>Ga0210057_1005670_pt1 | contig 15942 bp, 14 predicted proteins | sample CryGeyCG2114_010_2_FD_183968 | JGI IMG/M metagenome (GOLD analysis project Ga0210057, IMG submission 183968) | Groundwater microbial communities from aquifer - Crystal Geyser CG10_big_fil_rev_8/21/14_0.10 (SPAdes) (version 2) | ecosystem: Environmental > Aquatic > Deep subsurface > Groundwater ...
CGTGTTGGCGCAAGCGCACAATTTTAAAAAAATTTTTTCCGGGCAAAAAGGCGCCGTGCTTCTATCTTTAAAAGAATTAGCCGAGAACCAGCAAAAAACAAATTGGGCTGTTTTTGTTTGGCTGTCGCTTTGTGATTTTTTATTGCGCAACCGGCAGGCCAGCCGACAGGCGCGCGGGCTGGAGGAATTCTTGCCCGCAATAAAAGATAAAAATAATTTCTTGACGTTTGTCCGCCGGCTACAGCAAATTTATTGGCAGACCAAAGATGCCACTCTTAACCATCGGCTGTTGTTAGAAAATTTAATTTTACAAACCTAAAACTATGAAAAAATTTTTTACCTTTTTTGTTTTTTTGCCGATTTTTTTTATCCCGTTGTTAATTTCGCCTCTGTCTTGTTCTCTGGCCGATGACGCCGGTATTTTTGCTTCTTTTGACGGAGGGCAAACTTGGCAGCAAAAAGGGCAGATTAGCAAAAAAGACAGCTTAAATGACAAAAATATTTTGAGCCTGCGGTTTGATAGTAAAAATCCGCGGATAATTTATGCGGGAACAGACGGGGTCGGCCTATACAAAACGCTGGATGCGGGTGATTTATGGTATCAAGTAATTGACGCACAAAATCCGTTGCTGGCCAAAATAGCTGTTTATGACATCGCGGTTGATCCGCAGGAACCGGCCCGTCTTTATCTGGCGGCGCTGGGAGACGGTTATGGTTTGTGCTTTCGCAGCGAGGACGGCGGGGTTTCTTGGGAACAGGTTTATAAAACCTCGCAGACCAAAAAAGCGGCGCTGGTTTTAGAGATTGACGCGCAGAATCACCGCGTGGTTTATCTGGGGACGGCCGAAGGCGGCATTTTGGTTAGTCGTGATTACGGCAAAAGCTGGGAAGCGTTGGCTTGGCTCAAGGCGCCAGTGTCGGACTTGGCGGTAGACCCTTTTAATTCAGCGACCATTTATGCCGCCACCACAGGCAGCGGCATTTTTAAAAGCGTTGATTTTGGCCGTACCTGGACAGAGCAAAAAAGCGATGTTAGTAATATTCACACGCTGGAAATTTTTTCCAATACGCCCGGTACGGTGCTGGCGGCCTCTTCGGACGGGCTGCTGAAAACAATTGACGGGGGCAGCACCTGGGGAATCATTAACATCGTTATCCCGCCAAACTCTTTACCGATATTAGACGTGGCGGTGAACCAGCGAAAAAACAGCGAATTTTATTATACGGCTGGCAGTGTGGTTTATAAAACCACCGATAGCGGCATTAATTGGCAAGTTTACCCGTTGCAAACAACCAAAGATGTTCGGGCTATTGCCATCAACCCGCATTTTGCCGATAATATTTTAACAGGCATACATAAGTAAACAACCAAAGCCCAAATTGTTTTAAAGCGTAAAATAAAATATTATTTTAGTTTTGCGTTTTGACATTTGAGTTTTTAATTTCGTGTACCAAGAATTTGTTGACAAAATACAGCGCCGGTTGGAAAAAGCGCTTTTGGAGTTTAAAGAGGATATTAATGTCTTGCAAACGGGGCGGGCGACGCCGGCTTTGCTGGAAGAGCTGGAGGTTGAGGCCTACAACACCAAAATGCCCCTTAACCAACTGGCCGCTATCCAGTCGCCCGATCCCCGGACGCTTTTTGTCCAGCCATGGGATAAAACAATTATTAAAAATGTGGAGAAAGCCATAATTAATTCGCCGTTGAAATTTTCTCCCGTGCTGGATGGTGAAATTTTGCGAATTTCTATCCCGCCGCTTAACGAGGAAAAGAGAAAGGAGCTAATAAAGATTCTTGGGGAGAAAACCGAAAAAGCGCGTATCCGAGTGAGGCAAGCCAGAGAAGAGGTTTTGAACGAGGTTAAAAAAAGAGAGCAAGCCGGCGAAATAACAAAAGATGATAAGTTTTTGAGCAAAGATAAAATTCAGGAAAAAGTTAACCAGGCAAATAAAAAAATTGAAGAGATCAGCCGCCAAAAAGAAGGCAATATTTTGAATATTTGAATAAAAAACTTTAATCAAAAGACCGGCCGATGCCGCACATTGGTCGATCCTTTAATGGTTGTTTATCATGCTGCTGGGTATTATTACTTTTATTTTAATTTTGGGCGTTTTAATCTTTGTTCACGAGCTGGGCCATTTTTGGGCGGCTAAAAAAAACGGGGTGCGCGTGGAAGAATTCTGTCTGGGCTTTCCTCCGCGGATTTTCAAAATAAAAAGAGGGCAGACAATTTACGCGATCGGTTTGATTCCTTTTGGCGGTTTTGTGCGGATTTATGGTGAAGATGGTTCGGGGCGCCGGGAAAAAGATAGTTTTGCCGGCAAGAGCGTTTGGCGCCGCGCTAAAATTATTAGCGCCGGTGTTTTAATGAATGTGGTGCTGGCGTTTGCTGTTTTGGCGGCGGGTTATATGACGGGCTTGCCCGCGGCGGTTGGCGACACCCAGCCAATTAATAATATCCAAATCGTGGAGGTGCTGCCGGACACGCCGGCAGCCAGGGCGGATTTGCGAGTAGGCGATATTTTGCTGACGGCCCATAACCAGCAAACTGGCCAAACGGCCACCCTTAGCCAAACTGATAATTTACTTAATTTTTTAGCCAATAATCGGGGACAAACGGTTATGCTGGGCGTCAAGCGGGGGGCTGATATATTAAATAAAGAGATTTTTGTCCGCGAAGCCGAAACCACCGGTCAGGGGCCGCTGGGGATAGCCGTGGCCAACATGGGTAAAGTTTCTTTTCCCTGGTACCGCGCTTTAGGGGAAGCGTTGGTAGCGACAATTACGATTTTGGGATTGATCGTGGTTGCTTTTGCTAAAATTTTAGCTACGTTTTTTACCGGCGGCGCCTCGCCGCTGGCGCAAGTTTCCGGTCCGGTAGGCATTTACAGCCTAAGCAGTCAAGCGGCGCAAATGGGTTTGGGTTATGTTTTGCAATTTAGCGCGATTCTTTCTCTACATTTAGCCGTTATTAACATTTTGCCCTTGCCGGCGCTGGACGGCGGCCGCTTGCTTTTTTTACTGATTGAAAAAATAAAGCAAAAACCAATTAACCGGCAGTTAGAGCAAAAAATTCACGCTACCGGGTTTTTAATTTTAATTTTGCTGATGTTGCTTATCACTTTTAAGGATTTTGCCAAACTTTTTCATTCATGAGCTTAATCAAAAAAGCAAAAAAGGTTTTGAATTTTTTTTCCGAAGATATCGGCATTGATTTAGGTACGGCCAACACCCTGGTTTATGTTAAGGGGCGTGGTATTGTAATTAACGAACCGTCGGTCGTGGCGATTAATGAAAAGACCGGCCAGTTGTTGGCAATTGGCACAGAAGCCAAAAAAATGGTTGGTCGGACGCCAGCGCATATTGTCGCCTCTCGCCCCCTGGTTGACGGGGTTATTTCTGATTTCGAAGTAACCGAACAAATGTTGCGCTATTTTTTAAACCAAGTGCATAAAAAAGGAATCGGTTTTTTAGCGCGGCCACGCATAGTGGTGGGGATTCCTTTCGGCGTAACCGAGGTGGAAAAAAGGGCGGTGGAAGATGCCGCTCGCAATGCCGGCGCCAAAGACGTTTTTTTAGTGGAAGAACCGATTGCCGCCGCGATCGGCGCGCGGCTGCCCATTTGTGAAGCGACTGGACACCTAATGGTGGATATTGGCGGCGGGACAACCGAAGTGGCGGTTATTTCTTTGGGCGGCGTAGTGGTGGCCAGAAGTTTGCGGGTGGCCGGTGATAAAATGAACGAGGATATTATTAACTATGCTCGGGACAATTTTAAATTGTTATTGGGCGAAAAAACGGCCGAAGAGATTAAAATTAAAATTGGCTCCGCCTTCGAGTTGGAAGAAGAACTGGAGACAACAATGCGCGGCCGCGACTTGGTGACCGGCTTGCCCAAAGAGGTGGTGGTAACCGATGAAGATATCCGCGACGCCTTGGAAAAATCGGTCAAAATTTTAGTGGCGGCAGTCAAAGACACGGTGCAGGATTCGCCGCCGGAGCTGGTGGCCGACATTATGGGAAAAGGCATTATGCTTTCTGGCGGGGGCAGCCTGCTGCGCGGGTTGGATACATTAATTGCCCACCACACTAAAATACCGGTCAAAATTTGCGAAGATCCACTGACGGCGGTAGTGCGCGGTTGCGGAATTATTTTAGAAGATGTTGATGCCCTGCGTGATGTTTTCGTTTCCACCCAGTACGCAGAAACGCCCAGATAAATTGTTATGGCCCGTTCTAAAAAACAAAAATTAATCAAGGTTTTTTTGGCAATATTTTTTTTACTGGCGGCCTTTTTCGGGCTTTCTTTTTTTAATTGGCAGGCGCCCTGGCTAAAAAACACCAGCTACTTTTTAGTCCACCGGCCGGTTTTGGCCACTTTTAATTTTTTAGGGGAAAAGGCCGGCGGGGCCGTCACTTTTTTTGAGGGATTATTTTTTCGAGGCGAGGAAAAAAAACAACTCCAAGAGATGATTGCGGTTTTGCGCTCAGAAAATACTCGCCTTAAAGAGGTGGTTAAAGAAAACAACTTTTTAAAAGAAAACGCCAACATTTTGAAAAGCAGCCAAAACGAATTTATTTTGGCCAAAATTATCGCCAAAGACCAAAGTGACGCCAGCGGTATCTTGGTTATTAATAAAGGCCGGCAAGATGGCGTCCAGGAAGGGCAGGCAGTGATTGCCGGCCAGTCAGTGCTTTTGGGCAGTATTTTTGAAGTCGGCAAGCGGTTCGCCAAAATTCGCTTGTTGGTTGATCCGCAAAGCCGGGTCAATGTTTTAGTTCAGGGGAAAAATTTACAAGGGGTGGTGGTCGGGCAATATGGCCTGGGCTTACTGCTGGACAAAGTCACCAGGGATGTCGGGCTGAATGTCGGGGACACAATTATTTCTTCCGGTCTGGGGTACGATTTCCCCGGCGGGCTGTTGATTGGCTGGGTGGAACAGATAACTAAGCAGGCGGCGGAAGTTTATCAGAGTGCCTTTTTGCGCCCGGCGGCGCAAGTGTCTATTTTAGATTATGTGTTTATTTTTAAATAAAAAATAAAGACCGATGCTAAAAATTATCCTTCTCACCCTTTTTTTCTTTTTAGTCGTCGGCCAGTTCACTTTTTTGGCTTCCTGGCCGCAGCTTGTTTGGGGGCTGATTTTAATTTTTATTTTAATCGGTTTTTCTTTTTGGTCAGTGTTAATACCGGCGCTTATTTGGGGATTTTTCTGGGACGTTTTGAGCGGTTCTTTTTTTGGGCAGCACTTAATTTTCTCTGTTTTACTGACGGTTTTTTTCTTTTGGCTGGCCAAAGAAAAGTTGTCAATTGAGCGTAATTTGGCCTCTTGTTTGGCCTTTATTTCTTTGGGCTTTTTGTTTTTTGCCCTGAGCCAGGCAGCCGCTCTCTTTATTGGAGTGGGCGTGGTGGCCGTCTCTTGGGGACAAATTTTACTGGGGGCGACTTTTTGGGCTCACTTGCTGTTGAATATTTTGATTGCGGTTTTGCTTTTCTTTATTTTTAATTTTTTTGAAGTTAAAGTTAGATTAAAAAATGCTTAAAGGATATAAGGTAAAAAGAAAATACGGGCGATTTTTAGAGCCAGAGGAAATTTTACTGGATTCAAAAATAAAGAGCGGCCTGGGCGATAGTTTTTTAGCGGAACAGAAAATAGAGACGCCACTGACTAAAAAAACGGCGTTTATTTTTTTGGTTTCCGCTGGTTGTATTTTGGCCGTTTTTTTGGGGCGAATTTATCAGTTGCAGTTTTTGGCGGGAGCAAAATATCGGGCACTGGCGCAAGCCAACCAAATATATATTATTCCTGCTTCAGCGCCTCGCGGGCTCATCTATGACCGGGCTGGCCAGATTTTGGCCCAAAATAAAGCCACTTATGATTTTTTAGTTAACTTTAAGCTTTTGGGCGCAACGCCGGCAGAACGGACGGAAAAAATTGCTTGGTGGTCTGACTTTTTCCAGACGGATGTTTTAGCGCTGGACGCGGCGCAGCTAAATAATTTTATCCAAGACCCGCCCGGCGAAAGCATTATTTTAAAAGAAAATTTAACCCATACTGAAATGCTGGCGGCTCAGAGCCGCTTGCCTGAATTCCCCGGAACCATTATTCAAGAAAGCACCAAACGGAGTTATTCGCAAGGCGCGGCCTTTTCTGCCGTTTTGGGTTATGTGGGTAGTTTAACTAGTGGCGATCGTGAAAAATATCCTAATTATTTTTTGACGGAAAAAGTCGGGCAAACCGGCCTGGAGGCCGTGTATGAATCTTTTCTGCGTGGTGAGCCCGGCTACCAAAAATATTTAACCAATGCCCGCTTGGACGAAAAAAGCCGCCCCGTAGAAAAAAAAGGCGTGCCCGGAGAAAATTTAGTGCTTAATATCGACGCGGGCTTGCAGGCCAAGCTATTTGCGGCGTTAAATGAAAAATACAATCAGTTAAGAAAGACCAATAAAAATGTCGACGGGGCAGCGGCAGTGGCGCTCAATCCCCAAAACGGGGCGGTGTTAGCGCTGGTTAGTTTGCCCGGATATGACAATAACCAGGTGGTTGCCGGTTTGACCGCGGAAGAATTTACCGCTTTGTTTGCCAATCCGCAAAAACCACTGTTTAATCGGGCAATTGCCGGACAATATCCGGTGGGCTCGACTATCAAGCCGGTTGTAGCGGCGGCCGCTTTGGCCGAAAAAATTATTGATCCGCGGAAAAAAATCGATGATTTGGGCGGCGCATTAACCATCGCTAACCCCTATGCCCCCGGTGTTGTTTACCGGTTTGGCGACTGGGCGGTGCACGGCGGGGTGGATATGTATTCAGCTATTGCCGTTTCCTGCAATATTTATTTTTATACCATCGGCGGCGGTTACCAGGATCAGGAGGGATTGGGGATTGATCGTTTAGCCGGTTATTTTCGGAAATTTGGTTTTGGGCAAAAAACCAACATTGATTTACCTGGCGAGAAACCCGGTTTTGTGCCCACTCCCGCTTGGAAAGAGGAAACCAAAAAAGAACCATGGTATATTGGTGATACCTATCATGTAGCTATCGGCCAGGGCGATTTTTTAGCCACGCCCCTGCAATTAGCCATGGCCGCATCCGCATTGGTTAATGGCGGCACGCTTTATCAGCCACAAATAGTTGACAAAATAGTTGATTCGGCTGAAAATGTTATCAATGATGTGGCGCCGCTGGTTTTATCGTCCGGCCTGGTTGATGAGGCGGATTTGGCTGAAATAAAAAAAGGCATGCGCTTGGCAGTTACCGATGGCTCGGCTCGGCAGTTAGTCGGTTTGCCGGTGCCGATTGGCGGTAAAACCGGAACAGCGCAAACGGGCAAGGGGAGCCAAACCCACGCCTGGTTTGCCGGGTTTGCTCCGGTTGATGACCCAGAAATTGTTTTGGTAGTTTTGGTGGAAAATGGCGGCCAGGGGCATGCGGCGGCCGTACCGGTAGCCAAAGAGGTCCTTTTTTGGTATTTTTCCCAGAAGTAAGCAATTAAAATGAAATTGATAAAATATGACGAATTATATTAGCAAAGAGGGTTTGCAAAAACTGAAAATAGAGTTAGGCCAACTAAAGCAAAAAAGGTATGAAATTGCCAAAAAAATAGAAGAGGCCAAAGCATTAGGCGATCTTGCTGAAAACAACGAGTACCACGAAGCGCGAGAGACACAAGCTTTTAATGAGGGGCGAATTAGAGAATTAGAAGAAAAGATCAGGGACGCGCAGGTAATTTCTGGCCAGGGGCGAAAATCCAGCGCTGTTTTTATTGGTTCTAAAATCGTGGTCCAAAATGGCGGTCAGCAAAAAGAATTTTTATTAGTCGGTTCACAAGAAGCCGATCCGCTAACCGGTAAAATCTCCAATGAGTCGCCTATCGGCCAGGCATTCTTGGGCAAAAAAGCGGGCGATCGGGTGGAGGTGCAAACTCCGGGTGGCCGGACTGTTTATAAAATAATTTCGGTTAACTAAATCAAAATTCGGGGTTTAGCTTAGCTTGCAACTTTAATTATGGCCAAGCTTGAGGAGTTAAAACAAATAAAGCAAAAAAAACTGGTAGCCCTAAAAAAAGCCGGCATTGACCCCTATCCGGACACGGTGGGCAACTTTATCGCGATCAAAGATTTATTGACCGATTTTAAATGTTTAACCCAAAAGCAAAAAAAAGTTTTTTTAGTGGGACGAATTATGCTGTGGCGGCCCCAAGGCGGCTTGATTTTTGGGCAACTGCGTGACCAATCCGGACAAATTCAATTTTTTGTTAGTAAAAAAGACATTGGCGAGAAAGAATTTGCGCTTTGGCAAAATTTAGAAATTGGCGATTTTTTACGTCTGGGCGGAAAATTGTTTTTAACTAAAAGGGGCGAGCGAACCGTCAATGTGTCGGATTTTAAAATTTTAAGCAAAGCGTTGACGCCGTTGCCGGAAAAATGGGCTGGCTTACAAGACATGGAAAAACGCCTGCGCCAGCGCTATTTGGACTTGTTGCTTAACCAAAAGGCCGGGGAAATTTTTAAACGTAAAACATTATTTTGGCAAAGCGCCCGGGAATTTTTAACCAAGCAGGGTTTTTTGGAAGTAGAAACGCCAATTTTAGAAATGGTTCCGGGCGGAGCGGAAGCCGAACCGTTTCTAACCCACTATAACGCTTTAGGACAAGATCTGTATTTGCGTATTTCATTGGAGTTACCGCTGAAAAAACTATTGGTGGGGGGGTTGGAAAAGGTGTTTGAAATTGGCCGGGTTTTTCGCAACGAAGGCATGGACGCGGAACACTTGCAAGATTATACTTCGCTGGAATTTTACTGGGCTTATCATAATTTGGCTGATTTGCAAAAAATAGTGCAAGAATTTTTCCGGTTTATTATTAAAAAGACAGTCGGCCGGCTGCAACACCAGTATCAGGGGCAAAAAATTAGCTGGGCAAAGAATTTTGCTCAAATTGATTATTTCGCTTTGTTCCAAAAAAATGTTGGTTTGGATTTAAGTAACGCCAGCGACGCTGATTTACGCGCCAAAATAAAACTACTTAAGCTTAAAACCGGTTTAGATATAAACAAGCTCGGGCGGGGACGGATGATTGATTTACTTTATAAAAAAATTTGCCGCCCAAAGATCATTCAACCATCTTTTTTGCTGGGGCATCCGGTGGAAGTCTCGCCACTGGCTAAAAGAGATCCGCAAAAGCCGGGACGGGTTTTGCGCCTGCAACCAGTGGCTGGCGGGGTGGAATTAGGGAACGGCTTTGCTGAATTAAACGACCCGTTAGAGCAACGGCAAAGGTTTGAGCAACAAATGAAGTTGCGTCAGGCGGGGGACAAAGAAGCGCAGATACTTGACGATGATTTTTTAACAGCCCTGGAATACGGCATGCCCCCAGCGGCCGGGTTCGGTTTTTCCGAACGGTTGTTTGCTTTTTTGTTAGACAAGTCGGTGCGCGAAACAACTATTTTCCCGGCGGTTAAAAACAAAGAGCACTAAAACCAAAATAAGATAAAATTCAGAACACGGCCTTTAATATTTTAATTTATTTGAAATTTGGTATTTTAAATTTGTGATTTTAAATGTATGTTGGATATTAAATTTATTAAAAAAAACAAAGAAGCGGTGTTAGCTGCTATTAAAAAAAAGAAGGTTGTTTTAGACCTGGATCGGTTGCTGGCGCTGGATGAGCAAAGGCGTCAGCTAATTGCGCAAAGCGAGGAAATACGTTTCCAGCAAAAGGGCTTGGACCAAAAGGAAATTACGCGGGCCCGGGAATTAAAGGAAAAATATAAACAACTGGAAACAGAATTGAAAAAGGCCGAAGCCGATTTTAATGAATTAGCGCTGAAGGTGCCCAACATCATTTCACCGGACACCCCTGACGGCCCGGACGAATCTGGCAACCAGGTTTTACGCACAGTGGGAAAACCTCCTAAATTTGATTTTCCGCCCAAAGACCATTTGACATTAGGGGCGGCTTTGGGATTGATTGATACAAATAAAGCCGCTACTATTTCTGGCGCGCGGTTTAATTACCTTTTCGGCGCGGCGGTTTGGCTGCAATTTGCGATTTTGCACTTGGTGTGGGAAACTCTAACCAGTGAAAAAATTATTAAAAAATTAGCCGGTCAGGTCAACAATCCGTTTGCCAAGCCATTTGTGCCGGTTTTGCCGCCAGTAATGGCTAAATCGGCCGTGATGAAAAAAATGGACCGATTTGACCCGCTGGAAGACCGTTATTTTTTGCCAGAAGACGACATATTGTTAGTCGGTAGCGCCGAACATACCTTGGGGCCGTTGCATATGGACGAAATTTTAAACGAAGCGGATTTACCCGTCAGGTATATTGGCTACTCGACCGCCTTTCGGCGCGAGGCCGGGTCTTACGGCAAAGACACGGCGGGTATTTTAAGGCGGCATCAGTTTGATAAGGCCGAAATGGAAAGTTTTATCCAGCCCGAATATGGTTTAGTTGAACAGGACTTAATTGTCGCCCTCCAAGAATATTTAGTGGGGCGGTTAGAAATCCCTTACCGGGTGGTGGCGATTTGCAGCGGTGATATGGGTAAGCCCGATTTTCGGCAAATTGACCTGGAGTGTTGGCTGCCCGGGCAAAATAAATACCGCGAAACACACACCTCTGACTATATGACCGATTTTCAATCGCGGCGGCTGAACATTAGATATAAAGATGAAAACGGGCAGAAAATGTTTGTGCACATGAACGATGCGACGGCCTTTGCTTTTGGGCGGATTTTAATTGCTCTGTTGGAAAATTTTCAGCAAGCCGACGGCTCGATAAAAATTCCCAGAGTATTACAGCCATATTTTGGTGGCCAGAAAAAAATACTGTCTCAACGATAAATTATGCGCCCAGTAAAGCCCATTGCCCGCCAATCGTTAAAAAGGGAGCGCCAGCGAAAACGAAAATTCAGGCGCTTTCTTTTTTTGCCGTGCTTAATTTTACTGCTGGGCGGAATTTTTTATCTTATTTTTTTTCTGCCCTATTTCCAATTAAAAGAAATTGTATTTATGGGCAACCAAGAAGTAAAACTAATTGACTTAAAAAATTTCGTTGCCCAATTTCAGGCACAGAAAACCTGGGGGCTGGCGGTTGACCAAAATATTATTTCTTTTAACAGCTCTCTGTTGGCCGAGAGCTTACAAGACCGGTTTTTAGATATCAAACAAGCGATTGTTTCCCGGGCTTGGCCGGATCAAATTACGGTGCAAATTAAAGAAAGGACGCCGGCCGCTGTTTTTTGTTTGTTGCCGCCGCCCGCGCCGGCTGGTTTGCCGGCGGCGGATCGGGCGGGCAACCAATCAGCAGGCAATAATCTTTGGCAAAACGAGCAGACACAAAATTGTTTGTTTATTGATAGCGGGGGTTTGCTTTTTCGTCCCGCCCCGCTGATTTTGGGCGGCAAAATGGCAAATATTTTTGAGGTGGGAGGCGGCCAAGCGCTTTTAGGCCAGCAGGCTCTGGCGTCTGAAATTTTACGCTTTATTAACCAGGCCAAGGACGGGTTGGGCAGTTTAAACCTGGTGGCTTATAAATTTTTGTTAGATAAAAAAAACCACGAGCTGCAAGCTTGGATTGACGGCCAGTGGCTGGTCTTTTTTTCGTTAGACCAGGATGTGGCCGGTCAGCTTTTAGTTTTGCAAAAATCGCTTGAGGAAAAAATTAAAGAACAAGTAAACTTTTTGGAATATATTGACTTACGGATTCCGGGCAAGGCATTTTATAAATTGAGGTCGGAATAGTTGTTTTGGGGGAATAAATAACTTATTATTTTAATAGACTAAGCTCAAAGTCTCTATCGTAATAACCATCTTTTAGGGGGGATTTTTCTGGGTTTCGGTGGGCCTTATTTGAGCTTGGAGGAGAAATAGTTAGGCGGGAGACAAATGGGGCAATCACCCTTTGTCTGCCGAGTAACCTCGTTTTTTTCTGGTGAGGTAGTCGTTACTGGTCCGAACGTTTACCGGAGCTATAAAATTGGTGATGTTCCAAATCAATATCATCTAATAAAAATAGTTTATCGGGCCATTTAGACGGCAAGCCCTCATGTTTTAGCGCGGGAGCTTTTATTTTGGTCTATCATTTGCCAAATAGGCCGGGTTCTTCCAGGCCCGCTTGGTAAAAGAACTTATCTTAATTTATAGACCCAAATAGAATGGCCGATTTTAGCTACCGGAGTTAAATTTTCCAGCCAACTGTAAGCGCCGGTTTGTTTGGTGAAACCGGGCGCGGGGCGGCCCAAATTATTTTGCCGGAAAGTCAAAGAAAGGGCCAAAAAATCAGCTCGGGTCATTTTTTCCCGCGGCCATTCGCCATGCCATTCCAGCGCCCGGTCGCCAAAATAATAGCTGGGCGTCCCGCCGCCAAAATAATCAATGTAGATTTTATTAATTTGGTTTTGATCGGCCCAAATTTTTAATCGTTTTAGATCCTGCCCCCAATCTAAGTTAGAATCAGCCGCATATTTATACCCCCGATCCGGGCCACCGACGCTTTCGTTAAAATAGGCCAAAAATGAAGGATAAGTCAGTAAAACCGAAATTATACCCCAAACAAGCAATAAAGCTACAAAAATTTTTTTCAGCCAAGCGTGGGCGAAACCACAGCCGCAATCACAGCCGCGGTTTTCTTTTTTTAACCACAAAGCGATTTGGCCAGCAACTAAAACATAAAGAAAGGGAAAAGTCGGCAAAATGTGGCGTACGCCGATATTTAAATTGCTGGAAAAAACACTGGTATACCAATAAAGGGCGATAAACGCCAGCATGCAAATTTCAGGAAAAATCTTTACCAGCCGCTGGCGATGTAACGCCCACCACTTAATTTGATGTCGTCTGGACCAATTTTGCCAGTGAGACCACAAGTATTTTTTAATTACCAGCAAAAGCGCCAGTAGCGTTAGCAAATGAAAAGCGAGTGTTTCTTTGATTAAATAAATAATTGGGAAATAACCGCGCCAACCTTCGTTGGAGACCTCCCCCAAAAAGAAAGTGGTGTTGCCGCCGGTAGCGCGTTGAAAAACCATAGACAGGCCAAACAGATATTGCCCGAAGGCGCGCACGATTGGTTTGTCCGCCGTCCAGTAAACCAACGGCGGCAGAATTTTAATCGGGTGGCCACGTAGGATAAAGTCCATATCGCGCTGCTGCAGTTCAACCGGATAGTGCCAAATATGGTATTGGTAAACGGGGACAACAATAAAAATAACACCGATCAGGCCCAAGATCAGCAGTCGGCCAAAAAGGCGAAGCAATTGCCGCGCGTGGCCATTTTTTGGTTTTTTGATTATAGCGTAAATAAAAACCAGCGACACAAATAAGGGCACTAATAAAAAAGTGGAAAATTTAGTGAGTAAAGCCAGGCCAAAAACCACCCCCACTTTAATGGTAGCGGGCCAGCTGGGCTTTTTTAGCCAGTGGTAAAAATAGTAAAGCGAGATGAAAAAGCCGGCGGTCGCGCCCAAATCAGTCGCCACAAAACGGCTGTGGGCCAGTACGGTGGGCGAAAAAGCATAGAGTAAAGTCGCGATTAAGGCGCCACGGTTGCCATAAAGTTCGCGCGCCCAGCGAAAAACATAAAAACCAAGCAATAAAAATAAGAGTAAAAATGGAAACCGCCCCCAAAAAAGCATGGCGTCGGCGTTATTACCCAAATCATACATAAAATGAAAGCCAAAATTCCACTGGCTGTTTATTTCCTGTGTCCAAGCCGGTGAATTTTCCGGAAAAATAATCTGCTGGCCGGAAATTTTTGACCAGAGCCAGACCGAAATTCCGGACAGGTCTTTAAGCAGCGGCGGGTGTTCGGGATTAATCCGCATATCTTGGTGGGTAATATAAGAATAACCCGCTGGCAGGTGCGAAACCTCGTCCATAATAGTCGAATCGTTTTTTAAGGAAAAACCGGCGATAATTACAGCGGCCAGCAAAAGTCCGGCGGCTAATAGGGGGGTTTTGTAACGGCGCATATTTTTAAAATTAATAATTTGGTGATTGCTTTTATTTTAGCATATTTTTATCTTGATAAGAATTAATAAATTGATAGCCAGACACTATTTTTTGTGGTAAAATAGTTGTGTCAGAAAAATTATTTTTGGCTTCAAACTTATGTTTATTTTTGACCTGCAGACAGCTAAAGATGTTTTGGCGGAAATTATGCCGGCTGGCCTGCCGCCGGAAAAAGAACAGGAAGTTTTTGATAAAATGTCTGATCTGTTGCAAAAACGGTTGCTTTTGCGTGTCGCCGCTGATTTGCCCGGCGATCAGAAGCAAGAGCTGGACGCGCTTTTGCAAAAAAACGATCCAAAAGAAATTACCGCCTTTATGGAAAAAAATATTTCCAATTTCGGCGCTCTATTGCGGGAAGAGATAAAAAAATTAAAAGCAGAGATTAAAGATTATTTACAGAAACAAAATTTAAACCCATAAACGTCTATGAGCATACCGGATAAAAAAGAACAGAAAGAATCAGTGGAAAAAGAGCCGCTTACTGATCTGGCCGAAAAAAAACCAGACCAAGTGGTGCTGGCCAAACACGAAAAACCGGCTACGTCCCCAAAGACAGAGGCACCGGCTGGCTTGGCGCAAGATGCCACCGAGCTGAAAATTGCCGCTTCGCCAAAATCCGTCCCGATAAAAACCGTCCCCGTTTCGCCAGCAGAAGAAAAAAAAATAGCCGAAGCGGTGGAACTGGCTTTTGCCGAAGGCATTCAAAAGGCGGTTGATTTCGTGCGCCAGAGCGGCCAGGCGCATTTGGTGGACGCTCTCCACGACAAAATAATCGATGAGCTGGCCCAGCGGTTAAAGCAGGCCGGCAAATTGGAAGAGGTTTAATTTTTAGCGCCCAATAACACCACAACCCAGATGAATAGTTTTGATTTTAATTTAGTTTTTTTACCGTTACTGGTTATTTTTTTTGCCCTGGTCGCTTATTTTGGTTTGTGGCTTTGGTGGCGCGGCCAGCAGCAAAAAGGACAGGTGACCCGTTCGCTCAATATGGGACTGTTGATAATATCTTTACCCGCCCAAGCCAGCGAAAAAGAGCAATCGGGCAAAGACCCTAAGCAAATTATCGGGGTGATGGAACAGGTTTTTGCCAGCTTGGCCCACTTTAGGGAGGGTGGTGCCCGGCGCTTGTTTTTTCCCAAACCCTATTTGGTTTTAGAAATGGCTTCTGGCCAGAACTCGCCGGAGGTTATTTTCTTTTTAAGCGCACCCACAAAACACTTAGAGGTAGTGAAAAAAGTAATTTACGGCTTTTATCCGGACGCGCACATTCAGGAAACTAGCGATTATAACATCTTTAACGAAAGCGGGACTTCAATCGGCTCTTTTTTGCTTTTGAAAAAAAATTTCGCGTTGCCCTTACGTACCTACAAAGAATTAGATTCGGATCCGTTGGGAGAAATTCTCAATATTATGGCTAAGTTGCGGGAAAATTCCGAAGGTGCGGCTTTTCAACTGGTCTTTACGCCCGCTCCTGCTTCGTGGACAAGCCGCCCGCGGCGGATTTTAAGCGAGATGGAAAAAGGCAAAAATTTTGCCCAGGCTCGCCAAGAGGCGGAAAAAAATCCGGCGGTGGGCTTTTTGGGCGAGATGGCGCGAGCAGGCAAAAAGGAAGATCCAGCCCAGGCGCCGCTTTCGCCCAAAACCCTTTCGGTGGCTGACCGTAAAATTACCGAAGCGATTAGCGCTAAAATCAATAAACCGGGCTTTGCTTGTAATTTGCGCCTTTTGGCTTCGGCTCCCACGGCGGTGGCCGCTGAAGGCATTTTAGCGCAGCTGGAAAGCGCCTTTGCCCAATTTGCCAGTCCGGAATTAAACGCTTTTCAAATTGTCCGCCCTAAAAAGGGGTCTTTAGAACGTTTAATTTACGAATATGCTTTTCGTTTATTTTGCAAAAAAAACCAGCTAATTTTAAACAGCGAAGAATTAACCAGT
>Ga0210057_1005671_pt1 | contig 15942 bp, 16 predicted proteins | sample CryGeyCG2114_010_2_FD_183968 | JGI IMG/M metagenome (GOLD analysis project Ga0210057, IMG submission 183968) | Groundwater microbial communities from aquifer - Crystal Geyser CG10_big_fil_rev_8/21/14_0.10 (SPAdes) (version 2) | ecosystem: Environmental > Aquatic > Deep subsurface > Groundwater ...
CTCAATAACGATGAAGGAGCTGGAACAAGTGGTGATCCACTAAATATCTTTTATTTACCAAAGCCTGATAATGGAGCTTATAGCCTGAATTTGTCTTCGGATTCGGACCAGAATTACCAACTTGATGTATATTTCTATGACCAAGATGCAAATGTAAAAATTTTGAATCTAAATGGATTTGTATCAAATAATAACGATGACAATTTTGTAATCGATTTTTATAAATTAAATTCTAATGAATCTTTTATCTTATCCGAAATTAATAACCTTAGATTCGATTTAGGCATTTTACTCTCAAATGGTGAAATTAAAAATAAAGGAGTTTATAATAGTTTAGTTTCGAAATTAAACAATTACGAAAAGGCAGAAGAAGATAAAACCAAATCAAATATTTTGAATGCACTCATGAATGAGCTTGAGGCTCAGAAAGGGAAAGGAATAACCGAAAACGCATATAATATTATTACTAATAATATAAATTTATTAACTGAAAATTGAAATGGAAAATGGTACAACAAATCCAACTCATGCAAACAATGCTTCCCCGACCACTCCTCAAACTATTGAGCCCGAAAAACCAAAAACCAACAATAAGCTTAATAAAAAAATTCTCTTAGTATTATTAATTCTTTTGCTAATTATAACTCCCATATTAGTTTTTAGCTTATTTAAGTTCGCAAGTTCGAGCCAGAATAAACAAAGCTCAGTTGAAAACATAAATCAAAAACAGCGGATCACACCTGAAGAAAAACGCACAACTGACCTTAGCTCCATACAAGTTGTGGTTGATGAAGATGTAACTGTTTCCTTAAAAGACTCCTTGGGAAATGAGATAGGCAAACAACACATGGAAAATCCTCTAGAACATCCAGAGACTGGAGAATTAAGCGGTGATCCTGTAAATATTTTTAGCCTCGATGATCCTGATACGGAAAATTATATCCTTACTTTAACACCTACATCGGGTCAGGAATTTCAGATGGATATTTATTTCTATGACAGAGATGCAGAAGTAAAAATTGAAAACAGAAAATTAACGGGAGAATCCACTTTTAAAGTTTATTTTGACAAAAAAGACAGTAATAATTCATATATTGAATAACTGTGGATCCGGGAGGATTTGAAAAACGTCAAACGTCTCTTCGTCACGTCAAACGCCCACTCCGCCTGCTTCATTTGACCTACCTGTCTGAGCCTGTGTGACCGTTGAGGGATTTGAACCCCCGACTTCTTCAACCCGCCTGCAATTGCTGCGCTAGCATAACGGGCAGGTGTGAATGAAGCTCCGCCTTTGAAAATGTGGACCCTGCAAGATTCGAACTTGCGACTTTTTCAATGTGAATGAAACACTCTACCACTGAGTTAAGGGTCCAAGACAACGTCTGGCAAGTCTACCGCTGAGCTACAAGTCCTAAGAGATATTATACTACATATTTCCGATTGACAATTGAAGCTAAACTTGGGACAATTATGCTTATGGAAATAATCCGCAAAGTTTATGCATTTTTAATAGACAGCGTTCAGACATTTTTAATTGCAGCTGCTGTTTTTTTAGTAATTTATCTGTTTTTATTCCGACCATACGAGGTTAAGGGTGATTCTATGTTTCCTAATTTTCACGACAGAGAGTTTGTTCTGACAAACCTTGTTGTACTCCGTTTCCAAACCCCTAAGATGGGCAATATTGTGGTTTTTAAAGCAAAAGCGGCAAATGAACCCCAAAGAGACTATATAAAAAGAGTTATTGGGGTTCCGGAAGATACTATTTCAATAAAAGACGGGAAAGTTTATTTGAATGGTAAAATTTTGGATGAAAGCACATACATTAAGGAAGAAATACAGACTTTTCCCGGTGCTTTTCTTCAGGAAAACGAAGAAATCAGAATTCCTGAAAATGAGTACTTTGTAATGGGAGATAACAGAGTTTACAGTTCGGACTCAAGAGAATGGGGTTTTGTTAAAAAAGAAGATATTATCGGGGAATCCTTATTCGTATACTGGCCTTTTGATAAAATGCGGTTGGTTGAAAATCCCTATTAGTCGCGGTTTAGAAGTTCGTATACTTCTTTTATTTTAGGGCCTGTTACATCAACATCGCCTTTTATTATCATTGTTATTCTTGCCTGAGTTCGGGACTGGTACATAGCTACATTATTAATTCCTCTTTTCTGCTCTAATCCCCTGGCCATTTCGTCTAACTCCGGAACCCAAAGTTTATGGATTTTTGTTCTCGGCTCTTTTTTCTGAACTTCTCCTTTTACCTGTCTTGCCATTTCCTCTGTGTCCCGCACCGTGCTGTTTTCTTTTAAGATTCTTTTGAATAAATCAAGCATTAATTTGGGGTCACCTAAGGAAATAAGGGGCCTAACATGACCTTCGGTTATTACTCCCGCTACCAATGCGTCCTTTATGGCGTCTGGGAGAGATAATAATCTTATTGTGTTGGAAATTGTGGGTGCGGACTTGCCTACCCTTCTAGCAACCTCGTTTGTTCCAAGCCCAAACTCCTCAATTAATCTTTTATACGCCTGCGCTCTTTCTATAGGGTTTAGGTCTTCCCGCTGTACATTTTCTACAATAGACATTTCAAGCATACCCTGAGGAGTAGTTTCCTTTATTACTACGGGTACTTTTTCAAGTCCTAAAATTTTTGCAGCCCTCCATCTTCTTTCACCTGCAATAATTTGATATCCTGCCGGAGTATTGGCAACTACAATTGGTTCCAGTATACCTTGCTCCCTAATAGAATCGACAAGTTCCTGGAGTGATTCCGGAGAAATAATTCCCCTAGGTTGTAAGGGGTTTGCCTGAAGCAGATTTAATTCTAATTCAAATATTCTGTCTTGGTTATCCATTAGCTTATACCGAAACTTCTACAACTTTTCTGTTTCTAAGATTTTTAAATGAGACTATTCCATTTACTGTTGAAAAAAGTGTAAAGTCTTTTCCCATGAGAACATTTTTACCTGCGTGTACTTTAGTTCCTTTTTGTCTGACTAAAATACTCCCTGCTTTGGCTTTTTGCCCACCGTATAGCTTTACGCCTAAGCGTTTAGATCTTGAATCCCTATTTCCTTTTACTGCACCTTGTGCTTTTGTATGTGCCATATCTTGAAAATTTCTAAATCCTAATTTCTAATTTCTAAACTTGTGTGAAAACTAATCCATTTTACAGCCGGTTTTCACAAATTGTCAATATGTCAAAGTAGGTCTTTGGCTTATTTGGAGACCTTTTTTGCCCTTACGGCCTTTTGTTTTTCAATTTTAGAACCGCTTATTTTTTCTATTTGAACACGTGAAATGCTTGCTCTAAATCCTATTGTTTTTCTATATCTTACTTTTGCTTTATATTTAGATACTCTTATTTTATCTCCTTTTAAGTTTTCTACTAAAGAAGCTTCAACTTTTTCACCCGAAACGTATGGCCTTCCTATTTTTACAGATCCGTCAGAAACAAAAAGTAAAACATCCTCAAAGCTTATTTTTCCTTTGCTTTCGGGAAGTCTGTCAATTTCGATTATGTCTCCTTCGGATACCCTATATTGTTTGCCTCCTGACTTAATTACGGCGTATTTCATGGGGATAATTATACCAAAAAAACTATCCGATTTCCAGAACTCTATTTTCCTTTGAATAATTACTTATAGTATTTATCAGCCCGAGAAAAATAAAATTAGACAGTAAAGAACTTCCTCCGTAGGACACAAAAGGAAGTGTTACTCCGACAATCGGCAGTAAACCTAAATTCATAGCTATATTTATAAAAATTTGCGATAGAAAAGCAAAAAAAACGATTACGGAAAGGCTCTTGCTGAACATATCGTTAGTATTTAGAATTATCTGCAAAACACGGTAAAGAAGTACGGCAAAACATATTAAAATTATCGTAACTCCGACAAATCCAAGCTGTTCAGAAATTGTTGCAAAAATAAAATCAGTCTGCCTTTCAGGCAAAAATTTAAGGCCGGACTGGGTACCCTGACCTATTCCTTTCCCCATAAGCATTCCTGATCCCACCGCAATTATCGACTGAATTACGTTATAAGATGTTCCTAAAGGATCAACTGAAGGATTAATGAATGTTAAAATCCTTTGCCTCTGGTAATCATGCAAAAACCTCCACAAAAATGGAACAGAAAGTAAAAATGGCAAAAATGAAATTAGAAAATATCTAAAAGGAAATCCTAAATAAATAAGCGTTAATAAAACTATTATAAAATATATTATTGCGTTTCCTAAATCCGGCTGTAAAAAAATTAAAAAAGCAATTGGAAAAAGCAGTAAAAACACATTTAAAAATCCTTTGATGTTAAGTGTTTTTATGGAAGCTGTATAAGATGCAAAGCTTATCGCAAGAAATGGTTTAAGAACTTCGGAAAACTGCAGTCTAAAACCAAAAATTTCTACCCATCGCACTGCCCCTCTGCTTTCAATCCCTATTAAAAGAACAGCAAACAAAACAACAAGGGATGCAATATATATGTGTTTTGCGTAAATTTTTAAAATAAGATAATTTGTCTGGGAAAAAATTATATAGAATACAAAAGAAAGTATAAAAAGAGCAAACTGACCGTAAAAAAAATTAATATTTAAAGAAAATAAAGTAACCAGACTTAGTGTCACTAATATTAATACCGGAACCAAAAGCCAAAGATCTATATTCCGAAAAAAATTTTTATGCATTTTTTACCACTTTAAAATCATTATCTTCTATAATTTTATTTATCATTGCCTTTTTCTTTATATATTCCTCATGTTCTTTAGGCCAGTACGGAAGGTAAACCATAACTTTTTCATTCGCTTTTGTTTCTAATTTTTTTCTTTCCTGCTGAATTTTTCTTACAATATCTCTAGCCAATCCAAACTGTAAATCAAGATTATCGTCACTTGTTTTGGCAAATACTCCGTAGACATCAGATTTTTTATCAAATGTTAAACTGTAAGCGTTAATTTCATCTTTAACAATATTCAATATTTCTTCGGAAATCTCAAATGGTCCGTTATAAAACATTTCCTTTATCGGTATTCTTACTTTTACTTCCGAGCTTTTTCTGAGTGCATGAGCCGATTCTACTATCTGACGTGCGCTTTGCATCTCCTCCTCCAACTTTTTGTCTATCAATTTATCATTAAACTCCGGCCAATTTTCTAAATGAACAGAATCTTTCTTTGACACATTAGTGTAAATTTCCTCGGAAATAAACGGAATAAAAGGGGCAAGTAGCTTGGATAACTCCATCAATACAAAATAAAGAATAGAAAGACAAGTATCTTTATCTTTTATATTTTCGTTTGAAAATGAAACCCTGTCTCTGCTTCTTCTTACAAACCAGTTAGATAAGTCATTAATTACAAAATTTTCTATTTCCCCTACAGCCTTATCTGCACTGTATTCCTCGATTAATTCTGTGGAAACTTTAATAGTTTTATTAAGTCTTGAAATTATCCATTTATCCAAAACATTGTCAGAAATTTGAAATTTGAAATTCTTGTCCTGAGCTTGCCGAATGGATGAAATTTGAAATTTATTTATGTTTGCATATGTAACAAAAAACGAATAAACATTCCATAGTCTTAAATGGAAATAACGTCTAACATCATCTGTAACATGATAACCAAGGTTTAAGTTTTGTTCCGGATCTTGCTTTAAATAAAGCCATCGCATTACATCTACCCCTATTTTATCTGCTGCTTCGTTAAATTCGATTGCGTTGCCTTTGCTTTTATGCATTTCTTCTCCCTGTTCATCTCTTACCGATGCAAAGCCCAATACTGTTTTAAATGAATTTGTTTTCTTAAGCGCCGTTGACATTGCAATTAAGGAATAAAACCAATTTTTAAATTGTCCCGGAAAAGATTCTGTTATAAACTCTGCAGGAAACCATTCTTCGGGCATAGTTGAAAATGGAACAATGCCTGCATCTAACCATGGATTTCCTACATCCGGAATTCTGTTTACCATATTGCCGCATTTTGAGCATTTAATTTTTACTTCATCTATCCAGGGCCTGTGAGGAGAGTTTCCTTCAAATTTATTCCATCCACTAACTGCTCTTTCTTTTAATTCCGCTTTTGATCCGATTACTTCAAAGTTCTTGCATTTTTTACATTCCCAAATTGGCAAAGCTAAGCCCCAATAACGTTTTTTAGAAATGAGCCAGTCGTGCATATTTTTTAACCAATCAAGCTCGCGCTCCAATCCCCAATCGGGTAACCAGTTAATCTTCTTTGCAACTTCCGCCATTTGTTCTCTGAAAGTTTTTTCCTGAACTTTTGAATTTTGAGTTTTGCCCGCCCCGCTTCGCTTGTCGAGGTTGGGGAATTTTGAGTTCGATGACTTGTCCATCGCTATATACCACTCATCAACCACTCTCCACACAAGCTCGGTCTTACATCTCCAGCATGTAGGGTATCTGTGTTTATATAATTGGGTATTGAGTAAAAATTGTCCTCTGTTTTTTTGTTCTAAATAGTCAATAATTAATTCCGGATGCCATTTTGCATTTTGTCCACTAAATTTACCCATTCCCTGAACATATGAAGCATCTTCTTCTATAGAAGAAATAACGGGAAGTTTGTTTTCTTTGCCTAATTTAAAATCCTCTTCTCCGGCTCCCGGCGCCACATGCAAAAGTCCTGTTCCCTCTTCTTCTGTTACTACACCTTCCCCATCAATTACATTGTGAATATAGTTTCCGAGAGTTTTTTTAACTAATGATACATCATCAAACGGACCGTTATACTCCCATCCGATTAATAGTTTACCTAGTTTTTTTTCATTGTTAGATTTCCCACCTATTAATATCTTCTGATTTTCCAGCTCTTTTATTCTTTTGTCCATTAACCATAAGTTTTCTCCGTTTAATACATACGAAGAATATTTTTCTTTTTTATTTACAGCGACTGCCACATTTGAAGGAATTGTCCATGGGGTTGTAGTCCAGACTAAAAGATATTCATTATTTTTTCCTATTATAGGAAGCTTAAAAAATACGGATTCGTGCTCTAATTCTTTGTATTCTTCGGTTAAAATTTCGTGCTGGGAAATTGCAGTCCCGCATCTTGGACACCATGGAACACTATCATGTCCCTTATATAACCATCCCTTTTCATTAACTACTTTTAAAAAATTCCAAATGGAGTAATTATTCTCATCGGAAGAAGTATGATACGAATTATCCCAGTCCATGAAATAACCGAGGCGTTTTGACTGCTCTGTTTGTACAGCTGAAAACTTTTTAACGCGGTCTTTGCAAAGATTTATAAACATTTCCAGACTTTTAAATTTATCGCCTGTTACCAAGTTTTCTATATCCTTTTTATTTTTAAGTCCAAGCTCTTTCTCAACTTCTACTTCTACCCAAAGCCCCTGTTCGTCAAATCCATTTTGAAATCTTTGTTTTTTACCCCTCATGTTCCAAAACCTTTGCCAAAAATCCTTATAGGTCCTTCCCCATGCATGATGAACCCCCATAGGATTATTTGCCGTAATAGGCCCGTCCAAAAAAGAGAATTTTTCTTTTGAAGAATTATTTCTCTGCAAATATTTTTTTACTAATCCATTTTTTTGCCATTTTCCCAAAAACTCTCGTTCCATTTTCGGGAAATCTGTATTTGGATTAACAAAGTTAAATCCCGTTAGAGGTTTTTTGGAATTATTTGTATTTTTCATAAAATATATTATACCCGTTATCTCTAACGGGATAAACATAAAGTTAATTTTAGCTTAAATTATCTCTACGTTCAATATGGGTTTGCATTTTGAAATAAATATATTAACATTAAATAATGGATAAAGAAAAAGTGGCTTTTTTACTTTTAAGAATTGGGCTTTCTTTTGCGTTTTTATATGCTGCGTTTTCTTCGTTTTTAGCCCCATCCAATTGGATTGGATATTTTCCTGTGTTTATAAGAAATTTAGTTACTGAAAATATTTTACTTCCCTTGTTTTCGATATTTGAAATAACTTTAGCTCTTTGGATTTTGTGGGGAAAATATTTATTTTATTCATCGGTTTTGGCAAGCATAAGCTTATTGGGAATAATTATTTTCAATTTTAACCAAATGGATATAATCTTTAGAGATGTATCAATTTTACTTATGGCAATTTCTCTTGTTGTTTACTCATATAACGACAAATTAAAACTTTAATTCTTCCCGTCTTAAAAAAGTGGACCGCGGTCCTGAACAAAGTCGAAGGGGATGTTTTATCCTGCTTGCCCTGAGTTCGCCGAAGGGAGCTTGCCGAGCGGACTAAGTCAGAGATTGTTTCTAGCTTCAATTCTTGCTATAAAACATTTTTTGATATAAGATACACCCTAATGAACCCGGTAACTATTTTGACTATACTAGGTATTCTGCTATTTATAGTTGTAATTTCAATTAGACAGGTTAACCAATTTGAAAGAGGGGTAAGATTTAGGTTTGGCAAATATAGAGACCTTATGCTGCCGGGCTGGAGAATTGTCTGGCCCATAATTGAGAGCTGGCAAAAAATTGATATCAGAGTAAAAGCAGTAGACGTTCCTGATCAGGCGGCAATTACAAAAGATAATGTCTCAGCAGGAGTAAATGCCGTAATTTATTACAAAGTAAAATCTGCTGAAAAAGCATTTTTGGAAGTAGAGGATTTCTTTTTTGCAGTTTCACAGCTTGCCCAAACAACCATGAGAAATGTAATAGGTGAAACAAGTCTTGACGATTTGCTATCCAAAAGAAATCAAGTTGCGTCAAAAATTAAATTAATAATTGATAAGGCAACAGACCCTTGGGGAATAAAAGTTGAATCAGTTGAACTAAAAGATATTTTGCTTCCCGAGGAAATGAAAAGAGTTATTGCAAAACAAGCCGAGGCTGAGCGTGAAAGAAGGGCAATAGTAATACGTGCTGAAGGAGAAAAAGAAGCGGCAGCGAACATCTCTAACGCCGCGGGAATTCTTTCAAAGTCAAAGGGAGGACTGCACATTAGAACGCTTCAGACCCTGGCTGAGCTAGCAGCAGATAAAAGCAATACTGTTGTTTTTGTAACACCCCTTGAAATCCTGCGGGCGTTTGAAGGCCTCATCAAAAACGGAAAACTTAAATAAATTGTCTTTAATATTTTATTACCACCTGTTGTGAACTTGGGGTTCTATAAGGTCATTATAAACTTTTACTATTTTTTTATAAGTAGCACCAGATAGCGGTTTAAGATTTGATGCTTTGGTATTGTCGATAACCTGCTCGGGTGTTTTTCCTCCCGGAATAGCTGTAGAAACTTCTCTGTGATCAAGAATAAATCGGAGCGCAAATTGCGGCATGCTCATATTTTTAGGCTTTATCTTCTCAAGTTTTCTCACAGCTTTTACTCCTGTTTCAAAGTCTACTCCTGCAAAAGTCTCTCCTACATCAAATGCCTCTCCATACCTGTTGTAATTCCTGTGGTCATTTTTAGAAAACTTCGAACCAGTATTATATTTTCCGGTAAGAAGTCCGCTTGCCAAAGGGACGCGAACAACTATTCCCACATTCTTCTCTTTTGCTAATTTAAAGAAAAGCTCTTTTGGCCTTTGCCTGAAAATATTAAAAATAATCTGGACTGTTGCAACGCCTGGGTAATCTAGTGCTTTTATTGCCTGCTCAACTTTTTCAACACTAACTCCAAAATGCCTTATTTTTCCTTTTTTCTTCAACTTTTCAAGGTATTCGAACAGCTCCTGATTATAATAAACATCATTGGGAGGACAATGAAGCTGAAGAAGATCCAAACTATCGGTTTTTAAATATTTTAGACTTCTTTCTATAAATCTTTCTATATTTTTTCCAGTATACTCATCAGCAGTATGAGGACTAAGTCTTCTTCCTGCTTTTGTTGCAATGTAAATTCTCTCTTTTCCCCGTCTTTCTTTTAAGAATTTTGCGATTAATTGCTCACTGTGTCCATTTCCGTAAACATCCGCTGTATCAAGAAAATTAACTCCAAGATCTGCTGCCTTATGAAGAGCTTTAAGCGAGTCCTTATCATCTATCTTTCCCCAATCAGCACCTATTGCCCACGCGCCAAATCCAATCTCACTCACTTTATAATTTGTTTTACCAAGCTTCCTGTATTTCATGAATATTGCTATATTAACCTAATCGAAATATAGATTTTTTTTTTCAAGAAGTCAAAGATGTGTTTAATTCTTCTGCCTCAAAAAAGCTGTTAAAAAACAATTAATATTCCCGTTTATTTTATATTTGTTTAGTTATAGAACAAAATTCCGCTCGAGCAAAAATTTGTTCTAGATACCAAAATATTTCTTGTAAATTTGCTCGTTTTCTATTTCTTTGACCTTGAGTACCAAAACTTCTTTTCCTACATCAAACATCTCTCGGAGATATTCTATCTCTTTATCACAGACAAAAGGAGTTAAATAAACACTTTCCTGAAGTTTTAAAAATTTCAATTTCACAAGCATTTTTCTAAAAATATCCCGTTGATACTTTTTAAGATTAGCAACATCATAAATTATAACCCTCCATTTTCCATCAGTTTTTCTCTTAAGCTCCATATCTTCCAAATTATATTTTAAAATCCTTTGCCTTCCTTTATTTGTGATTCTCACTTCCTCACCAACGATCTCAACAACTTTTTGCGTCTCCAATCTTTTGATAAGCTTTCTTAAACGAGACAAATTGTATTTTTCCCATTCCTTTTTATCTCTTCTTCTTTTTTCATCAAGAAATGGCTTCAACACCATTGGCAATCCGGGCATAACAATGCTCGCAGCAAGAAAAGCGCCTGCACCAAGAAGAATAAGTATTTCTCTAACTTTTGGATTAATTAGTTCTTCTTTATTGTTATTTTTTGAATCTTTTACCACAAACTTAGCTTAGCACATTTTTTCGCCCGAGTTGAAATTTGTTCCAAGAATTAATTAATTAAAAATATGTAGAAATTAATAAGATCGGCTATGTTTGAAGTAAGGAGATAAGACAATTCCTCTGTCTTAGAAATGCGGGTAATAGTCCTGAGCGTCGTCGAAGGAGATGTCCTAGACAGAACTTTTCTAGGTAAAATATACTTTACAAAATAATAGGTTGTTTTTTAGTAACCTTGACTAGGCGACGGTGAAGGAGTTGATGGAGGTGGAGCACTCGGATTTTGTCCTGGATATAATCTATGCCAAATTATGTTCATAGCCCTATACATCAAGCCAGCGCCAGTTTTATACTCTGCATCAAGAAACATTGGATGAGCTTTTGGTGGTCCATCTATAATTTCTCTAAGATACTGCTGTGATGCTGGTATTCTAGGTCTATTTAACGCCCTAGTGAAAGGATCTGTGCTCGATGAGAGACCACTACCAGACTTAATTCCACTTGAGATCACGTCTTTAATTTTGAGAATGTCTTCATCTGTTAGTCTCTCCATATCCGATATAAGTCTATAATCTGATTCTACATGGAAAGCTTTGATAACAAGACCTATTCCCCGCGCATACCTTTCTGAAAACAATGGTTCGTTAAAGCCAAGTCCAACCTCAATACCATCCCGCAGTGCTCTGATTAAATCAGGTTTTACATCCGCAATATCATCAAAAGATCCTAGAGTTACTTTCTCTACTTGTTGGCCCTTGTTCATCATCCGCTCATAATGCTTGCCTGAGTGCAGATCCAAGGCTTCCCTCATCATTTGATCATTGGGGTGACTCAACGAGCTCGGCTGTTCTTCTTGACCAAGACCTATTTCTTCCAATAATTTATCTCTGGTTTCTTGTGTAATTAGTGGTAATCCCTTAATTTGATTTTCATTTTCTGGAGGGTTCTGATCCATATTACTAGTATGTTTTATCTAAAAAGTAATGTCAAGAAAATTAATCAAGAGCCGAGGTTAGTTTTTTTGACGCAAAAAGGCGGGGATGTCCCATGTGTCGTCTTCTTCTTCCTGCGGCTGAGGAATACTTGTGTTTGTACCTGGCATTTGCTGTCCTTGCGGTTGTGTCTGGCTTTGCACCTGTATATTTTCTTCGTTAACTATTGGGGAAACAAATTCTTTAAGAACTTGTCTGGTTGAATCAAATCCTGTTGCAACAACTGTAATTTTTATCTGGTCATGCATACTATCATCTAGGGTTGCACCAAAGATTATATTTGCATCGGGGTCCGCAGCAGATGCAATAATTTTTGCCGCCTCATCAACTTCGCTCATAGTTAAATCAGGTCCACCCGTAATATTAAACAGTACACCTCTTGCTCCATCCATAGAAATTTCCAAAAGCGGAGAGGAAACAGCACTTCTTGCTGCAGTTTGTGCCCTATTTTCACCAACACCTGTACCAATTCCCATTAAAGCAGATCCTGCATTTGACATAATCGTTTTTACATCTGCAAAATCAACATTTATAAGTCCGGGAAGAGTAATTAGTTCGGAAATTCCCTGAACTCCGGAAGTAAGCACAGAATCTGCAACCTTAAATGCCTCTAAAAGAGAAAGTTTTTTATCTACAACGTCCAGTATTCTTTGATTCGGAATTACTATTAGCGTGTCTACTTTATCTTTTAATTCTTCTATTGCATCTTCTGCCGTTACCATTCTTCTTGTGCCCTCAAAAGCAAATGGCTTTGTAACAACAGCAACTGTTAATGCGCCTATTTCCTTTGCCGCTTTTGCAATTGTCGGAGTTGCACCGCTTCCGGTACCCCCTCCCAACCCTGCTGTTAAAAAAATCATGTCAGTTCCATCCAAAAGTTCTTTTACTTTTTCGTAACTTTCTTCCGCGGCCTGTCTTCCTATTTCCGGATTTCCCCCAGAACCAAGTCCCTTTGTTAAGTTTTCCCCTATTTGAAGCTTTGTTGCTGCCTGGTTAAGAAGAAGGCTTTGGGCATCTGTATTTACGGAAATAAAATCTACTCCCTGAATATTGCTTTGGGAAATCATTGAGTTTAAGGCATTTCCGCCACCACCGCCAACTCCCATAACCCGGATTTTTGCAAAGTTAGTAGTCTGCGGTTTTATTAACATAGTAAATTATATGGGCATACTAGCAAATAAAAAAAAATTTTGCAACTTTAGGGCAGGAATGATTTAATAAAGGACAGGATTTTTGAGAATATTTTGTTATTAAATCTTAAGTTTGAAATCTGCAGAACTGAAAGACCGAAGGGAAGCGAAGACTGACCTTCGGTGTTCATACCATACATTGCAAGTCCTATAACCGTAGAAAACGAAGGCTCCTGAATTTCATCTATTATTCCTTTTATGTTTTGTGCAAGAGCAATTCTAACAGGCATGGCAAGCACTCTTTTGGCGCTATCTGATGCACCGATGGTTTTTGCTCCCCCTCCCGTTATAACTAAACCTGACGGCGTTTGTCCGGCAAATCCGCTTTTTTTAACCTCTATCCCAACCATTGTGAAAAGTTCATTTAAACGGGGTCTGATAATGCCGTCTATTAATGTCTTTTTAGATACCTTCTTAAGTTCTTCTGCCAATGCTAAATTAGACAAATCTATTTCATCTGTAAACTTCTCGGGTGGTTTTTCCCCGGTTTCTTCCGTTGTTTTGCTTTTCTTTTCCGGGCTTGACAGAAATAATTTAATTTTTTCTGCAGATTCCAGAGAAATTCTAAGCCCTATGGCCAAATCATTTGTTATATGCCTTGCGCCAATAGGAATTACGGAAGAATATGCAACAGAACCTTCCACGTAAATTGAAATGTCTGTTGTACCTGCGCCAACATCTGCTAAAACAACTCCCAGTTCCTTTTCTGTATCCGAAAGCACTGCAATAGAACTTGCATACCCGCTAAAAACAACCGCATCTAAGTCCACGCCAACTTCCGAAAAAGCTTTTTCCATATTTCGTATAGATGTGGTGTTGGCACTTATTATATGAGTATCTACTTCAAGCCTAATACCCGTCATTCCGATTGGATCTTTTATGCCTTCCTGTCCGTCGACAATATAGCTTCTTGGCAAAACGTGGATAATTTCCCTGCTTGACGGCAGAGATACTGCTCTTGCAGCTTCTATTACCCTGGTTAAGTCGCTTTCTGTTATTTCCCCTTCAGGCCTTGCAACCGCCACAACTCCTCTTGAATTTAAAGATTCTATATGACTTCCGCCGATTGAAGCGATTATATGCGAGGCATTATATCCTGCCATTCTTTCTGCAGCTTCTAAAGAGTTGTTTATTGCGACAACGGCTTCCTCTATGTCAACTATCTGTCCTTTTCTTATTCCGTTTGCCGGAACTTCCGAAACACCAAGTACATTTACATATTCGTCAACCTTTGCAATAACTGATACAATTTTAGAGGTTCCTATGTCTATGGATACGACTATTTTTCCTTCAGTCATAATTAATAAAAAGAAACAACAGAATTATCGTACCTAAAATCCAAAATTTTAAGCTTCTTTCCATCTATTGTAAGCCTTGAAAGTATAAGTTGTAAAGAGGATATTTGTTTTTTTAAGTCTTTTTTTGATGAGAAAATAATTTTCCCTCCCTGCTTTAACTCTACTTCAATAGAATCATCTGACCCAATTACCGAACGCGATATTTTAATATTAGAGCTTTCCAGCATGTCCTCAATTATTATTTTTGGGGAATTTTTGTTAACAGATAAAGGATTTATATATTGAGCATTTTCTGAATAAAAAAAGTATACAATTATAAATACAGCAGATGAAATAACAAGTGCCATAAAACCAGCAAACAGCGCAATTTTTGTATTATAAGAGGATTTATTTTTTTTAAGTCTTCTTTTTCTTTGCAACATCTTGTAAAACCTTAATTATTTTATATGATGCATTTTCGTCGGGAATCTTATCTAGCGAATTAATTTTATAATTATTCAGATTTCTTTTCATATATAATAGTCTTCCCAAAAAAATTTCCGGCGTAAGAGTTTTTTCCTCGCCTATTTCTCCAATTCCTGCGTTTTTTAGAACAAGTGCATTTTTCAGCTGTTCATTTCTTTGGGAAAAAGGTATTGGAATTAAAAATGCGGGCTTTTGCAAAAAAAGAAGTTCGGCAATCGTATTTACTCCAGCCCGTGAAATAACAATATCTGACTTTGATAAAATTTCTGTAACTTCTTTGTTTTTTAAATACTTAACGACTTCGTATCTTTTTGAAAACTCCTCTTTTAAGGAACTTTTCAACTCTTTGTGTTTTTCGTAATCTTTAAATTCCGAGTCCCCGGTCTGATGAAATACATAAAAATTTTCCAAAAGCCTGGGAAGAATTTCGTATACTAAAGTGTTTATTTTATGTGAGCCAAGACTTCCGCCTGTAATATAAATAAACGGAAGATCTTTTCTATTTTTAATATCTTTTTTTACAGCAATTATTTCTTTTTTTATAGGAAGGCCGGTCAATAAGGTTTTGGCTTTAGGAAAAAACTTAAAACTGGACTCCCATGATATGCATATTTTGGAGGCAGCAAATGCTAAAATTTTATTAGCAAATCCAGCCTCAAGAGTCTGTTCATGCAAAACTACCGGAATTTTTAGAAAATATGCCGAAATCACTACAGGAATAGATACATATCCGCCAAAACCTACAACAACATCAGGCCCAATCTTTTTTAATATTTTTACTGACTGTAAAAAACCCACCGGAAGTTTTAAAAAAGAAGAAAGAGTGTATCGGGTAAATTTTCTCTGAAACCTTGCCGTATTTAGTTCGAAAAATGGAATTTTCAAATTATTTATTATTTGATATTCCAAAGAAACAGTTTTATCTCCTTCTATGGCATATTTTCTTCCGACAAAAAATACTTCCCCGTTTTTTAAATTTTCAATAATGCATAGTGCCGGTGATAAATGCCCTCCGATTATTACGATCTTCATAGCTTATTGATTGTTTTTATCATCGTTAACTTTATTATTAATCTCAATTTTAATGCTTAATGAACTACCCCGCAGCAGAGCTGCGGAGTATCCTTTCTAACTCAACCTTCAGGGTAAATCCTC
>Ga0210057_1005672_pt1 | contig 15935 bp, 16 predicted proteins | sample CryGeyCG2114_010_2_FD_183968 | JGI IMG/M metagenome (GOLD analysis project Ga0210057, IMG submission 183968) | Groundwater microbial communities from aquifer - Crystal Geyser CG10_big_fil_rev_8/21/14_0.10 (SPAdes) (version 2) | ecosystem: Environmental > Aquatic > Deep subsurface > Groundwater ...
TTTTTGTAAATCTGTCACCACCGATCCAGTCCCATCCGGAGAGTTATCATCGACGACTAAAATATCAACGTCGATGTCCTGAGCAAAAATCGCCGGCACAATTTGCGCGATATTTTCTTTCTCGTTGTATGTTGGAACGATGACTAGTTTTTTCATGGCCGGGCCAGAATAACCTGTTCCGATGCCAGCGAGAAGCATTTTTTCGACAAGAGTAATAGATCAAATCTGACGAGTCAGAAGTGAGCCCTTAACGCCCTCTTCCGCCTTGCGAATCAAATCGGCCCGTTCTCGTGGAATCTTTGGTAATGCCAGGGGTGCCGCGAGCCATGATGCGGGATCGAGCTTTCGTTTTTCAATATGTGTTTTGACTTTTTCAACGGCTAACTGAGTGTCTTTCATATACAGCACAGGATCAAATCCACATCGCCGACAGGCAATTGTCATTCTCCAACGAAGTTTTACAAAGGTCTCCGCGACTGCCAAAAAGGCGACCCAAACAATCAATCCCCGGGGATCCAGCGTCTGAAAAAGAAGATACATGGCGATCATCGCTCCCAGCAAGGCCCCAAAAACATCCAGCAAATTAATGCTTCTCTTCAAGTAGACGCGACGAGGGCTTTTGCAAAAAGCGCAGTAACAGTTCTTATGGGATGAAAAGATCACACTCATATCACTATTATGCCAAAAAATAGGTCTAGTCGGAAAGACGGGATTTTGATCTTTTCAGAGGTTTTGTTATCATTGAGTCTATGAAGACTCAGATATATCCCAAAAAAATGCCTATTCTTGCAATGACCTCCCTGATCCTGGCTTTTTTCGCCTCTACTTTGGCCCAGGCCGCCGTCATGGAAGAGGTCAGCTACGATGATCTGGTTAATCAACTCAGTCAAAAACGACAGTCCATCGCAACTCCAGATACAGATCCCTTTGATTCAATAAAAATTCATGCCGGATTTGGTTTGATTGGCTCTGCAAACAAAGTCAACGTTGAGGGCGACAACGCGACGAAATGGCAAAGTGGATTTCAAATTTCTCTCGGGGTTGATCTCTTCTCTCCTCACTGGGGTGCCGAGGGAGATGTTCGAAACTTTGGCCAGGCTCGCTCTGGAACGGAAACTCGATCTTTGCGTGAATATGATCTTAAGTTTTTTCATCGCAATCACTTTTCGCAGACGGCCGGATATCGAGTTGGTGCTGGCGTTGGAACCCGCTACTTAAAAATTGATGATGAGGTCAATGGCGTGTTCATTCAGGACAACACTCCCACTGCTGTTCTTTTCGGTGGCATTGACGCCTATGCCAGCAAAGGCTTGAGCTTTGGGATTGAGGCTGGCTGGAGAAATTCGATGATCAATGCTACTGCCGATCGAAATGCCATGGATCTCACCCTTCGGTTGGATACCTATTTCTGATGTTGTTCGGTTTTTTGGCTGGATGTTTTTTAGTCCTCGCCTTTTGCCTTCATAATCTAAAACGCGCCCGCATCCATCAGGATTGGGAACTTAAACCCAATCTTTTGCTCACCCGCCATCCCCTGGTCTTTCTCAGTGGCAAGCGAAGCTTTTTTTATTTTTTGTCCTACTGGAATCATCTGCCACAGATGCTCCGCGCCCATGGTTATGAAACTCAGGTTCTTCATCTGCCCTGGAAAAACACCAAGTCCCGACGTCTTTGGTTGCATCACTTTTTGCTCTCTTCTTCACAATCTCTTCACCTTGTGATCGACAATAGTTCATATCCCGAGCTCACGGACCTTATTCGACATCAGAACTACCCTTGCATCGCTTCGATCACCTGGATTCAAAATGGTGTCCTTTTGCAAAACACACCAACACTCAAAGGTTTTCATCATCCTCTCGAGGAACTATCAGAAATCGAGGTTTCTACAAAGTCCCCGTGGTTTTGGAAACTACATTTGCTGGTTACCAATCAACCCCTGAGCTGGTCTCTCTCGGCACTTGGTTGGCAAATGCAGAAATCTCTGCGGGACATATTTCTAGATCGAGTCAAATTTCTTGCAGAAAGAGACTTGATTCAAGGATCAACCTCCCCTAACCTCTAGATATGACGAATAAAAAACAATTTTTGAGCGATCTTGTCGAAATCAAAAATGCCCTCGTGCAGTTCCTTCGCCATCCGATGACAGAAATCAAACACATTCCAGATTGGGATTGGCGACGCTTGATCTTTGTTCAGGTCATGATCACAGCCACCACGGGTGCGCTTGCCAATCTCATCGAAAGAAAAACCACTCTGTCCGTGCTCTCCGGAATTTTTATTTCTCCAATTTTGACTCTGATCACATTGATGGTTTCAACTTTGTTTTTTTACTATTGCTTTCAGATTTTTGCTGAAAAAACAGTTTCACTAAGAAGACTCTTTACAGTGATTTTATTTGCCAACATTCCCCAGTTCATTTTTCAAATGATCAGCGGATATTTTTCACCGGCGACCTTGATTGGCATGGGGTTCACCGCATTCTTGTTGCTAGTGGGTTTTGTTGAAAATTTTTCTCTGAATCGAAAACTCGTCATCCGGATGATTGCCGCTCTTTATACTCTTTTTTTCTGCCTGTGGATATGGAACCGGATTGCTACCAGTCGAATGGATAGATCTTGGAACAATGAAACCATTGAGGCCCCAGAGGTTCACTTAGGAGAATAGCAGCACCCTCGCTTTGACGATGCGTGCGAACCTAAGTCCGCCCCGTGGATCCAAATCCTCCGGCACCCCGTGCTGTTTCTGACAGGTCATCAACCAACTCAAAACGCGCCTGAACGACCGGAGCCAGAACAAGCTGCGCCACCCGCTCTTGATCTTTAATTTCAAAAGTCTCTTGGCCATGATTGATCAAAATAATCTTTACCTCTCCACGATAATCCGCATCGATGGTGCCGGGAGTATTGGCGATGGAAATTCCATGTTTGGCCGCCAAACCACTGCGAGGACGGGACTGGATTTCGTACCCCGGAGGGATCTCAAAACTCAAGCCCGTCGCAATCATCGCTCGACCACCAGGAGCTAAAACCACCGTCTGATCCAATTGGGCTCGAACATCAAAGCCGCTGGCCAAAGCGGACTGATAGGCCGGGAGCTCCCCTTTGTAGTGAGATAACTTTTTAATTTTCAAAGGAACTCGTGGCATGTTTGCCATTTTCATCTCAGCTTCAGGTTGCATCATCCCCTCCTCGTACTTAAGTAAATTTAAACTCCATCAGCCAGTCACGAAGCTCTTCGGCTCCGCCACCCATCAAAACAATTCCCATATTTTCAATATCAAAGGTTTTCTTTAAATATAAATTGACGGACTTTTCCGTCACCGCATCCAATTCGTCGATCACCGACTGAACTGGTTTGTATTTCTTAAATACCATCTCATTGACACCAATTGATTGCATTCGATTTTCAATATCATCAGAGCCCAATAAAATACTGCCTTTGACCTGAGTTTTATAAAGCGCAAGCTCACCCGCTGTCACCCCACGCCGAACTACTTTCCTCAACTCGGTGGCAATGGTTCGTACCACGGATTTCATTTTGTCTTTTTCACAGCTGGCATAAATATTGATCACACCAAAATCTTCAAAAGTATTCAGGCTGGAGTACACCGAATAAACCAAACCTTTTTTTTCTCGCACACTTTGATAGAGCTTTGAGGTCATGCCCCCACCCAACAACGCATTGACGATAAAGGCCTCAAACCGATGTCGATCTTTAAAGCTGGCACAAGGCAGCCCCAAAAGCAGATGCAACTGTTCAGATGGTTTTTCAATCACTGCACGAAAAGACCGGTGTCGAGGTCGACTTCGCGGGAATCGAAGCTTTCGTTTGGGTTTTCCACCCAAGAGTTTTTCCACGGCTTCGACCAACTCAGTATGATCAATATTTCCAGCCCCTGAAACAATCAGATTGTTTCCAGAGTATCTTTCACGGTAATACCGCAAAACCTGCTTCTGTGTCATCGCTGTCACTGATTGGGTGGTCCCCAAAATAGGCCTCCCCAGCGCGTGCCGAGGAAGACACCGAGCGAGATACTCATCATAGACCAGCTCTTCCAGATCGTCCTCGTCCATCGATATCTCTTGCAGAACCACTGACTTTTCGAGCAGAAAGTCCGCTCGTTTCAGCTGCATATTATTGACCAAATCGGCCAAGACATTCATGGCGGTGGGCCAGTGATCTTTCAAGACCAAGGCATGATAACAAGTGTATTCACGTGTGGTGAAGGCATTGAGGTCGCCACCCAGCGCTTCCAATGACTTTGCAATCTGATAGGCGGACCGAGACTTGGTCCCCTTAAAAACAAGATGCTCTAGAAAATGTGAGATTCCTTCATCGCCAGCACTCTCATCCCGAGTGCCGGTGGTGACCCAGATGCCGATGGAGGCGGCATGAGATTCGGAATGCATTTCGCTGACCACACGGATTCCATTTTTCAATGTCGATTTTTTAAATCGAACCATGCGCCACGAACCTTCCTGGAAATCTCACACCCATCTGAAAATCCATTTCTTCGGTCAAGACTTGTTGCTGATTAGTTCAGCGCCTTGTCCATCAAAGCCTTGCGTGACAGCTTAATCCGTCCCGCACGGTCGACGTCCAAAACCTTCACGTCAATCTCTTCGCCTTCGCTCAAGACATCTGTAACCGAACGAATTCGATCGTGGGCAATTTCAGAAATATGCAACAAACCTTGGGTGTTCGGAAGAATCTCAACAAAAGCTCCGAAGTCTGCAATTTTGACCACTCGACCCCGGTAGGTTTTTCCGACTTCTGCTTCAGCGCAAATATCATTGATGATAGCGATGGCTTTTTTCGTCGCAGCAGGATCCGCTGATGCGATATGGATCGTCCCATCATCTTCGATTTCAATTTTTACACCTGTTGCTTCAGTAATCCCTCGGATCACTTTTCCGCCAGAACCGATCACCTCACGAATTTTATCTGGGTGAATTTTGATGGTCTCAATACGTGGTGCAAATTCAGAGATCTGGCCTCTTGGTACAGAAATTACTTTTTCCATTTCCCCCAAAATAAAGGCTCGACCTTCTTTGGCCTGGTTCAAGGCTGTCTCGATCACTTGGAAATTAACAGAATCAATCTTGATATCCATTTGCACAGCCGTGATTCCCTGAGTTGTTCCTGCAACTTTGAAATCCATGTCCCCCAGATGATCCTCATCACCCAAGATGTCGGTCAAGACTGCCACTCGGTCGCCCTCTTTGATCAATCCCATGGCAATTCCAGCCACATTGCCCTTGATCGGAACGCCGGCATCCAAAAAGGCCATAGTGCCGGAACAAACGGTCCCCATTGACGAAGAACCATTGCTTTCCAAAACATCCGCCACAATACGAATGGTGTAAGGGAATTTTTCAAAATCAGGAATAACGGCCTTGAGAGCTCGCTCTGCCAAGTTCCCGTGACCAATTTCACGACGACCTTGACCGAAAAATCGCCCCACTTCCCCGACAGAGTACGGAGGAAAATTGTAATGCAACATGAACTTGCGTTTTTCTGTTCCCAACAAGGAATCAATCATTTGCTCGTCGTCACCAGTTCCCAAAGTCACTGTGCCCAGAACCTGGGTTTCGCCACGGGTGAACAATCCCGAGCCATGGGCTCGAGGCAAAATGCCGACTTCATTTGAAATCGGTCGGACTGTTTTTGTATCTCGTCCATCAACACGCAGGCCTTTAGAAAGAATCTGCTCACGAGACAGACGGTATTTAAGATCTTCAGAAACTGACTTAAGCTCCTTGGCACGAGCTTCTCGGATTTTGTCATCTGTGATCGCTGGCAAAAGAGCTTTGGCAGCCTCATCTTCAGCTGCGGCGTAGGCTGCGTATCTTTCCATTTTTTCACGAATAGCCAGAGCCTTTTCAATCTTGGGGCTCAGAACTTCTTCGGCTTTTTGTCTAAAATCAGCGTCCACGGATGCAACCGCAAATGCCCGTTTAGATTTGGATCCTGTTTTTTCACGCAACTCGTCTTGCGCATTCAACAGTGGCATCAAAGCTTGGTGTCCAAACTTCAAAGCTCCCAACATGTCACTTTCAGAAATAAACTTACACTCACCCTCAACCATCAAAATACCATGACGAGTTCCGGCCACGATGACGTTCATGTCTGATTTTTCCAACTGCAATGGTGTTGGGTTGGCGATCAATTGCCCATCAACTCGTGCAATTTGAATGGCCGCGGTTGGGCCATCAAAGGGGATGTCACTGATGTGCAAAGCAGCCGAAGCCCCCAAGCTTGCCAAGATATCTGTCGGGAAAGTCCCATCAGCACTCAGAACAGTTGCAACGACTTGTGTTTCATGACGGAAACCTTCGGGGAATTTAGGGCGAATTGGACGGTCGATCAAACGAGCGGTTAAAATTGCATCTGTCGTTGGTCGGCCTTCACGTTTAAAATATCCACCGGGAATTTTTCCAGTGGCATAAAATTTTTCAATGTATTCAACCGTGAGTGGGAAAAAATCGAGAGTTGAGGTCTTTCTTGAACAAACAGCTGTCACCAGGACCATGTTGTTGCCACAGGAAACAACAACAGAACCATCGGCCTGTTTTGCCATGCGACCCGTTTCAATTGTGATTTGTTTATCTCCCACGAGAGTTGTCACAGTTGTCTTCATTATCTTCTCCTTTATTGAAACGACCCTTGTGGGGGAGCGTTTCTTGACCCGATCTTATTTCGTCGGGGTGGGCTGAGGGTTCTTCTTTGTCCATCAGCAGTTATTTTTCTGATCCCAATTTTCAGGAGACTGCAAATTTCTTTGTCGTCTGCTTCGTGTTGAGAATTGTCTAATTTTTAAAAACGAACAAGAAACGAAAAAGGCCCCCGAAGAGGCCTTTTAAACTTATTTTCGGATATCGAGTTCTTTGATCAAAGACTCGTATTTTTTTACGTCAGTTCTTTTCAGATAATCCAACAGTTTTCTTCGTTGGTTTACCGCCTTCAACAAACCACGACGACCATGATGGTCTTTCTTGTGAGTTGTAAAATGCCCTGTCATCTCGTTGATCTCTGCAGTCAACAAAGCCACTTGAACTTCGGAACTTCCGGTGTCCAAATCCCCGCGACCAAATTTTTTTAGAATGTTTTCTTTTTGTACTTTTGTGACGGCCATTATCGTCCTCCCATATTGATTGAAATGTTTTTGTTTCGCACTTCAATGAACCCTTGTGATCGTCATGGCTGTCGATCACCGAGTCTCATTGGTGGCTTAGGTTTTAAAGGGATGAAGGGTGTGAGTCAACCCCTTTTGGATGAATAAGCTCTTGAAAAGACTTTACTTTGTTCCGTATCGAAAGCCTCTTTTAACGACGAACCCCCGGCCCGGCTCAAGGCCCACCAGAGCCAGCATCTCGCCCTCCCTTTGAGACAGAATCTTGATCAGATCCCCCTGCCCAGGACGATAAGCAGAGATCAACTGAGCTCTCAGATCATGAGAAATCAAACCATTGAGAATCATGGCCTGATCCTGCCCCTGAACCCGCACAGATCTGGCCTCAGGAAGAGCTGCGGACATAGGGACAAAACCGCGCTCCAGTTTTTCCAGATCACTGCCAAGAATCGACATTTGCTCTGCCAGTTGCTCTAAGCTCAAGGCCTGACTCAGGTGAAAAGGCATGGACTCAGTGCGAACCAGCTCACTCAGAGCAGCACCTACACCCAATTTTTTTCCTAAAAGATCGACCCAGGCGCGAATATAGGCCCCTTTTGAACAACGGATTGAAAGCTCTATAAAATCCAAGCCCTGGTCAATCCATTGAAGGTCAAAAAAGGTCATGATCTTATGGGGAAGGGCCACTTCTTGCTCTTTACGAGCATATTCATAAAGCCTTTTGCCATCGACCTTGGTTGCCGAGAAAATGGGCACCTGGAGATTCAGCTCTCCATGCAGCTCGGAGGCAATTTCTTTGACTCTCTCCGGAGCGGGCAGATCCATCTCGGTCCGCAAAACTTTTCCAGTCATGTCCAGGGTGTCTGTTTCAACTCCCAACTTGGCTTTGAGCTGATAACCTTTATTTTTTTCTAAAATATACTGACTGAGTTTGGTGGCCTCACCAATGAGCAAGACCATCAAGCCCGACGCCATTGGATCCAAGGTTCCGCTGTGCCCCACTGACTTGGTTTGCAAAATCCTTCGGACCCGAGCCACAACATCATGGCTCGTCATTCCCGAAGGCTTATCAATTAACAGCAATCCATGTTGATTCATTGGGGGGCAGCTTCAACCACAACTGCTGGCGGTGGACGATCGGCATAAGAATCAACGACAGTGAGAAAAACCAAAAATGTCAGAGGCATTGTAATTAAAATCCCAAGGCCCAACATCAAGACTCCGGCTAAATTTAGAATACCAATAAGAAGCATTAATCCAAACATGGACCACCAGCGCCCCTTGGTAATTTGCAAAGAAGCCCGAATTGACTCCATCCCATCTTGATTCTTTAAAACAAAATAACTAGAAGCCCAACTGGTCGCGATCCCCCACCAGACTCCGGGGAGTATCAGTAAACAAAAGCCCACCAGCGAACCTAATAAATGAATAGCCCCAAGAATTGAGATCTGAATCAATCGATTGAGACTGGTAAAACCCCAGAAAAAATCTGCAAACTCAAAAACTTCTCCTCGACGAAGACGATCCAAACAACGGATATAACCAAAGGTCATTGGGCTAGAGACAATCAAACCAAAAAAGGGAATCAAACTGACCACCCAGAGACCAACTAAAAAAACAAATGTCAGGCCCGCAGCCAAGGCCAGATTGTCTTTCATTCCTCTCCAGGCTTTTTCAAAAATCTCAGAATAATTCATCCCTGATCTCCTGACTCGGAATCGCCGGCAGTATCTTCATTGCCCTCAGGCTTTGATTGTTCTTTTTTTTGTTGGTCGAGTTCGTGCAGGATCCGATCAATTTTTAAGACATGTTCCGTAGTATCATCTAGGTAGAAACTCAATTTTGGACAATACCGCATTCGCAACTCTTTACCGATGAAGTTTTGCACTTCAAAGGCTCGGCTTTGCAAAGTCTCTAAGGCTTGATTGCGTTCATCATCGGCGCCCAACACACTGACATAGACCTTGGCGGTTCGCAGATCGCCGGCCATCGAAACACGAGAAATTGTCACCAAACCAGGCAAAGGCAGGCGAAATCCTGAAATTAAAAATTGAGCGATGGTTTTTTGAACTTCTTGCTCAACCCGCATCACGCGACGGCCGCTCTCGTCCTTAGCAGAGCGTCCAGTACTTCGATGTTTCATGAAAATTATGCCTCCGCAGGCATCGAAGTCAGCTCTCGAGCCACTTCTTCTTTAACAAAAGCCTCAATCACATCCCCTACTTTGACGTCATTGAAGTTTTCGATGCCAATACCACATTCAAAACCCTGAGCGACTTCGCGCGCATCGTCCTTGAATCGTTTTAATGACGAAATTTTTCCTTCGTAAATGATTTTTCCATCACGAACCAGACGAGCCTGATGACTTCGTTGAATTTTTCCGTCAACCACAAAACATCCAGCGATTGTTCCCACTTTGGGCACTGTAAAGGTATTTCGAACTTCCGCACGGCCCATGACTTTTTCAACGATGTCTGGAGTTAACAGACCCGTCATGGCTTTCTTCATGTCATCCATCAATTCATAGACCACCGAATAGGTACGGATTTCCACACCCGCTCGTTTGGCGGCGGCTGTAGCTCCGCCATCTGGACGAACATTGAAACCGACAACAATTCCCTTCGCAGTTGACGCCAAAAGAACGTCGGACTCAGTAACTCCACCGACTGCGGAATGAATAACCTTCAACTTCACTTCGGGAGTGCTGACCTTTGAAAACATACTGTTGATAGCTTCCATAGAACCCATCACGTCGGCCTTCAAAATCACGTTCAGCTCTTTCAGGTCGCCCTGTTTTGCTTTTGCAAAAATATCATCCAACGAAATTTTATTGGTTACCATTTTTGCTTTGTCAGAAATTTCTCGACGAATTCCAACAGCCTCTTCGGCCGCTTTTTCATCTTTCACAATATCAAACTGATCACCCGCTTGAGGAGAACCATTCAGTCCCAGCAGCTCTACTGGCAAACCAGGTCCTGCTTCTTCAATTCGTTCGCCACGATCGTTGATCATGCTTTTTACGCGACCCATGACTGTTCCAGCCACAATCTGTTGACCAATTTTAACTGTTCCATCTTTCACAAGGATGGTGGCCACATGGCCTCGTCCTTTTTCAAGACGAGCCTCGATGACGGCCCCAGTTCCTGAACGTTTTGGATTTGCTTTAAGCTCTCCAACTTCAGCGATGAGATGAATCTGTTCCAAGAGCTCTTTGATACCGGTCTTTTTCACTGCTGAAACACCAACAAACATTGTTGTTCCGCCCCACTCTTCAGGGACGACTTCATACTCAGTGAGCTGTTGTTTGATTCGCTCTGGATTTGCACCCGGCTTGTCCATTTTATTAATAGCGACAATCATTGGCACGCCAGCGGCTTTCGCATGACTGATGGCTTCCGCCGTCTGAGGCATCACTCCATCATCCGCCGCGACAACAATCACTGCAATATCAGTCACATTGGCGCCACGAGCACGCATAGCTGTAAAGGCTTCGTGACCAGGAGTATCTAAGAATGTGATGACATGCCCATCTTCAGTCTTAACTTGATAAGCCCCGATATGTTGAGTGATTCCCCCAGCCTCGCCCTGAGCGACGTTGGCATTACGAATTGCATCCAATAAAGAGGTCTTGCCGTGATCAACGTGACCCATGATTGTCACCACGGGAGGACGAATTACTGGCTCGGCATCAATGTCCCCAAATGCCGTTTCTACAATCACTTCTTCTGCAGACTTGAATGAATTCACTGCTTCGAATCCCATCTCTGGCAAAATCAACGCTACCGTCTCAAAATCCAAATCGGTATTGATCGCTGCCATAACACCATTTTTCATCAAAGCTTTGATGAGGGCCGGAGCCTTGAGTCCCATCTCCATGGCCAAATCACTGACCCGGATGGTTTGATTGACTTTGATTACTCGTTTCGATGCTTTTGGTTTTGTGATTTGAGTTTGCATCGCTGGACGACTGAGAATTCCCTTTTTCTTTTTTGGCTGAAAGACCATCTCTCGCTTACGGAATTCGGCGGCATCAAAATGCTTAACTTCGCCTTCTTCTGCCGGCCGGGCCGCGCCGCCTTCAGCAACACCGCCACCTTTATTTCGACGTTTTTCATCTCGTTTACGACCAAAATCATCAAATTCACTGGAAACTGGAGCCTCAGAAATCGGCGCGGCTTGAACAAAGCCTGTTCTCAGATTGCCTTTGGAACGGGCTCCAACAGGTCCTGTGCCGCCGCCGACCGGTGGGCGACCTGGACGATCTCCCCGAGGACCGGTCCCATGAGGTTGAGTCACTCGGCTTAAATCCATCCGACCAATAATATTTCTACGAGGAGCTGGCGCGCTGGCCACTCCACTGTTCCCAATGGAAACTTCTTTTTTTCTCGATGGTACTACAACTTTTGGCGGTTCTTCCACCACTGGTTCCGCAGGCGCTGCCGCTTCCACTGTGGGAGCAGGCTCTGAAGCAACCGCTGCCACCTCCTCGGGGGCCGTCGGTGCGGATGGAGCAGACGCAACAACCGATGTTTCCTCGGTCTTGTCTGCAACATCTGGTGTTGCTTCGCTGGAGGATTCAACATCGTCGGCAGCCGCCTCTTTGGCTTCTTCAGTAGCTTTTGATTTTCGTCGAACAACCGCTCCGACCTTTGCGGGCTTGGGCCCCGCAGCGGCTTTCGCAGCCGCGCTTTTTGTGGTCGCTGGTTTGGCCACAGCTGCCTTGGTCTTTTTAGCGGCGGTTCGTTTTCGAGGCGCCGCTTTTTTAGGACTGGCTGAATCCGAAGCTCCGGACTCTTTCATTTTGGCCTTGATGGCATCCAAAACTGATGGCTCAAGCTCAGCCATATGAGATTTCACGGGCAACTGCCACTCTTTGATTTTATCCATGAGAGCTAATGGGGTCATCCCAATCTCTTTGGCAAATTCAAACACTTTTGGATTACTCACTCAGACTCCTTATTAACGTCCTCGGTCTTTAAACAGAGATCATTGCTGATCTTCAATTTACAATCACTGCTGTTCTTCAGCCTTTTCATTCGACTCTTTGTTTTGTTCATTTTGTAATTTTTCAAGCTCTTGTTTCAAACGAGCATCTGCCTGAGACTTGGCGTCTCCGGAGACTTTCACAGAAGCCATTGCCTGAGGAGAAACCGGCACTGGAATGCCTTCTTTTTCATATTTCTCGACAACTGCTTTTGCTTCCTGGATTAATTTCTCGGCCTTTTCGGGATCATCATAGCCTGGGATGGTCATGATCTCTGCAGAAGTGGCTTGAGCGACAGCTTGAAAAGACCCAAAACCACTTTGGAAAATGTTTTGCGCCATTGTTTCAGTCATTCCTGGGATCAGCATCAAATTGAAAATAGCTTCTGCCGTTCGCGCTGAGGCCGATGTTTCAGAAAGAATATCAATTTTCCATGTCGTTAACTTGGCGGCCAAACGCACGTTTTGACCTTTTTTCCCAATCGCCAAACTGAGTTGATTGTCAGGAACAACGATCTCGAGCTCTTTGTTCTCTTCATCCAAGAAAACACGAGAAATTTCTGCAGGCGCCAAGGCATTGCAAGCAAAACGAGTGATGTCTTCATCCCAGGGAACGATATCAATCTTTTCACCACGAAGTTCTTGAACCACGTTCTGAACGCGGGTTCCCTTCATTCCAACACAGGCACCAACTGGATCCACAGAACTGTCTTTGGATCGAACAGCAATTTTTGCCCGAGCCCCAGGCTCACGAGCTGCAGCCATGATTTCCACGATACCATCATAGATTTCTGGCACTTCCATTTCGAATAACTTGACCAAATAATCCGAGGCCGCTCGGGACATAATAATCTGAGGGCCACGAGTTGTCTGACGAACCTCTGAAAGATAACCCTGAATGCGATCACCTGGCTTGTACACTTCGCCGGGAATCTGTTCACGAGGAGGAATGTAGGCTTCTGTTCGTCCTAGGTCGACAACAATGGCGCCTCTTTCCACTCGACGAGCAATGCCAGATGCGATTTCACCTTTGCGAGATTCAAATTCATTGAAGATGATTTCCCGTTCGGCATCACGGACCTTTTGCATAATGATTTGCTTCGCAGTTTGCGCCGCAATTCGCCCCAAATCAGAAGAGTCCAATTTAATTCCAATCGAGTCATCCAGCTGAGCCTGTGGATCCAATTTCAAGGCCTCAGGAAGTGGGATTTCGACTTCCTCATCAATAAATTTTTCAAGAGGAACAACCTCTTTGAACTCAAACAATTCAATTTCACCAGTCTCTTCGTTGTAAGAGGCTTCGATCTCTCGGTAGGTGCCATATTTCTTTCGAGCCGCCACCAGCATTCCCTGGGTGATTGCGTCCACGACAACCGCTCGTTCAATCCCTTTGTCTTTTCCTACCTGTTCGATCACTCGAGCAAGATCTGAAAACATATTTTCGGCCATAGGCACCTCTATTTTTTTGAATCCCTGTGATGAGGGTTTTTATTTTTTTTATTATTCACTTTAAGTTCGAAAACCATTTTTGCTTTTTCCACTTTGGCCAGAGGAACCAGAAGGGCTTCCTCTTCCACTTGAAACTTGAGGTTGTCGTTCTCGACGGCGGCTAGGACCTCAGAGATTTGTTTGGCCGCCTTGAGCTTTTTGTGACTGATTCCGAAACTCTCAAACGCCTGCGCTGTTTTGATCCAGATTTTTTTCCCAACAGCCTGTTCAAAATGCCACTTCGTTTTGAGGTTGCGATCGAGGCCCGGAGTCGAAACTTCGAGATTGTATTTGCCACCAGGAATCAGATCTTCGACATCCAGAAGCAGATTTAATCCCTTGGAAACATTGGCACAATCGTCAATCGAGGCGCCGCCTTCTTTATCAATAAATACCCGCAGAATTCTCCCTTGGGCGCCACCTGAAAATTCAATGTCATAGATTTGCACGCCCTCACGGGTCGCGACTTGAGCAGCGAGGGCTTCAATCTTTTGGAGAGTGTCACTTGAAATCAAAACGGTTCCTTTAAAAACAAAAAAAGTGGACTGTTTCCAGCCCACTCACGAGAAATATTGCTAACAGAATCCTAGACCGAAGGCAAGGGCTTATCCTCTGACCAAGTGTACAAGAGAGCTGCCGAGCCATCCCTGTAATAGCCTCCTCGCAAGCCGGTTTGGCGAAACCCCAGGCCTTGATACAGGGCTTGAGCAGCTAGGTTCTGCTCATGAACCTCTAACCAGATATGACGCCTTGGCTCAAGCCCCCCCATGACCGAACTCAAAAGAGCTTTCATGCTGCCCTTTCGCTGTCCATCCTGCCGCGTAGCCACAATTGTGAACTCCCAGGCCTCTCCGCTGTCTCGGATACAAACGAAACTCTGAATCGTGCCAGCCACCTCGTAAACCCAGGTCTGCGCTTGTACCAGCTCTGCCGAAAATAAAAGGTCATCCCAGGAAAAACCAGGCCCCTGCAGGGGTTGAACCAAACTCTGCAACTGATTTTCATCGGCGGGAACAAAACGGCGCACGGTACTCACGAAGCATTTCCCAAAAGTTTTACACGGTATTTTCGTTTGAGGATCTCAAACCAATCTTTGAGTTTTTCCTGCATTTGCTCCTGAGCCAGAACTTCTTTAATACTGTCTTTGAATTGACTGAACGGCATGTTGCCGAACTTAACCCGATTTTTTTCATAAAAGGTCTTGGCTTCGTCATCGGAGATCTGAACGCCGGAGGTCTCCATTTTGAATTTCAAAAAGCTCTTTGCGCGCATCTTCCGACCAATGATTTTTTCCACCTCGACCGTGCCAACCTCAAGCTCTGTCCAAACTGACCAATCCTTTAAAATTTCATCGGCATGCTTGGTGAGATTTTGCACCTCTTCCGTGGAAACCTGGGCAATGGAAAAATTATCAGCCTCGAGCTGAACAACAGACTCTAGAATAATTTGCGCTAGCTCTTTGTCAAAGTCATCGCTCCCCACTCGGATCAACCATTTTGAGCGATCAAGGGGCGCCGCCTTTTTCTGAGCCAAAGCCAGATCCAAAACATGAGAGATAATAACCTCTCGACTGGTAATTACGGACTGACTGACCTGGGCTACAGCCTTAGAGACCAGCAAACTCTCCGGGGGCGCTGACTGTTTAGGAACCTGAATCCGAGGATGAGAGCTTGGTTTAGATTCTTCCTTGCCGGGAGACTCATTTCCATGCGCCCGAGGTAAAAAAAGCAATGCCGCCAATAAAAATAAGAATGTCCCTGTACGAACTGACATCACTCCATCATGCCCAAGAACTGAGACCACGTCCAGTCGAGGATAAATCCCCCCTGACCTAGAACGAGAAAAGGGGCCAAACCTTGTCAGGCCTGGCCCCTTTGAAAGCTGAGGAGCCCATTAAGAGCTCCTTCTTTTTAGGAGAGGAGAGCACAAAACTTATTATCTTTGATTAGAAGCTGGCTTTACCCACGATCGACACTGTGTAGTAGCTGAGCTCTTCGATCGGCTTGCCGGTTTTCAAGTAAGGCTGGACATAAGATCTCTGAAATCCATTGTCCACCTTGTTGGTCAGATTCCACATATAACGAAGATCCAATCCGATCGCGAAGGATTCTGCCATTTCCAAAGAAACGCCACCCATCACACCCATATCCAAAGCTTGAGATGAAACCTTTTCGTCAGACAACGCGAACTGAGTATCGGCAAAAGTTCGGTAAGTATAAGATACCAAAGTACCAATTTCTGGGCGAAATACACCACCCAACAATTGATACTTCACCAATCCGGCTGTTCCGTACTGATTCATCTCAGTAATTCGTGGGTAACACTGATATCC
>Ga0210057_1005674_pt1 | contig 15931 bp, 16 predicted proteins | sample CryGeyCG2114_010_2_FD_183968 | JGI IMG/M metagenome (GOLD analysis project Ga0210057, IMG submission 183968) | Groundwater microbial communities from aquifer - Crystal Geyser CG10_big_fil_rev_8/21/14_0.10 (SPAdes) (version 2) | ecosystem: Environmental > Aquatic > Deep subsurface > Groundwater ...
TTATGAAAATATTTATTCTGGCAATGCCAGAAATGCCGCTCAACAAGAGCTCCAAGAATTAAGAAGAATTCAAGAAAGGTGTCCTATCGAGATTTAAACTAAAATGTCTAATTTAAATAAAAAAATAATCCTGCTCTTGATTGTTGCTACCGTTATGGGAGCTCTTTTTACTAATGGTTTTTCTTCTATTGTCCAAGGGGCTCAGCTTGACGAAGGAAATGCTTTAAGCCCGACATCAGAAGCAGAGCTTGAGAAAGGCGCCAAAGAGTATATGAAAGAGATGGTAGAAACTACTTTTTCTCCTGACACTGAAAGAGGCAAGAAGGCGGAAAGCACAAAGACAACAGCTCAACAAACAGCAAACCAAGACACTGACGCTAGCTGTGCCTGGTGGAATATGCTTAGAGATCCTCTCTCTGCTCTTAGTAGGTGCGTTATAGCCCCATTGATTGAGAAATTGGCTCGTGTATTTGCAGAGCTAATTAAATGGACTTTGAATATGAATGCTCAACTTTTTACGGGCAACGCTTATATTAATGAAGGCTGGGAGGCGACAAGAGATATTGCCAATCTAGGTTTTGTCTTAGCCATTATTGTTATTGCTTTTGCCACGATTTTGCGGATTGAAGCTTACGGCGTTAAAAAAACTCTGGCAAGATTAATTATTGTAGCGCTTTTAGTAAATTTTAGTTTAATGATCTGCGCAGCTTTCTTTAGTTTCTCAAAGATTTTAACGCAATTCTTCCTTAATGAAGTCTTTGAGGGTGATCCCGGGGCCAATCTCTCTAAGGCTCTTGGCTTAACAGGTAATAAAACGTTAGGCTTTGGCGCGAAGCTCGGCGAGGCTGGCAAAGAAGCTGTTGGCGCGATTGCTGGTGTTATTCTTTTAATAATTGTTTTAGTCACCCTGGCGACAATTAGCATAATGCTTTTGATTAGATATGTTGTCTTAGGAATTCTTATAATTTTATCGCCCCTTGCCTGGCTATGTTCTATTTTGCCCCACACAAAAAAATGGTGGGATCAATGGTGGAATCAATTTTTGCGTTGGATTATTTTTGCTCCAGCAATGTTGTTTTTTGTGTGGTTAGCTTTATTCTCTCCCACCAACCTAACTAACGTTCCTTCGAATACAGGCGTAATGGAAGGGATTGGCAATCTTTTTATTATGGCTGGCCTTTTGTTGGGTGGGCTTATTATCGCCAACGGCCTCTCGCTTGCTGGCGCAACTGCTGTTATTGCTGGCACGACTGCTGGCGCTGCTGGGGTTGGTTTGTGGGCATCAAGGGGTGGCGCTAGGATGGCTGGAGGGATTGCTATGAGGAGGCCCACCCGACCATCCTTGCGCTGGGCGCAATCTCCAAGAGCGCCGGTTCGATTTGCTGGTATGGCTATTGAAAGAGGTATTGCTCGCACTGCCCGTTTTGGCGGCGGAGTGCCACAACCGCCTCGCCCCGGTGAGAAACCTCAGAAACCGGCACCAACCGGTTTAATTGATGTCTTTCTAAATAGAATGAGTTATTTCTCTGGGAAAAAGGGGAAAAAATTTATTCCAAAATTTAAAATTTAGCAGAAAAAATAATTAAACCTATGCTTTTAATTCCTGAACAAGAAATTCAAAAAAGATTTAGACAGTTGCCAGAGAAACTTAAAGCAGCCTTAAGCTTGCCAGCTACTTTCAAGACGGTTGATAACATCTGCCAGACAAATTATTTAAAAAAAGAATGGGTTGAAGACGTGGCGATGGTGACCGCTGAGGTGCTTTTGGGATTTCTTCATCTTGAGGATGCAACAAAAGAACTTCAGGAAATAATTGGCTTGAATTATAAAATCGCTAACAGCGTTAGCCAAGACATTGAAAAGAAAATTTTTGCTCCGCTTAAAGAAGAAATAGACAAGGTCTATGCGCCGCTGCCGCCATTAGAAGAAATGAAAGAAGCTCCCTCAATGCCAGAAAAGCCAAAAGAGGAAATTAAAATTTCGCCACCACCGGTGGATTTAAGACCTGCGCCTCTCCCTGTTGTTCCTAAAACACCTATGCCTTCCCCTGAACCTTCAACCCCAGAAGCTAAAAAGCCCACACCAACCGAGCCTGAACCGGCAGCGATTTTATTTAAACCAGAGACAACAATAGCTACTCCAGCGGCTCCAGAAATAAAAAAACCATCTCTTGGCGGTTTGTTCGGAATCTTCGCTAGGAAAGAAAAGAAACCAACAAAAGAAAAAGTGAAAGCTCAAATTGAAACCCCTCATCCCTCTCTGGAGACTAAAGGACCAAAGATTGCTAAAACCGAGGCACCGACATTTAAGGTAGTCCATTACACTCAATTTGAACCACAAGCTCCTTCTACCGCTGAGAGTCCAAAAATGATTTTTGGAGCCCCACAACCTTCAAAACCACCGATTTCTCCTCAGCCACCTCTGGCCCATAAACCAACTGCTCCGCCTAGTCCTCCTGGTTTCCTTGAAAAAGCCAAGCTAGTGACGCAGAAGCCGTCAGAAGAAAAACTCTTAGCTCAACCAGAGCAAAAAGAAAAAGAAATGAAAGAAAAAGAAATGATTGACTTAGAGACTCTTCAAAAAGTAAAAATCAAAGTTGAAGACGAAAAAACCCTGCCTGCCGACAGGCAGGCAAAGCCAAGCAATGAAGATATTGTTGATTTAAGAAAATAATATGCAGTTTCAAGTGCCACAATTTATTGAAACAGAAGATAAAATTATCGGGCCCTTAACAATTAAACAGTTTTTATTTATTGCGGCGGCGGCCGGCTTAAGTTTTATGCTCTTTTTTGTTATTAAATTTTGGCTTTGGATTATGATGGCGATGGTTCTTATGGTTATGGGATTGGCTTTTGCTTTTGTCAAGATTAATGGTCAGCCCTTAATAAAAGTAACCTTTTCGGCGATTCAATTTCTTATCCGGCCTCGGCTTTATCTCTGGCAAAGAGAAGCAATTGTTAAAGAAATAGTCTTGCCCGAGGTTAAAGAAGCCAAAGAACAAAGCGTGGTCACCAAAAGAGAGTCGTTAAAAAAATTTTTTTCTGAAATGCCTGATATCAAAAATCTCTGGCGAGACCTTTTAACCACTAAAAGCCCCATCCCCAAAAGAGAGAAGCCAATCTCGCCTTTGGCTGTCTCGCCAACCGAAAGGTTCGAACTTTTTAGAAAACTCTCTGGCCAAAAAGAAGTCGCCCGCCGCGTTGATTACCGATGACAAAAAATTCTAAATTAATAAATTATGGTTAAACAAGCTTCAAAAGCAACTCAACAATTTGTTGATATTGAAGAAATTAAAGACGGGGTGGTGGTTCTTAAAAACGGAGGTTTGCGCCGGGTTTTAATGGTCTCTGGCGTCAATTTTGAGCTTAAATCCGAAGAAGAACAAAATGCTATCATCTACTCCTATCAGAATTTTCTCAATTCGCTTGATTTTTCTGTTCAAATAGTTATTCATTCTCGGAGATTAAACATTGATGCTTATCTTGAAAAACTCAAAGAAAAAGAAGAGGCGGAAACCAATGAGCTTTTAAAAAACCAAATCAATGAGTATGTCCAGTTTGTCAACTCTTTTGTCGCTGAAAACGAAATTATGACCAAAACCTTCTTTATAATCGTGCCTTATGATGTTGTTCAAATTCCAAAAGGAGGGCAAAAAGCTCTGCGGTTCATGAAGCCCGGGGCTCAAACTGCCAGCCAGCTAACAGCCCGGTCTTTAGAAGAAAAAATTCGCCAACTTGGCCAGAGAACCGACCAAGTTCTTCAAGGTCTGACTCAAATAGGACTCAGAGCCGTGCCTTTAAACGATGAAGAGCTGGTTGAACTCTTCTATAATCTTTATAATCCATCAACGAAGAAAAAAGGCCTGGAAATCGCTAAGAGTAATCACTAATATACAAATTTAAAATAATATACAAATTCATTTGTTTATTCGTATATTTAAATTCAATTCGTATATTCGCGATTACTTATATGGAGAAAATTAAAATTCCACAAACCTATACGCCTTCCAGTAAAGACATTTCTGATGTTATTGCTCCGGCAGCGCTTGAAGTTAGCGCCAATTATTTGCGGGTTGGCGATTTTTTCCTTAAAAGTCTTTTTATCTTCACTTATCCCCGTTATTTATCAACCGGCTGGTTCAATCCAATAATTAACTTTCCAAATTTAATGGATGTTTCTATTTTTATCCATCCGGTTGATACAGTTTTGGCCTTAAGAAATCTCCGGAAAAAAGCTACTCAAATCCAAGCTCAATTAATGGAAAACGAAGAAAAGGGAAAGATTAGAGATCCGGTTCTTGAAACTGCTTTCCAAGACATAGAAATGCTTCGCGATGCCTTACAGCAAGCTCAAGAAAAACTTTTTGATATCGGATTGTATTTGACAATCTACGGCACGTCGCCAGAAGAACTAACAAGATTGGAAAATAAAATCGTTTCTTTATTTGAGGAACATCTGGTTTATGCCAAGCCGGCTCTTTTCCAGCAGTTAGAAGGGTTTAACTCAAGCCTGCCATTAGCTCAAGACAAGCTTTTAATTCATACGCCTTTAGATTCCGGCCCGACCTCCTCTTTCTTCCCTTTTATCTCAATGGATTTAACCTCAGACGAGGGCGTGCTTCACGGTATTAACCGCCAGAATAATAGTTTAATTATTTTTGACCGTTTTTCTCTTGAAAATGCCAACAAGGTTGTTTTCGCCATGGCCGGCGCTGGGAAATCTTATGCCACTAAATTGGAAATTTTAAGGTCGTTAATGTTTGGTCTTGATGTTTTAGTAATTGACCCGGAAAACGAGTACCAAAGACTGGCTGAAGCAGTTGGCGGCAGTTTTATCAATATTTCTTTAACCTCTAAAAATTCTATCAATCCTTTTGATATTCCGCCGGTGCCAGGGGGCGAATCGCCGGCTGAAGTATTTCGCTCTCATGTTGTCAATTTAACCGGTCTCTTAAAGCTAATGCTAGGAGAAATAACCGCTGACGAAGAAGCGCTTTTAGATCGGGCGCTAACCGAAACTTATGCCTCGCGCAATATTACACCGGAAAGAGAAGATTTTACTAAAATTCCGCCGCCCCTTTTAGAAGACTTTCAAGCTATTCTTCAAAGCATGGAGGGCGGACGAGGTCTGGCTGAAAGATTATATAAATTTACCAAAGGTAGTTATGCTGGCTTTGCCAACAAAGCTACTTCGGTAGACGTTGCCAACCGCTTTGTCGTTTTTTCAATCCGCGACCTTGAAGACGAGCTTCGGCCAATTGCCATGTATGTGGTTTTAAACTTTATCTGGAGCTTAATTCGAGTGGAGCTAAAACAAAGAATTTTAGTGATTGACGAAGCTTGGTGGATGATGAAATATCCGGACAGCGCTTCTTTCTTGTTCTCTTTAGTTAAAAGAGCGAGAAAATATTATTTAGGCGTCACCACGATTACTCAAGATGTAGAAGATTTCTTAGGGTCTCCTTTTGGAAAACCGATTATCACCAATGCGTCCCTCGCTTTACTTCTAAAACAATCTCCGGCTACTATTGATTTGGTCCAGAAAACTTTTAGTCTTACTGAAACAGAAAAAGCGCTTTTACTGGAAGCGGCGGTTGGCGAGGGATTATTCTTCGCCGGGTTAAAACACGTTGCCATCCAAATTATCGCTTCTTTTTATGAAGACCGAATAATTACCACTAGCCCGGCTCAGTTATTAGAACAACAAAAGTAAGAATAGCTTTTAGGTATTAGATTTTAGGTTTTAGAAGCTAAACTATATGGAAAACGAAGAAACAGAAAAACAAAACGAACAAAAAATATCATTGCCAGAGATAATTTTAATGACGTTGATTTGCGGGGGGACTGATGTTTTTGAAATTTTTGCCACCTTGGCTTCGGGCACCGTTATTCTGGCCGCAATTTTTGTCTCTTTAAATTGGATGCTTGATATCTTTTGCTGGCTTAGCTTGCTTATTTGGCTTATAATGAAAAGAATAAAAGGTGTTTGGGTTCTTAGTGGCAATGCTTTGGAAATGATCCCGGGCCTTGATGTCCTACCGCTTCGCACCATCACTTTATGGCTAACCATCTTTTTGATAAACCGACCAATAAAAATACCCGGCGCTGAAAAGGCAATCCAGGCAACGATAAAAGTGGCGGAAAAAGCCGGAAAAGTTGCGAAATAAAAACACAATTATGATGAATTTTTTGTCTAAATTTAATAGAATAGATGTTCTCGCTGCTATCTTTCTCCTGCTATTTGCTGTTTGCTATTTGCTATTTATGCCCTTTACACACGCTGCTTCTCCTCAATTTCTAATTTCCTGGAAAGCTTATAATTATACTCCCAGCTGGTACCAAGGCAAAAACTTTCCAATCTATTCAACGCCAGTTGAAATATCTTTTGAGCTTCTTGAAAACGATAAAATTGTCAATCTCTCAAAGCACGAAGTCCGTTGGTATATTAATAATTCTCTTTTTACTAAAGGAAAGGGCCTTCGGACTATCAGTTTTATCTCAAAAAATAAAGCCGGCACTAATATGGTAATAAGAATTGCCATTGTGGCTTATAAAGGAGAAGAATTAAACAAGCTTATTTATATTCCGGCAAAAAGTCCTGAGGTGGTTATAAATTCTCCTTACTTAACAAATATCGCAAAAATCGGCGAGACCTATAGGTTTAAGGCGCTGCCATTCCTTTTCAATGCTAATCGGTTAAATAATTTGTCTTTTGATTGGACAGTCAACAATCAAGCTGTGTTTTCAGAGGAAGTTGATGAAAATCCCGATATTTTAATCCTCAATGTTTCTACCAGCACGCCAGCTGGAATGCAAATCAATTTAAGCGCTGTTGTCTCAAATATTTTAAACACTGTTGAGTCAGCCACTGAAAATTTTAAATTAATAGCTAAATAAATGGCCCCTAAAAAAATAAAGAAAATTTTAATAAAGTCGGTTCCTCTATTAATTCTACTGTTTTTAAGTATTTCTCTTTGCGCCAGAGCTAAAGAAGGCAGCACCTCCCAACCCTCAGTTGACGAAATGTTCCGCTTTCCTTGGTCAGAAATAACTAGTCTTGCCGATTTAGTTCAAAAAATTTATTCAATTGCTTTGGGCCTTGTTGGTGTCTTGGCTTTGGGGATGATAATTTTTGGAGGGCTTCGATACGCCACTTCAGTTGGCAACCCTAGCGCTCAAACTGATGCCCGAAAGATAATCACTCAGGCTATTTGGGGAGTTGTTTTGCTTTTATCGGCGTATTTAATTTTAAACACAATAAACCCTGAATTAGTGAAATTAAAAAAACCTGTATTAAAAAAAATAGAAAGGGCAGATTATGAATCTGGAATGTACGATACCGAAACACAAACAGGGATCTTGCGAGGAAGATACTATAAAATTAAGGAGCCATTAAGCAATAGTTTTAAAGCCTTGAAACAGCATTCTGGCGCGCTTTCAAAAGATGATTATTATCTGCTTATTGATAAAAGTAAGCACATGGTCTCTCTTATGGACAAAAAAACAAATAAAGTAGCTAATATTAATGGCAAATATATTACCGCCTCAGGCCTTAACTTTGGGTCAAAAGATGGTTGCGCTAATGGAAAAACAGGTTGTAATAACCAAGGTAATGGCTCTGAGGGTGATAAAATTACGCCAGTTGGGACATATGCAATCTCAACTATAAAAAAAGGGGCTGAGCCAGATTTTTATGATAGACCTAATAGTCTAAATAAAGCTGTCCGAAGTAGTGATGGTAAGTATAATTTAGGAGCCGCTGCTATTTATTTAGATTCATCTATCGGCTATAGAGGAATTGCTATTCATGGTAGCGAAAACGACACCAATAGTTCAACCAATGGTTGCATTAGAATGCACAATGCCTACGTTTACGTGCTTGCTGACAAAGTTCAGTCTGGTATGGAAGTTGTTATTCAAAATTAAAACTTGTCTATGAAAAAAATAATTCCATTTATAATCATTATCGCCATTCTCTCTCTCGGAGTAGGATTGTTTTTCGCCTGGCAAAAAGCTAAGCCATTTTTAAAACCGCCGCTAACCCCAGCGCCAACCGCCGAAGAACTTCTAAAGCAAAAAATAAAAACCTTAAGCGATAAAGAAGTTTTTGATTATTGGGTCAAAACATCAGTCACTTCCACAGAAATATTTTATCTTTCTTTGGATGGGAAAATCTTTAAAGCTGGCGAAGGAGAAAATGAAGAAATCAACGGTCAGAATATAAATAATGTCCAGCAGATTAAGCCCTCAAATGATGGTTCAAAAATTTTAATTAAATCCGGCGGAACAGCCTCGCCTGCCTTTAGTATTTTTGATGTCCAAACAAAAATTTGGCAGCCCCTTGACGCTGGTATCATTACCGCTGACTTCTCCCCGGCTGAACAGAAAATCATTTATTTAATCAATAACAAAACCGGCTCTGGCGATTTAGTGATTAAAGACCTCGCAACAAAAGCAAAACAAAAAACAACTACCATAATGTCGCTTAACTTAAAGGACTTTGACCTTAATTGGATTGAGAAAGATTTAGTTCTTTTGATTCCAAAACCATCAGCCCTTTTAAAAGGAGAAGCTTGGCTTATAAGCTTAAAAGACAAAACCATCAAACTTTTTACTTCGGGCGAGGGATTAATGATTGATTGGCAAAAAAATAAATATCAAGGGCTAAAAATAATTGTTTCTAAAAAGCAGCTTGTGATGTCTTTAATTGATAAAAATGGCCAAGAAAAAACTTTAAATTTCTCTACTTTTCCAGATAAATGTAGTCTCGCTGATTCATCCCAGCTTTATTGCGCTATCGCTATCTCTCAAAGCGTTCCAATCCAAGCCTTGATTCTACCTGATGATTATCTTAAAAAAGCTGTCTATTCTAATGATATTGTTTTTAAAATAGATACAGCCAGTCCAACCTCTACCCCAGAAGAAATTTTATTTAGCCCTGATGAGGCGCCAATTGATGCCTCAAAATTAACAAAAGTTGGCAATTCTCTTCTTTTCGTCAACCGCTACGACAATAAACTTTATGAGTTTAATCTATAGCGATCCAAAACTACGAATACATCCGAATCTACAAAATAATTATTCGGGGTATTCGGATAAATTCGTAGATTGGGATCGGGCGACTACTCGATTGGTTTAATAACAACTCTTCTTTCTTTACCTTCGCCGATGCTTTCGGTCTTAACATCCGGCCGCGATGATAATTCCAGATGAATTAATCTTCTTTCGTAAGCGTTCATCGCTGGCAGCTCTATTTCGATTTTGGTAACCGCTACCTTTCTAGCGGTGGCTCGAGCTAATTCTAAAATTAGATTTTCTCGCTTCTCTCGATAATTATTAATATCAATAAAAACTGGTGGTTGATTTTGTTTTCTAGCAAGAGCTTTAGCTAAATGATTTAATCCGCTAATTAATTTATAAATCAACTCTTCTGAGTCTAAATTATTAATAAAAATCAAAAAACGATTACGACCGCTGTCATAGTTAATCGAAAAATCCTCAAAGCCCATTAATTTAATTAGATTTGTCAAAATTTCTTGAAGCTGATCCATTTTTTTCTGTTTTATTAAAACCTACTTTTAATGTTTTATCCCTCACTCTTAAAGAATTTCGCTTTCCATAACGCCTTAGGTGAATTTTATTTTATCTAATAATCCAGAGCTTAACAATTACAGACGCCTAATCAGGAAAAGCGTTTGAGCGTTACTATTCTTTAAGAGTGAGGGATTTATTAATAATAATTTGTTGAATAACCGAAAAAAGAGTGCTGGCTAAAATGTAAAGGCCGACCGCTGAGGGTAAAAGACGAAGAATAATCACTATCCAGAGCGGCATCATCAAGGGCATCAAAAACATTTGTTTGTTTTTGGCGGTTTTCGGCATCGAGATTACTGTTTGCCAAAAAGTCACTATCGCCGCGATAGTGATGATAAATATATTGGGTTTTGCAAGGTCTATTAAGCCCAAAAATAGAGGCCTAGCAACAATTCCTGGAATGCCTCGTAAAAAAACCCGATAAAGAGCGATTAAAATCGGTAATTGAATAATTAATAAAAGAACGCTTGATAGGGGATTAATCTTGTGTTCTTTGTAAAGAGCCATCATCGCTTGGGTTTGGGTGCTAATGTCGTCTTTGTGATTTTTTTGAATTTCTTTAATTTTTGGCGCGAGCTTCTGGATGATTGCCTGGTCCTTAGCGCTTTTATAAAAAAATGGTAATAACACCAACCGAATGATGATGGTTAAAAAAATAATTGCTAATCCTAAATCGTGGAGATGTTGATAAAAAAATATTAAAAGATTAAAAAGCGGTTGGTAAAGAATTGTGTTAAAAAGGCTTTTCATAGAATTTGCTAATTATATATAAATTTTTTCAAATTAATTTCTAAGTTTTTAATAATTTCTCTTTTAATAAAAGGGGTTATTGGAAAATTTTTCGCAATTTCTGGAAGAACTATTATTAAACAATCTCGGTTTGGTTTTAGGTGAAACTTCTCAAGTCTAATTTTTTCAAAAATAATTCTTTTTAATTTATTTCGTAAAAATGACTTCTTAGAAATTTTATTACTAATAATAACCCCGAAGCGTGAATAATTTAATTTGTTCTCAAAAATTTTAAAATGAAAATATTCCCCTTTTAAAAATTTTAAAGCCTTTTTGTTTCTAAGGCTTCCCTGAATCGGTAATTTAAATTTTTTCGCTAACATGTATACAAATCATGAACCATGCATCATGTATCATGAATTATGAAAATTAAATTCAAACAACCATTCTCTTTCTTCCTTCCCGTCTCCTGTTCTTTAAAACCCGTCTACCTCCTGGTCTCCGACTTCTTTTCAAAAACCCATGAACTTTCGCTCTTTTTCTCTTTTTGGGTTGATAAGTTAAAGACATTAATGAATAGTATATCAAGATTTAAACAAGAAAACAAGCGGCTCTAAAAAGTTTTCCCCAGTTAATTAACAATTTAAAAACAAAACAGTGTTTGACAGAGAAACTAAAAGCTATAAACTAATTACTATAAACTAATTACTATGGCAACTTGTTTAGAAAAACTTTGGCAATCAACCTTAGCTGAGCTCGAACTTCAAATCTCTCGGCCAAATTTTATTACCTGGTTTAAAAACAGCCAGCTTCTTGAAAAAAAGACCGATGGTCAAGTTGTTATCGGATTGTTTTCTAATTTTGCCAAAGAGTGGGTTGAGAATAAATATCATAAACTTCTCCTAGATGTTCTTTTCTCGTTAGATAACTCAATTAAAAAAATTGAGTATGTGGTGATTAATAGACCTGGCCCGGTTCTAATAAAACAACCAAAAAGAAGAGCTGATTTATTAACCGATAATGGTTTTGAAGAATTTAAAATTGACCCAGAAAGCAACCTTCATCCAAGATATACATTTAATTCTTTTGTTGTTGGTTCCTCAAATGAACTGGCATATGCCGCCAGCCAAGCGGTAATTAAGGTTATTGGACGAAAGTATAACCCGCTCTTTGTTTACGGCGGGACTGGTTTAGGTAAGACACATTTAATTCAGGCAATTGGCAATGAAATAAAAAATGTTTATAAAAATAAATATAAAACAAAATACGTAAGCTCAGAAAAATTTGTAAATGATGTTGTTTTCTTTATTAGAAATAAAAGAATGGAAGATATGAAAATAAAATACCGCAATATTGATGTTTTAATTATTGATGATATTCAATTTATCGGTGGCAAAGAAAGAAGCGAAGAAGAGTTGTTTCATACCTTTAACGCTTTATACGAAAACAATAAGCAAATTATTATTTCCTCGGACCGGGCTCCCTCGGCCCTACCAGTTCTTGAGGAAAGGCTCCGTTCTAGATTCCAAGGAGGGATGATAGCTGATATTACCTACCCAGATTATGAAATGCGGTTGGCGATTATTAAAAACAAACTCCAAGAGAGAAGAAGTTATTTGTCAGATGAAGTTTGTTCTTTGGTTGCTACCAAGGTTCAGAGAAATATTAGAGAATTAGAAGGAGTCTTAAATAAGGTTGTTTTTTACCAAGATGTAAAGGGTGTTGATTTAACAACTAAAATAGTTGAGGAAATAATCGACAACACTATTCAAGAAAAAAACACAAATGTAAGTTCAGGTAAAATTATTAAAGTGGTGGCTGATTTTTATGAAATGTCGCCAAAGGAATTAACTGACCGTTCTCGAAAAAAAAATATAGTTGAACCAAGGCAAATTGCCATGTTTTTAATGCGGGATATCCTGGATATGTCTTTCCCAAATATTGGGGAAAAGCTCGGGAAAAGAGATCATACCACGGCTATTTACGCTTATGGAAAAATCTCTCAAAAAATCATCAAAAAACAAAGTTTTAACCAAAAAATTACCAATATTAAAGATTTAATTTATAAAAATGGTTAACAAATTAATATAAAATTTTTTAACTGTTATTAACAGGTTTTGAAGGCTTAGGGTGTAAAAATCTAGTTTAAAATAAAGCTAAAAATTATTTATTAACAAATCCACTAATACTACTAAAACAACTACATAATTTAATACTTTATGAAGTTAATAGTTTTAAAAACTAATTTAAAAGAAGGTTTAGAGAAAATTGAAAGAGCTACAAGTAATAATTTAATATTACCAATTTTAAAAAATTGTCTAATTGAAAGTATTGATAATAAAATTCTTTTCTCAGCCACTAATCTGGAAATTGCTATTACTAGCTTTGTTTCTGGTAAAGTTATTGAAGAAGGAGCTTTAACAGCACCAGTCAACACTTTTTTATCTATTATCAATAACCTTTTAGAAGAAAGAATTACTATTGAATCTGAAAATAATAATCTAATCATTAAAACCTCAGACTATCAAGCAAAAATTCAAGGTATAAAAAAAGAAGAATTCCCAATTATTCCAAAAATATCTAATAATCAAGATTTCATTGAAATTCCATCAATTATCTTAAAAGAAGCCCTTGAGTCAGTAATTGATTCAGCTCAAATATCCGGCAGCCGACCCGAACTAAATGGTGTCCTTTTTGATTATCAAAATATTTTCTTAAAAATTGCGGCCACTGACAGTTTTAGGTTATCAGAAAAAACAATAAACAATTCTCTCTTTAAATCCAATATCAAGCAAGGGTTTAAAATTATCATCCCCATTAAAACTATTTTAGAGGTTATTAGATTAATCAAAGATACCGCCAGTAAAACAATTTTTTATCTTGACTCCAATCAAGTTCTTTTTAAAATAGATGACACCGAGATAATTTCAAGATTAATCGATGGAGAATTCCCCGATTATCAGGTAATTATTCCTCAAACAATCGATACGGAAATTATCATAAAAAAAGATAAACTAATCAACGCCCTTAAACTCGTTAGTATTTTTACTGACCGCCTTAACGAAATTAAAATTTCAGTTTTAGACAACCTTAAAATTATTAGTATTTCTTCTTCTAGCTCCACTCTTGGAGAAAATGAATATCTAGCGCCAGCTAAAATTAAAGGCCAAAAGGTTAAGATAGCCTTCAATTGGCGATTTTTATTAGGAGGATTAAAAAATATTAAAAGCGAGAATGTTTTTCTTGGTTTTAGCGGCGGAACCAAACCAGCTCTTATTAAGTCTCCGGAAGACAATAGTTATTTCTACATAGTAATGCCCATAAAAAATTCAGGGTGATTTAAGAGCCACAATTTTACTCCTTGCTCCCAGTTTTTGAACTGAGGGTCGTTTTCTGGATAAGAAGGTATTGGCCCTAAGGGGTCGTTTTTATCCACAAAATAAAGAATAGAATGAGTTGTTGATTGATTGTTCTCTTGAATAATAAATTGACCGTTAAGCATTAGCTTTACTTCTTCAACCACCTCTGGTTCATTAAAAGATTTAAAAGGAATTTTATCAGGATATTTTTCGAAAACCTGACTAAGGAAATCGTGCCACATAGGCAGAGCCGCTAAAATACTTCCTGCTTGTTTTTGCATCGGAGCATTATTATTGTTGCCAGCCCAAACACCAACCGCAAAAGAAGGCGTATAACCAAAAGCCCAAGCGTCTCGAAAGTCTTCCGTGGTCCCGGTTTTCAAAGCCACTTCTCGGTCGGGGAAAATCGTTAAATTAAAACTATTTTGGAACAAACCATGTCTTGTCTCCGCGTCAGAAAGAATATTATTTACTAATCTGGCATATTGCGGGTCGGCTATTTGAACAGCAATGTCTGCGTATTTTTCTAAAACTTTTCCATTTTTATCCTCAATTTTAAGGATAAAAACTTGATTATGGCGAATTCCTTCTTGGGCTAGCGAAGCGAAAGCATCAACCAATTCCACCAACTTTATTTCTCCACCCCCCAAAACCAAAGAAAGGCCGAAGCGAAGAGGATCATTAAGCGTTGTAATACCAAAATCAGAAAGTGTTTTGAGGCTATCATTTAAGCCGGCCAGATAAAGTACTTTCACCGAAGGGAGGTTTAATGATTGGCCAAGAGCTTGACGAAAATTTACAGGCCCTCGGAATAGATTGTCAAAATTTTCCGGTTGATAAGGCATCCATCCAGTTGTATCAAAGTTTGTCGGCACATCAAAAATCACTGATTCGGGCGCGTAACCTTTTTTAAAAGCAGTTAAATAAACAAATGGTTTTAGAGCAGAACCTGGCTGTCGAAGCCCCTGGACCGCCACATTAAAATTTCCCTCATTTTCAACATCAAAATAGTCTTTTGAGCCAACCAAAGCTAAAATTTGTCCGGTTTTTGCATCTTGAGCCACCAGAGCGGCATTTTTGCCTTGATAAAGCTCAGTGTTTCTTTGGGCGCCTTCAAGCACCACTTGTTCAGCAATTTGCTGCAGCTCCCAGTCAAGCGAAGTGATAGCTTTTAAGCCGCCATTAGTCACTGTTTCTTCGCCATATTTATTCACCAAATAATCTTTTACCATTAATACAAAATGAGGAGCCTTAATTAAACCAAGCGACTGTGGTTCAAATTTTACTTTTGCGGTTCGGGCCCTAATTTTTTCTTCCTGGTCAATAAAATTCAGTTCGGACATCTTTTCTAGAATGTAATTTTTGCGCTGTTCTAATTCGCCCTGATGGACTCCCCAAGGGGAATAATAAGTAGGAGCTTTTGGCAGAGAGGCTAAATAAGCGGATTCCGCCAAAGAGAGGTCTTTGGCTGATTTGGCAAAATAAATTTGGCTAGCAGCCTCAACACCGTAAGCATTTGAGCCATAAGGGACAAGATTTAAATACGAGTCAAGAATTTCATCTTTAGAGAATTTTTTCTCAAGCCAATAAGCTAAAATAATTTCTTTTATTTTTCGGGTAAAGGTTCGTTCCGGAGTTAAAAAAGCAGTTTTAGCCACTTGCTGGGTAATGGTTGAGCCTCCCTGGCGGATAGTGCCGCTCTTAAGATTAACAAAGATTGCTCGGATAACCGCCCGCCAATCCAGCGCCTGATGAAAATAAAAATTTTTATCTTCAATTGCAATAGTTGCCTTTTTTAAATAATCTGGAATTTGGTCAAATGGAACAACAATTCTTTTTTCTTCGGCATGGACCTCATAAAGCAAAGTCTTTCCAGTCCGGTCATAAATTCTAGTAGATTGATTTGATAAGCGGCTCGTTAATAGCTCCGGGTTAGGTAGGTCTTTAGCAATTTTAGCCACCGCCAAAAGCCCGGCCGCTAATAAAGCCAGGCCTATAAAAATAAGCGCTCCAAAAATTTTAAAAAACAAAACAGTTTTTCTTTTCATTTTCTTTTTGATTTCTTATAGAGCCGGCAAACAGCCGTTAGAGCAACAGCCAGAGCATCGCTTGCGTCATCAAGACCATTAAAACTTTCGAGCCTTAATACTTTAACAACTCTTTTAGCAACCTCTTCTTTGTCTGCTAAGCCATAACCAGTGATGGTTTGTTTAATTTCCAGCGGCGTATAATGAACTTGGTTAATTTTAA
>Ga0210057_1005676_pt1 | contig 15930 bp, 22 predicted proteins | sample CryGeyCG2114_010_2_FD_183968 | JGI IMG/M metagenome (GOLD analysis project Ga0210057, IMG submission 183968) | Groundwater microbial communities from aquifer - Crystal Geyser CG10_big_fil_rev_8/21/14_0.10 (SPAdes) (version 2) | ecosystem: Environmental > Aquatic > Deep subsurface > Groundwater ...
GAAGTTCTCGGAATTCCAAAAAACAAATGGGTTGATGTGATATTAACTGTAGATAAACTAAAGAAAATTCCCTTGGATAACCTGAAAAAAGAATTATCTGAAAAAGGCGTTGATAAAAAGACAAGTGATAAGTTGCTAAAAATAATACAGACTTCAGGGGCAAATAAAGATAAAATCAAAAAATTAAGAAAGATATTGACAACTGAAATTGGTATCCAAGGGTTAGATGAGATAGAAGAATGTTTGACTTATGTTAATAATAAAAATGCTGTATTTGAAATTAGCTTATGCAGAGGTCTGGCATATTATACAGGCACAGTGTTTGAAGCATTCATGAAGGATGGTTCGTTTAGTTCATCTCTTGCTGGAGGTGGTCGTTATGATAACATGATAGGTGACTTTTTGGGTTCAGGTGAATATCCTGCAGTAGGTATAAGCTTTGGTTTAGAACCAATAATTGAAGTTATGAAACTTAAGAAAAAAATAGATGATAAGAAAACTGTAACCCAAGTCTATGTTATTCCATTTGGAACAGCAAAACAGTCAATGAAAATAGCATCTCAACTAAGAAAAGCAGGAATTAAGACTGAAGTAGACTTAGTTGGAAGAAATCCTTCAAAAAATCTTAAATATGCTAATTCTTTAAACATACTTTTTGTTCTTTTTGTTGGTCATGATGAAATCAAAAAGAAAAAATACAAGTTAAAAAATATGAAAACTGGAAAATTTATTATTAATACTCTTGATAAACTTATTACTCTTTTAAAGAAGTGAATCTATTTTAATATAAGTACCTTATATTTTTTAAGGGATAAATATATATTTAGTATTATCCTTATATATTAAAAATAGGGGGTATAACTAGTGGAAGGGCTAATTAAACACTTGGTAAAGCCGATAGTTACAGTGCCATATTCAATGAACATAGCAGGAGTAGCTGTAACAATGAACTTAAACAGTTCACACTGTGTGCTTGTTGAGCATTATGATGGCTCATTAGGGATTGTCACAGAAAAAGATATTGTTCGTGATGTTGTTGCATTGTGTAAAGAACCTTCAAGCGTAAGAGCATGGGAAGTAATGAAACAACCTGTAATAATGGTTGATGAAAATATATCTATTGTTGAAGCAATAGAAATTATGAAGACTCACAAAATCAGAAATCTTATTGTCAAATCAGGAGAAGAAATTACAGGAGTTGTAAAACGAAGCAAAATCCTGAACAGTTTAAAATTAGTAGAAGAACGGAAATCACAGTGGATGAGAAGGCAACCTGCAATCCCACAAACCACTTAAACAGCATATACAGTGATATAGAAATATCGCATGGGGGAGCCAGATGTGGCACCCCATGCCTTTTCTTTTAGAAAGTTTTATTAATTCTTTAGATTGTTAGAGAGTTATGGCTTTAAGTATAATGAATCTTTTTAGAAAAGGTAATTCTAACGAATCAATTGACTTAGTAGGTGGCTTATTTACAAGATTTGCAGCAGTTGTTCGCAGAATTCGTGCATTGCTGAATGTTATGGAAGGTGAGGTTCATTCTTCAAGGTTTAAGCAACTTGGGCTGCATATGCTGCAGTTATTTCGTTATATAGGTATTAAAAATAAATATGAAACTATTACAGGGGATAATAATCTTATAACTATAGTAAGAAAAGAAATGGCAGTCACAAGAATGCTTCCGTCTTGTACTGAGAGATCAAAACTTATGCTTTTTGAACAAACTTTAAAGGGTGAATTAGAACAGTTAGTTCCAATTCTTGAAGATATTGCTCATTCTTGTAATAAATGGAGGCATAGTGGATTATCAGCTTCTGAACGATTATATCTTGAGAGAAAAATAAAGATGCTTGAAGCTTTTGTTGCCAGGATGGAAGATCAAGAAGAAAGCATGAGGAATGTTGTGAGTGCTTTGAGAACAAAAATTCTGCAAAGGCAAGCTATTCAAGGAGCAGCAGCTAAATAAATTTACTTCCACAATGAAAACTTCTTTGTTAATTCAGAAATTGTTTCATATTCACCAAACAATACAATTCCATCGTAATCTAAGTCTTCTTCTTTTGTGTTCTTTGTTCTTTCTAATTGATCTTTGTATAGCAAAAGTGATTAATTTTCGTACATTTTCAATCACTTTTGCTGAATAGTTAGCGTGCATATTTGTATAGCAAATGAGATTAATTTTCGTACATTTGATCTCATTTGCTGAATAGTGAACGAAATTCAAAATGTACGAATACTTATTTCGTTCACTATACGAAAACTTAGCACACTAACTATATGTTCCAACAGTCATAGTATTTGTGAAATCAGTGAATTCTATTTTGTTTTCTCTTTACTTGTTTAAACGAAGGAAAGTTAGTCAAGTGCGAGGGAACCTTTGTCGACGACAAAAAGGAGAATTTGAGATTGCAATTAACATCGGTTTCTGTTAGTTGCGTTCGCGAAGAGAACTGAGGGATAATGCAACGATTTTTGTGAAGCAAAAAATCCCGAAGAGTTTGCCCCAGAGCGTTAATATTGATTTCTACGAAGCCGACTATATTTTAAGGAAGTGCCCGCCTGTTTTATTTTATATTGTTAATTTAAAAGTAGTAACATATCAAAAGATTTATAAATGAATAATTTACTCTATAAATATTATGAATTACGAAAGTATCAAAGTTGGAGATGTTGATTTAAGAGTTGGATTTAAATGGGGAGTTCTAGGATTTACTAGATATTTTCCAGAAGCAAATGGAAAACATATTGCAACATTGAATGTAGATATCGGATTTTCTTTAGATGGAAGTGAATGTAGACCTGAATATTCTGGTAGAGAAATGAATATTTGGGTTAGTGATGGCGTTGGTATGACATTAGATTTATTTCATATTGTAAGGCATATTGGTTATCTGGCAGGAGATGTTTCTGAGAGATATAGATTTTGTCATGCGGCGGGTTTAAAGCTAAATGGAAAAGGAGTAATGCTTGCCGGAAATTCTGGAAGTGGAAAATCGACTTTAGCATCAATATTGGGTGGTAAAATTTTAGATGATGATATTTTAATGGCTTCTACAAGTGAATTAAGAAGAATAGCTAAAGTTGGTGGTAGAATAAATCCAGAAAGAGGAACAGTAAAATGGATTGAAGATGATAATTATCAAAGTCCACTTCATTATGTTTTTCTATTAGATAACAGATATGATCCAGATCACGTTGTTCAAGTACAGCCCTCAGTGGTTAGTCCAGAAATAACTTTTGATGATAAATTACATCCTTCTTTGTTGGAAGCTTATAAAAGAAGAATGCCACTTGCATTTGAAGTTCCTATTTTTGAAGTTGGAACAAAAAGAGAACCAACTGAAACAAAGAAAGTGATTGAAGAGATTGTTTCTAAATAAATTTTCTTTTTCGAAGAAAAAGACTATCTGTCCGAAGGATGCGGGCACTTCCTTTCTTATCCTAATTAGCGAGGGGCACACCCATTTTGCATCTTTAATCGGGGAAATCTTACTGCTATTCGTAGGGGTTCGGGGGCGAAGAATGGTAGACTTATATCTCTAGGCTGGAAGAAAATGCAAAGTTTTATATAGTAATGTCATATTTTCTATGACAATTGATATAATATGTATGACAAAACAGAAATTAGGATTTTAGAACAAATTTATCTTAATCCGGGGATCCATAAGAGGGAGCTCTCTAAACAGCTCAAATTAGGGATGCCGTCCATCGATTATGGGCTTAAAAAGATAAATAAGTTAATTATGCAGAAAAGGACTGGAAACCAAATTAACTATTTTTTAGATTACTCCAAAGAAGAGCTTACTCCATCACTGAATGCGGTTGAGCATTCCAGATTGGAGAGACTTCCAGCAAAAGTAAGATTATCTATACGCGATTTCTTAAAAGAATTAGAGACAAAGCCAATAATTGCTGTTATTTTTGGTTCTTATGCGAGTGGTAATTACACTAAGGGTTCTGATATTGATTTTTTGCTAGTTTTTCAGAAAATTGAAGATCCAAAGAAAATAGAAAATTCTGCAAAAAAAATCAGTATGAAAACGAATACACAATTAAATCCGATATATCTTAGCTATCAAGAATTCAAAGAGTCATTTCATAATTCAACAAAAGAGTTTTTCAAAAAGCTTAAGAAAGACAAGATTATTTTAATTGGAATTGAATGGTGGAGGCAATTAGTTTATGAAGAAGCCTAACTGGAAACTTTGGTTAAAGGACAAGAACGAATGTAAGTTTTGGCTAGATAGTTATGTCAAAAAGAAAATTCTCAAGAAGGTTTCAGATGAATCAAGACTCCACATTAAGAGAACAGACCACAATTTGACTTTCGCTAACTGGATTATTGAAAAACACAAGGATGAAATACCAGAAGTACTTGGCGATAATTTTTATGATTGGGTAATCAGTATTTATTATTACGCGATTTATCATGCGGCTCTTGCTTTGATGAGTAAAGAAGGTTATACCTCAAAAAATCATTCTGCCACGTTATGTTTTTTGATTTATCATCATTATCATCTCTAAAATGCTCTGGCGAAAGAAGATGTTGAATTGATTGCAAGTTCTTTGAATAGGGAAGATATTGAAACTCTTGGTGTGTCCAAAGAATTGAGAGAAAAGGCTTGTTATGATGTACATGAGTCATTTGAGAAAAGATTAGCGGAACAAATCAGAGAGCAAGCTGTTGATTTTGCGAATAAGATAAAGGGATTGTTGAGATAAACTTAACGAAGAGACTTAAGAAAATCTTCTGAATTTCCTACCCATCCAAAGATTCCATTTTGCGAGGTTATCATCTTTAGTGCAGAATCATGTAAATCTGGCTTGTAAGATCCTACACAATCTTCTAGAGTAAGGACTTCGTATCCATAATCATTTGCTTGGGCAACTGTTGTTAACGTACAAACTTCCGTAGTAACGCCAGTAAATATCAAATATTTAATTCCTCTACAATCTAATTCTTCATCTAAGTTTGTCATAGTAAAAGCAGATTTTCCGGGCTTATCAATAATCATTTCTCCATCAATTGGAGCCAATTCATCAATGATGCCATGCCCATATTCACCTCTAATGAGAATTCCCCCCATTGGACCAATATCCCCTATTTTCTTTTCGAAATTTCCTCGTATTCTTTTTGAGATTGGACAGTCACTTAGGTCTGGTTTATGTCCTTCTCTCACATGAAAGATTGACAAGCCATAATTTCTACTTGCTTCCAACACTCTTTTTGTTGGTTCAACTGCTCTTTGGAGGAGCGAAACATCATTTCCGAGACTTTCGCCAAATCCTCCTCGGTACAAAAAATCCCTCTGAAAATCTATAACTAGCAAAGCTGTTTCTTGAGGGTTGTACTGGAAGTTGTATGGTTTAGCTTGTGTCACTAGCATCTTATTTTACTCCTAAATATCTTGCCCTAATTACATAAGGTAGAATTCTCTGTGCGGTTTGTCTATCTTCAAATGGTCCTGCAATAATATCATGTGTTTGGATAGAAGCAAGATCAACAAGTTCCATGCCGGGATAACCCAATTCATCAACCCAAAAACTAACCATCTTTGGGTGTTTGGCTTGCACGTATTTTCCTAGCCGGTCATGCCATTCATACCCAAACATTTCCTGCCTGACACTCTCACTAACATTAAGTAAGATAGCATCATCTCCTCTGCTTCCTGTTCCAATATAGATTCCTCTTTGTGCTTTGTAAAATCCCTGCTTTTCTCTAGCTAATTGCATCAATTGTTCTTCATCTTCTATTACTTTATCGTCAATTGCCATTTTGTTTTAATTAATTACTCTTCAGTAGAAAGGGACAAATATATAAATTTAATTCTCCCCAAAAGGGAGAAAAACAGAAAGATTTTTATATTTGGAAGTAAGTAGAGAAAATATGGAAGTAGAACCACTATTGGAAGAGATGGGATTTAGCAAGAACGAGATTAAAATTTACTTGATTTTGCTAAAATTAGGTTTAACCACTACTGGAGCTATCATAAAACAAACTGGAATCCATAATTCTAAGGTTTATGATGGGCTTGAAAGATTGGCAAATAAAGGTTTAGTTACTCACGTAATTAAGGCAAATACTAAACATTTTAGAGCTGTCAATCCTGAACGATTACTTGATTTTTTAGAAGATAAAAAGAAATCAATTGAAAATCAAGAGAAAGATATCAAAGAGTTTCTTCCTCAATTAAAAGCGATGCAAGAATTAGGAGTGGATGAAACAGAAGCAGAGATATTTAATGGTTGGAAAGGAATGGAAAGCGTGTTTAATGAAGGAATTAAATCAATGGGTAAAGGAGATACTTGGTATGTTTTAGGAGCATATGCTGGTGAAGATGTGGAAAGAACAGATCAGCTAATTACTAAGGTTATCAAGAAATGTGAAAAGAAAAAGATGAAGTGGAAGATTATTTACAATGAAAGTGCACGTAAAACTTTCAAGTATGAGCAAGCTTCACTAATTACAGATAACAGATTTCTAAAACAAGAAACTCCTGCTACAATTAATGTTTACAAAGATGTTACATTTATCGCTTTATGGATTAAGAGTCCAATTGCATTTCGTGTGAAGAATAAAAAAGTAGCAGATTCATTTAAGACTTATTTTAATTTTATGTGGGATTTAGCAAAGCCATGATTTTTATTCCCGTCGTTTGTTTTTAGTTTAGCCCCCTACTTTTTAGTTTTACTTCTAGATTTCCCCGATTCATTTAGTTAAAGAATAGAATGCGTAGCACAATTAAGAGTGTGCCCCATTATCATCTTAGCCCCAGAAAAAATTGAAACTAACATCGGGCCTAAGCGAACTTTTGTTAATGTTAATAGTTGTTTGTGTTATGAAAAGAATTCTACCTAGTCAAACAAACAACATCTTCTTCAATTAAATATGTATGCTCTGCTTGACTGACCATTCCATTATTAACTTCTACTAACTTAGGATGACCTTTTATATTACCGTTCATCTCCAACTGCCTAAGTGCCAAACTGACTTTATTATATCCAAACTTATCATCTAACCATCTTCGAGCAAAGGGAACATCATGATATGCCTCAATCTCTTTTGCAACCTGCCTTGCTATCATTGAACGAATTGGCTTATGCTCCATTTCTTCATAAATGACAATAGGCTCTGCATTTTTGATCCTGCCAGATCCATCTGTTGCAAAAGGCTCTATTGCAATTATCATTCCTTTTTCTAATTTAGTCATATCACCAGTATCATAATTTGGAATGCCTGGTGATGTATGAATGTCATACAATGCAATGCCATGCCCTGATAGATTTCTTACAGGTTCAAATCCAAAAGAAGTAATAGTATCTTCAATTGCTTTTCCTATTTCTGCTAATGTAACTCCTATTCTCAATGTTTTTTCTGCTGCTTTTAATGCAGCTATGCTTGCTTCTACTAATTTATCTCTTTTCCCAGACAGATCAATAGTGTAAGCAGTATCTCCAACTGCTCCTTCATAGCATACTCCTATGTCAACTTTAATGATTTCATCTTTCAGAACTCTTTCATCATTGAAATGAGCTGTGTCATGCGCAGCTGCTTCATTTAATGACAAATTAACTGGGAATGCAGGGAACGCTTCAAGTTCTCTTATTTTATTTTCAATCTTATCTGCAATGCCAGACATTTTTGCGCCTGGTTTTATAAGAGACTTAGACCATTCTCTTACTTCAGCTGCTATTTTGCCTGCTTTTATCCAGTTTTCCCTGTCTTCGGGGTTGATTACATTTGGATGTTTCATAGGATTTGATATTTATACAATGTTTATAATTGTTTTGCTTGAATCTCCTAAATATTTATTAATTAAAGCAGAATAGCATGGATTAATGGGCATAATAGAAAAAGCAGAAAAATTTGCCAAAGAAGAGTACAAGAAGAATGATCCTATTCATAGATGGGGTCATATTATAGCAGTGAGAAAAAGGGCTTTGGAGATAGCAAAGCACGTTAAAGACGTTGATTATGAACTACTCAATCTTGCTGTAATATTTCACGATATTGATTACAACTCAGAAGAAACCTATAAAGAGAATTATAAGAATCATCCCGACAATAGTGTTAAACTGGCAGAGAAATTTCTTAGAGATAATAATTATCCTGAAGAAAAAATAAAGAAACTTAAACAAACTATGCTTGATCATTCTACTCCTTACAGGAAAGAACATGGCGACTCTAAAATTACTGAAGCAAAGATTTTGTATGATGCAGACAAGTCTCTCTGTCTTATAACTCTGGATAAATATAACAAGTATTATCATTTACTATATTTTGATTTTACAAGAAAATTAGTAAAAAAGCCGAATTCTTAAAATACCTTATACATAGGTTTATTAACTTACAAAACACTATATAGTTAGTGTGCTAAGTTTTCGTACAAATATGCACGCTAACTATTCAGCAAATGAGATCAAATGTACGAAAATTAATCTCATTTGCTATATATTATGGGGTGTTGCGTATGAAGGTAAGGGATATTAAGATTAGTGATATTATAAGAACTTCTCCAGAGACTACTATAACAGAGGCTGCAAGATTGATGAGCAATAAGAAAATAGGGTCTGTTCTTATTGAAGAAAAAGGAAGCTTAATAGGTATTGTGACTAAGGGTGATATATTAAGAAAGATAGTTGCACATGGTAAAAATACAAATTCTATAAGGGTAAAGGATGTTATGACTTCTCCATTAATCAAAATAGATGAAGAACACGGAGTAGATGATGCAAATAATCTTATGGTGAAAAATAATCTAAGAAGATTAATAACAACAAAAGACGGCAAAGATACAGGGATAGTCACACTGACTGACATAAGCAAGAATCTTAGATTTTTATGGACAAAAAGGATACTCGGCAAATAACACCACAAACTATTTAATTAGAAATTAGTTGAAAATTATCATGACATTAACAATAGAGGATCAAGCACCTGAATTTATGCTTCAGGATCAGAATGATGATACTGTTTCATTATTGGATTTGAGAGGCAAATGGGTAGTTCTTTATTTTTATCCAGAAGATGGCAGTCCAGGATGCACACAGGAAGCAATTGATTTCTCAGTTGCAAAAGAAAATTTTGCTTTAAAGAATGCAATTATTGTAGGTATTAGTCCAGATTCATGGAAAAACCATTATAAATTTGTTGCAGAGAATAATCTTGATCTTACCTTGTTAAGTGACGAGGCTGAAAAAGTTATTAATGCATATAATGTTACTGGCAGAACTACTTTTTTGATTAATCCAGCAGGCAAAATTTTATACATCTGGAAAAATGTTAAAGTTAAAGGTCATGTTCACGCTGTACTTAAGAAACTGAATGAAGTCTATTAGTAAACAACAGCAACTAAGATTCCTTGAATGTCTTTAAAACGTATTTTCTCATTATCTGTAATTGGATTGTTGTCTCCTTTTACAACATAATAAATCCCTTCTTCATCTCTATTAATTTCAATAACTCTGTGGATAACAATTCCTCCATTAATACTATGATAGCTGATAACATCACCAATATGAATGTCATCTTCAGAATCAGGTTTAATCTCTATTCCATTTGCACCAATATCCAACAATGGATCCATTGAATTTGAATCAGTGAAACTGCTCCAGATTGGATCATCAATTTCCAAAATAACACGATCATCATATACTTTAATCTGATCTTCGCTAATATGATCCTGCGGAGACATAATCTCTGCTGAAGAAAGGCTTAATATGCTTCTTGTTATACCTGGAATTGCAGGGATTTGTTCATTTGATAAATCAGTGTAAATGCTGTGACCTACCCAGCCTACAGCTACAGCTATAATTATTGTGAAATATACTATCAACTGATCCCTATTCATGTAGGTGAGAAATAGAGTTTCTTTTATAAATTTTTATGACTTATTAGTAGGTATAAAATGGGAGGGTTGTCCACCACAGACAATATTTCCTGCTGAACCCTCCCATAGTATTATAGGTTAAACTTATTAAAGAAGGTATTTGATGAAAAATTGAAGGATTTTCAGTGAAATTGAAAATGTTTTTACAGTGTTGAAATATTTTCAGAAATTAGATGTTTTTTTGAAAGATTTTTGGTTGAGTTGAAGAATTTTCACATCATTTTCAGTGATTCTGTAACAGCATCAATGTCTACATCAGTGTTTGGACCAATAGCACAGCATGTTATTGTGCCTGGAGAAACAACTGTCTTGCCTGCGTCTGTTATTAATGCTGTTGTAAGATCTGCATCTTTTGCAAATTGCATGTATTTTCTTAATTCTTTAAGATCTTTTACTTTTAGAACAATCTTTTTCATACCTTCATTGCGCCAGTTCTTTACTATTGTTTTATCAGACTCTAAAACTGCTTCAACAGATGCATGTGCAACCTGAGCTGCTAATTTGCCTTTTGGAAGCTTTAAGTCTTCTCTTACTAAAATTACTTGTTTGTATGACATGATTATAATTTAGAATATGTTTAATATAAATGTTTTCTTATCTATAGCACAAAGTTCTGAAGGTTGCTTTGGATCTACATCTTTAATATTAACATATCCTAATAATTTACCTTTGGCATGTACACTAATCCCCAAACAAACAGTTGGGTGTCTTGCATCATTTTCATTTGAATACATTACGCCTCTAGTTGTAGTAGTTCTTTTTTTCGTCAAACTAAACATTCTTCCTCGATATAAAAACAAGTCAGTTGGATTAGGAGTATCCATGCTGTTTAAAGGAGAATCATCAGGGGTTATCTTTTTCCTTGATAATATTTGTGCTATGTCATCTTCCACGTCATTTATTTCTTTGTATCCAAGTTTTCGTAAATAACTTTCATAAATCATCTGGAGAGTTCTTTCAACTATTCTTGGCATTTTTCTATCAGCTATATTTGTCGGAAGATCTCCTTTGTAAAAATATCTAGGAGAGTCAGTAAGATTATACCCGACATAGTAAACATTAACTCTTATATCTGCTTCATTGGTGTAGTCAAACAATCTTTTGTCGACCCAGACTATTTTATCATTATCTTCTATGGTATCTTTTGATACCTGGTGATGATATGTAGAATATCCATTGAAAGGTTCATGATGATGTTCTTCGCAGTATTCCCTGAGTCCTAGTTGTGATGCAATACTCCTTACGAATTTTCCATATTTGTCTGGTGTTAATATCCAGTCAGTCATCAATGTTTCTAATCCTCGTGAACCAGTAATGTCAGTTACAGTAATCAGTGCATCAAGGATTTCCTGACCAGAAAGAGCTTTTACAGGTTCTGCTGTGCTATAGCAAATGAGATCAAATGTACGAATACTTATTTCGTTCACTATAACTTGAAGTGATGATAATCTTCTTACTAATCCGCTAATTTACTCTACACCTCACATACCTATTCAACCAAACCAATAACATCTTCTAAATTAACTATGGGCTTATCAACTTTGTTTTTATCATCAATGCCTATTCTTGGGCATGCAGAATTAACCCAGCAGTCTATAAATGGGAAGTTGTTCATCTGAGTAAAATCAATTGTGCTTGCTATGAAAATGTAGACATTCTTGTTCTTGAGTTTTGCTTTGAGTTCTTTTGCTCTTTTCAGAAACTGTTGACCTGGTTTTGTTGTTACTAAAATACCAATGCTTTCTGCTGTTAAGAATTTTAAAATAGCTGCTTTGTGTTTTTTTACTGCTTTGTCAATGTCTTCTCTATTGAATTCAATTAGCTGCTTGGAATATGGGTTGTAACAGAATATTGGCTTGTTATTTTTTATTGCAATTGCCTGCGGATGGAAAATGCCGTCTCCAATATATAAAAAAGCAGGTGCTTTGTAGTCAAGATATTCACAGCCAAGTATTTGTCCTTCATGCTGTGTGTGTCTGCCTTTGCACAGTGTTACTTTGATATTGTTTGCTTCTAAATGTTCTTTTACTTTTTGTAATGAGTTAATGAACTGGATTGTTGTGAATAAAGCAAGCTCTTTTGGCAGTTTAGCTATTTGATCATCTGTTAGCTTAATTTCCATGTTTACTTTTGCTTCGAGGAATAATGTTTTCATATTGTTTGAAAATAGCTATTTTCTTTTAAATGTTTAGCAAGAAATTAAGGATTTCTTAAACTTTGTTCTGTAGTTATTAATATCCCTTCATGATTCACACTTCTCAGCCAATTCCTTTTTATTGTAAGCAAAATTGCACTCTTCACAAACATAAATTTCCTTTACCATTTCTCAACCTCTTTTTCTAAATATACTCCATATAAATATTTGGCTAGCTCCCCAAGGAGTTTTATGCTCCTCTTCAAAGCTTTTTATATGCTCAAAATCACTAAATAGTTTCTTCATGGAATCTTTAGAGTATTGTTTTATATCCAAGCCACTACATTTCTTAGGCCCCTTCTCTGAAAATGTTGAAACAATTAAGTAACCACCCTGTTTTAATAATTGCCTTACTTTTTCCACATATTTGCTAATATCATCTTCTTCTGTTAAGAAATGAAGAACTGCCCTATCATGCCAAATATCATATTTATCATTTGTTTCAAATTCCCTTAAATCTGTCACAACCCATTTAACATTGTTTGCTCTATCTCCTAACCTTTTCTCTGCTATGTTTAAAGCACTTGAAGAAACATCCAACACAGTTATGTTTCTAAAACCAAAAGCAAGAAGATTATCAACGAGTTTTGAAGCCCCTGCACCAATATCAATAATTTTGATATCTTTATCTACTCCTGTTTCAGATATCAAATCAAGTGATGTTTTAGGGTTTTCCTGATACCAACTCACTTCATTAGACTTTTTTGTTTGATAAATACTCTCCCAATGTTCTTTTGCATTGTATGTCATCTTCTCATCTTATCTCCTTTTTCATGCTTTCAAATTCTTTTTTCGATATTTCTCCTTTTGCAAATCTCTTTTTTAGTATCTCTAAAGCAGAACTACCATTTGTTGTTTGTCCTGTAATTTTTTTGTAAAGCCAGACAATTAACAAAATCAAAGCCACAAACACTGCAATCCAAAACAAAGCACCAACAATCATCCAAAGCCACCAGAAACTGCTTCCCATTGAACTCCCCATCATTCCAGACTCCATCATATTCATCATTCCTCCTGAATCCATCATATTTCCACCCATCATCATTCCCATCATCCCACTTGTCTCTTCATTGCAATACAGCTTTTCTGCCATCTGAATATGCATTTGTTTTAAACTTTCAGAATCTTCACCACCCATCATCTCGTCCATTAATTCATGGGCTTCTCCAGGATGCATTTGTTCCATATAATAGTCACCAATAGCTTCAAGCTGTTCATCTGTGAGTTTATCACAACTAATTCCTGAATCTATAAGCTGTTTTGTTTCATCAAAATTATGTTCATGTGCAGATACCAAACTTACACCTAATAACAACATACTAAGAATTAAGATTGTAAATATTTTTTTCATTATAACACCTCATAAATTTCTAACAATTTTTCCATTTTTCTTTAATTTTTCAGCCAAAACATCTCTTATTATATCAAATGCTTTGATGATTTTTGGATTTGTAAGTTTGTAATAGATATTCTTGCCTTTCCTATTTGATGTGACAATTCCTTTGGATTTCATAATTGACAAATGCTGGGAAATATTAGCTTGGCTTAATTTTGTTTTATCTATGATTTCTGTTACTGACAGGTCTTTATCCCTAAGTAAATTTAAAATCTCTAATCTAGTCGGATTAGAAAATACTTTACACATTTCAGCATGGATTTTATATAATTCTTTCATTATAATATTAGAATATTCTAATGTTTAAATATCTTTCGGTTACTGAATGGAAATCCTCCACTCTTCTTTTTTCAGAAAAAAAGAAGCAAAAAAACGGCGGCAGAAATCCCCATAAAAAACTATAGGGAACTTTGCAAAAATAGGTTTTTTCAATTTAGCTCAAAGATTAATACTTTGAGCTCGTCGATGAATATAGTGAACAAACCCAATTAATAATACTTTTTTAGGTGAGTTCACTATTCAGCAAACAAATTTCAAATATGAACCTTTAATTTGTTTGCTATATTTTCAAATGCAAAGTTCACAATAATACCTACTTCGTTGGTATTATCAAACTTAGATTTCATCTAAGTAAGAGAGTTTTGTATCTTTCAAAATTCTCTATAGACACGACGACTTTGATTTTAGTAGCAAGAATTCAAGACAATCCATCGCTTCCAAAACTTGAAATTAGTTCTCTTTTTTCTTTCTTTAAGAATCTTGCATTTAATTCTTCAATTCTTACTTCAAGTTTTTTAGCAGTATTTTTATCCCAAAATCCATCTAAATCTTCTTCACCTACTGCACTTGATGGATTATAAACTCCATTTGAACATCCATACCATAAAACCTGTCCACCAACACCAACATCACTATGTCCTAAATCAATATTTCTTTTACGATGATCATAAGCGTGACCAATAGCAACACTATAAACAAAGAAATCTCTATCAATCATTCTTGGCATTTCTTCTCTAACTAAATGATGAAACCCTTTTTCCCACACACCAACAGTTTGGACAAATGTGGGGAGTAGTATTTTTGGAGTTCCCTCATCAGATTGAATTGGACCAGCATAAAACTCTGTTCCTTCTGCATCCCAATACCAAGTAGCAATTTCTTCATCCATTTCTTCAAACTTAGATTTAGGATGAAACATTCCTTCAAATAATTCCTTATAAGCAGTTTGTGTTGGATACATAAAATCAATACTTATTCCCATATTTTGAGCATTTCTGGATGGTGTTGGTAATGAGGCTAAAAATTCTTGGACTAATTGTGAATTTCTTTTTAAAACTATATGGATCAATGCTTGATTATTATAAAAAACTCCTGAAGCCTCTGCCGAATGCATCGTTTCCATAGTTTTTCTATCAACACCATACAGTTCTGCCCATTGATCAATCCTATCCATAATCCCTAGAGAAGATGTAACTATTTTAAAATACTTATGCTTTAAAGTGAATCCTTGCCCCTTGATGTATGTTCTTGCCATAAAAATCTGCTCTTGCTCCTCAGAAATTTTTGCTGAAATAATCTTTTATTCATTAACAACTACATGGTTGTCATACTATAAAGTGAGTTAGGGAACAAAAATGTACCTCAAAAGGTAATACAAAAATTAGAGGTGAGAAAAGATGTGATAGAACTTGCAAAACACATAACAGAAACAAACAGTTTGCGTGGAATTGCTCGTCAAACAAATCATAACAAAAATACTGTTTGTGATTATGTGGGGCTTGTGGCAAAACATTGTGAAGAAGTAAATAATATTTTAATTAAAGATGTAAAACTTGGAGTTCATGAAATTGATAAGTTTTGGTGCTATGTTAAAAAAAACAAGAAAAAGTTGCCGAGAAATTTTTTCGTGATTCTGAACAAGGAAATGCGTACTCTTACCTCTGCATAAAAAGAGAAACCAATTTATTTGTTGCATTTTCCGTCGGAAAATGGATACAAGAAGTTTCTGATGAGTTGTATGATTCCATTTCACAACGAAGACAATAACCAACTGCAAATCGAAAAATTTCTTTTTGCACAGATGGCAATGATCAAAATAAAAATGCCATTGAAAAATATTTTAACAAAGATTCTGTGAATTTTGGTCAAATAATTAAAGATAAAATTCAACAGAAAATTATTGGTGCACATAAAAGAAAAATCTTTGGAAACATTTATTATTCCGATATAAAAATAAACAATATTGATGGGTTCTGTTCGAAACTTCGGGCGCGAGTAGGATGTTTTGTTCGGAAAACAAGAAACTTTGCAAAGAAAAGAAGATTGATTATCAATGTGTTGAACATAACACAAACAAATCATAATTTTATTGAATCAAAAAGAGGAGAAACTCCAGGCATGAGAGAAGGGATCACAAAGAAGATTTTGACTTGGAATGATATTTTTAA
>Ga0210057_1005677_pt1 | contig 15930 bp, 15 predicted proteins | sample CryGeyCG2114_010_2_FD_183968 | JGI IMG/M metagenome (GOLD analysis project Ga0210057, IMG submission 183968) | Groundwater microbial communities from aquifer - Crystal Geyser CG10_big_fil_rev_8/21/14_0.10 (SPAdes) (version 2) | ecosystem: Environmental > Aquatic > Deep subsurface > Groundwater ...
GGACAATCTTTCAGAACAGCTATTCCAATACAACCCGAACCGGCGAAGATGTCGAGACAATGAATCTTCTTTTTTGAGGTTTGTTTAATTTCTTCAATCGCTTTCTCCACCCAATACTCCGTTTCTGGCCTCGGTATAAGAGGTTTTTGCGATAGATCTATTTTGCACCCTAAAAATCTAGTGAAACCAATTGAATAATCAACTGGCTCCCCCTTTTTTAATCTTTCGATGTCTTTTTTAGCGGCTTTGGTTAAATCCCCTTCATATTTTTCCTCCAAAAGCCAGTTGGTTTCTCTTTTAAAATTCTTATTCTTCATCTTTATTTTTAAACCCCTTCCCGATAATATAGAATTCTTTACTTTCTTTAATTACGGCTTTCGGTCTAAATCTTTTTGTAAATTCAAAATATTTTGATATTTCTTTAAATAATTCTCCGCTTGATTCTCCTTCGAAAATTTTACAGATAAAATTTCCGCCAGGCAATAAAACTGATTTGGCAATTTCAAATGCCATTTTCGCCAATGCCAACGCTCTCCCCGCATCCAGGAATTTTACTCCCGCGGTTTTTGGTGATAAATCAGAAACCACTACCCGATATTTCTCTTTAAAATCCGGGTTATTTAAATCAAAAATACTTTTTTTAATAAATAAAATATTGGGTTTTGGGGCTATTTTAATATCTCCAATGTCAATGCCTATTACTCTGCCCTTTTCTCCTATTTTTTGAGAAATATATAAAAGCCAAGAACCCGGCGCGCAACCTAAATCTAAAACCCTATCCCCTTCTCTAATAATCTTATATTTTTCATCTATCTCTTTTAGTTTATAAACTGACCTGGCGGGGTACCCTTCTTTTCTGGCAAGTATTGTATAAAATTCCTCTTTTTTAGCTTTCCTGTACATTATTTCCAAATTATCATTTTAAAACCAAAAAAACAAATTAATTTAACCAAAAAAACCGTCCAAATAACGGACAGTTCGGTCTCTCGAACCGCGCTCAAGGTAGCTGCGGGGCTTGGACTCGAACCAAGATTAATGGCTCCAGGGGCCACTTGCCTACCATTAGCAGACCCCGCAAAAATTACACTTTCAAATATCTCCTGATGGCGATGGTGCTGGAAATTACTCCCAGGCCAATTCCGGTAACTAACTGAATTAAAATAATAGTAAAGAAATTGCCGGTAAAGTATCTCCAAACATTAAGGCCAGAAAATAAAATTTCAATTTTGGGACTCAAAAACCAGCAAATTAAAGTAAAAATTAAAAGGCAAATTATGGTAGCAAAAATTCCCGAAATTGCTCCCTGGACCAAAAATGGTCCCCGGATAAACCAATTGCTGGCACCAACCAATCTCTGGACTTTAATTTCTTCTTTTTGATTTAAAATTGCTAATCTAATGGTATTGAAAGCAACTAAAATAGCTACGATTGCCAAAACTATAGAGAGAGAAATTCCAGCTTTTCCCATCCCCGAAGTAAGAGCAAAAATTCTCTCAATTACTGATTTCCTTTGATAATAATCAACTTTTTCAACTAAGTCTTTAAGGGATGGTGAAAGGGCATCGTCTAAAAAATTTGCCACGGCCTGATATTGACTAGCCTGGAAAGCTCTAATATTTAAAGCAGCTAAAAAAGGATTTCCTCCGACTTCCTCCAGAGATTCCATTAAAATTGGGTCATCTTTGTGCCTCTGGACAAAGCTCTCCAGAGCTTCTTCTTTTGAAACATACTTAACACTTTTTACTTCCGGAATTTCAGAAATCTCTTCTTTAACCTTTAAAATATCTTCTTCTGGTGCCCCTTCTTTAAAATAAACTGAAATATCGGCTTTTTCTTGAATAGTTGAAATTAAAAATTGACCAACATCTCTCAAGAGAAAAAGAGAGGTTGCTAAAAAAATAGTCATTACCATAATAAAGCAGGTGGCTGCTGCCAATCCCCCATCTCGAGAAAAACTTAACCAACCTGATTTTAATATTCTTTTAATTGAAATAAACATTTTAATAAATTGAAAATTTATTAAAAGGTGATATGAATCTCTGATTCATAGAACATTTTCAAAATACGAAGCGGCCTCTTTCTTCGTCTCTAATTACTCTGCCTTCTTCTAAGGTGATTACTCTTTTCCCTAAGGAATTGATTATTTCTTTGTTATGAGTGGCTAAAATAACCGTGGTGCCTAATTCATGAATTTTTAACAAAAGACGAATAATATCTAAGGCATTGTAAGGGTCGAGATTACCGGTTGGCTCATCAGCTAAAATAACATCGGGTCGGTGAATTAGGGCCCTAGCAATTGCTGCTCTTTGGCGTTCACCAGCCGAAAGCGCGGCCGGGAAATTTTGGGCTCTCCCTTCTAGCCCAACAATTTCTAAAACCTGAGTGACATCTCTGGTAATTTCCTCTTCGGTCGCTCCAATTACCTCCATTACATAGGCAATATTCTCATAAGTAGTTTTTGAAGGAAGTAATTTATAATCCTGAAAAACAGCGCCAATTCTTCGCCTAAGTTGGGGTAGGCGGGCTGGCTCTATTTTAGAAAGGTCTTGGCCATCAAAAAAAATTCGCCCTTTAGTTGGTTTTTCTTCGACTAAAAGGATTCGAAGCAAGGTAGTTTTGCCAGCTCCTGATTTTCCGGCAATTGAAACAAACTCTTTTGGCTTAATCTCAAAAGAGACATTTTCTAAGGCAAGAATATTGGGAGGAAAAATTTTAGTAACTGCCTGAAAAGATATCATTGGTATTACCCCAATATATTAAATTTTAATTTCTCCTTCAATGAATTTATCTAAATCTCCATCTAAGACGGCTTCGACATCGGAGGTTTCAACTCCGGTTCTCAAATCCTTTACTAAGCGGTAAGGATGTAAAACATAAGACCTAATCTGATTTCCCCAGCTAGCCGAAACTTGTTCTCCTTTAATTTTCTTCAATTCTTTCTCAGTTTTTTGGCTCCTCAATTGATAAAGTTTGGCCACCAAAATTTTCATTGCCTTTTCTCTGTTCAATCCCTGTAATCTTTCCGATTGACAGGCAACTTTTATTCCAGTTGGTAAATGAGTAATTCTGACCGCTGTTTCCCTTCGATTAACATACTGACCGCCAGGCCCTGAGGCCCGGAAAGTTTCCAATTTTAAATCCTCTGGTTTAATTTTAATTTCAACTTCCTCCTCTTTTGAAATTACTGGTATTACTTCCACCAAGGCAAAAGAAGTGTGCCTAAGAGATTGAGCTGAAAAAGGAGAGATTCTGACCAATCGATGAACCCCGGTTTCTTTTTTTAAAAAGCCGTAAACATAATTTCCCTTAATTTCTAAGGAGACTTGCTTGGTTCCAATCCTTCCCTCTGGCCCACCTCCTTCACCAAAAGATTGATGCAATACAACAGCCTGATGTCCCTTTCTTTGACCATACCTTTCATACATCCTGAGCAACATTGTTGCCCAATCCTGAGCATCCTGGCCACCAGCTCCGGCCGATATTGATAAAATGGCATTTCCCCTATCATGTTCTCCTGAAAGAAAAACTCGTAGCTCAATTTTCCTTAAATCTTCCTCGGTTTTGATTGCCTCAAACTCGGAAACCTCTTGCTGAAGCCCTGATAACTCTTTAGTAACTTTTACCGCTTTCTCCTGGTCCTTCCAGAGATTTGGATTCTGCATTTCCTCCTCCAATCCTTTTATTCTCTCGCGTTTCTTGGCAATGTCAAAGACGGTCCTCCAAAAGGAGGAGTTTAGATTGTAAGTCCTCAGTTTTCTCTGAAGAATTTGCCATACTTAAACTATTTTAACATAATTTGAACAAAAATAAAAGAGCCGATGCCCCGCCCTTTCTCTATTAAGCCAGAGGTGGGGATCGAACCCACGGTCTCCACTTTACGAAAGTGTTGCTTTACCAGCTAAGCTACTCTGGCATAATTATGGCCCTCTTTGGCTCTTTTACTTATGACCCGAATCCTTTTACTTTTTCCTTTATTTAATCCTGCATAAGTAGATGTTAGTGAGTCACAATTCGGACATAACAAACGAAGATTGCTCTCCGTATTATTACGCCAATTACCATCTATATGATCGGCCACAAGTGGCACTATTCCTGTTTTAGGATTTACCTTCGACCACCCACATAAACAGCACTTATTCCCGAATTTTCTCCGCAGGTATCGCTTCACAGGTCTGGCAACTACGCCTATCGTTTTTAATCCGCTTTCTTTTCCAGCTTTCCATCTCTTAATATAAGATTGGAGCTGGTATTCGATTTGACATGCATTGCTACAGTATTTATGTCCAGCACGTGCCGTCTCTTTACCACAAACCGGACACTTTATTCTTGGTTTTTTTGGCATTGGCATAATTATATTATACCCAATCCATCAACCAGTTGCAAAACCTATATATGGTTGCTACTCTGAGCGGCAGATGGGATTTGAACCCACGACCTTCTCCTTGGGAAGGAGACATTCTACCACTGAACTACTGCCGCATTTAAAATCCAATTTTTTCTAAAATTCTCTGCAAAAGACTTTTTTGTCCCCCAGCCTCCCCCTCTTCACCTTCTTCTGGTGGCAAAACTACAATCTGTTCTTCGCCTGGTTTTTTATACCCCTGCTCTCTAATTCTTTCTTCCCAATAGCTTTCTTTTTCGGTTTGAGTAATCCCAGCTCGAAATTCCTTAATTTCTTTCTCCAAAATTTGAATTTCTTTTTTAAAATCCTCAATTTTAGTAGTTAGCTCGGCTCTTCTTTGACTTATTTTTAAATTAGAAAAGATTAGAAAACCAATTACCGCTACCAGTAAGGAACCAATTAAGATGGAAAAAAATATAGTCTGATGAGAGTCCTTTCTAATTCTCCTCGATTTTGATATCATATATTAATGCCAAAATTGAAACCACAAACTATCTTGAGGCTAATCTGGATTATTTTAATCTCTCTGGTAATCCTAAGTATGTTTGCCTTTTTACTTGCCCCTTTAGTCAGATAGTAACAGATTTTTTACCTATTTTCAACCCCGTTACAATCTTAACATTGAAAGTTGTAATACCATTTTCAGAGACGAAAGTCGGCTTCGCCTCAGAAAAAATCTATAACCACATACATCACTGAGATTGTAACGGGGTCAACTTCGAAACATTTCCAAGAATACCTGGGGAGAAAGCCGGACTCTCCCTTTTTCTTTTAATTTTTTCTTGCCTCTTTTTTGTTTTTCCAATAATTTTCTTTTTCGAGTGTAGTCCCCACCATAGAGGGGTTGAAGAACATTTTTTCTTCTGGCTTTAATTGTTCCCCTGGCAATGATTTTTCCTTGGAAAGCTGCTTGTAAGGGAACTGAGAAAAGTTGAGGGGGTAAAATTTCTTTTAACTTTTCAATAATTCTTTTCCCTTCTTTGAAAACTTTAGTTCTGGAAACAATTTTTGAAAAAGCTTCTTCTTTCTCCCCAGCAATTAAAATTTCCAGTTTAACCAAATCCCCCGGGCGATATCCCAAAACTTCATAATTCATTGACGCAAAACCCTGGCTCTGGCCTTTGAGTTTATCATAAAATCCGATAATAATTTCTCTTAAAGGAATTTCCTCAATTAATAAAATTCTATCCTGGGAAATAGGCTTATTTTCAATGTGTTTTCCCCCTTTATTTTTTAAAATTTCAAAGACCGAACCAAGAAAAGCTGTAGGAGTTATTATTTCTAATTTCACCCAGGGTTCTAAAATTTCTTTAATTTCTGAAGTTGGCAGCCAGTCTGAGGGAGAGTAAATAAAAATCTCCTGGTTTTTTTGGTTAATAACTTGATAGACCACCGAGGGAGTAGAGATGATTAAACTCAGATTAAATTCTCGACGTAATCTTTCCGAAGTAATTTCGGCGTGAAGAGTTCCTAAAAAGCCACAGCGAAAACCCCGTCCCAAAAATTCCCTCATTTCAGGTTCAAAACTCAAAGAGGCGTCGTTTAATTTCAATTTAGCCAAAGCTATCTTTAATAAATCGAAATCATCAGGATTTTCAGGATAAATTGAAGCAAAAACCATTGGCTTTGGCTCTTGGTATCCTGGCAATGGCTCTAATTTAGAAATTAGAAATTGGGAATTAGAAATTTTCGTGATGGTGTCCCCCACTCTTACTTTCCCCAGTTCCTTAATTCCGGTAGCAAGGTAACCAATCTCTCCGGTTTTTAAGGTTTTTTGAATTGAGCGTTCCGGAATAAAATAACCTATTTCTTTTGCTTCAGCTTCGGTTTTTGTAGTCATCAAATGAATTTTGCTACCAGTTTGAACCTGACCATCAATTATTCTCAAGTAAGCTATTACTCCCAGGTAAGGGTCATATTCCGAGTCAAAAATTAAAGCCCTGAAGGGATTTTGAGGGTTGCCTTTGGGAGGAGGGATTTTTTCAATTATAGATTCTAAAAGTTGTTTAACATTTATGCCATATTTAGCCGAAATTTTGATTACTTCATTTTTATCTATTCCTAAAAGATTAGCTAATTCTAAAGTTACCTCTTCAACTTTAGCATTGGATAGGTCAATTTTATTCACCACCGGGATAATTACTAAGTTCTGTTTTCTGGCTAATTCTAAATTGGATATGGTTTGAGCTTGAATTCCTTTAGCCCCATCAATTAATAAAATTGCTCCCTCAACAGCTGCCAGAGAACGAGAAACTTCGTAAGAAAAATCCACATGGCCTGGCGTATCAATCAAATTTAGAATATATTTCCCAAATTTCATTCTAACTGGTTGCATCTTGATGGTTATCCCCCTTTCCCTTTCTAAATCCATCGAATCTAAAAATTGAGGTCTCATTTTTTCTTTGGGTACGGTGTCTGTCAATTCTAAAAATCTATCAGCCAAAGTAGATTTCCCATGGTCAATGTGACTGATTATACAAAAATTTCTTATATTAATGGCGACCATATATTTTTCGCCAAAAGAGAGGGAATAGAATAAAAAATTGGAAGATGGCCGAAAGTGAGAGAGCTAAGGGTAAACCAATTATTTCAATGTTTTTTAAAGCAGAGAGATTTAAAATATTTACTAAAAATTGCTGGAAGGGATTAGGAAAGGACAGAAGCTTGATAAAAGAAAAACAAAAAATAATATTAATTATCATTCCAATTACGCTAACTGCCGCCGGAGTTTTAGTATCTTTGACAGCATAAAAGGCTTTGGCGATTAAAAGAACTAATCCCTGGGCAAAAATTCCTAAACAAAACATCCCTAAACAAGTAGCAGTTAGCTGAACATCAACTAAACCAAATTTTCCTACCCGGAAAATAATTTTAACCAATAAATCTCTGAAAAGAAATAAGAGAAAACTCAAGGGCAAAATAAAAAAAAGAATTTTATAAAAAGTAGAAAAAAATATTTTAGTAAATTTTTCTTTATTTTTTTTAGAAAAAGCTAAACTCAGAGCCGGAAAGGCAGCGGTAGAAAAGGAAATACCGACCAAAGTTAAAAGGGGCCGACTGAGACTTTCGGCCAGATTGAAAGCGCCAATGCTTCCTGCAGCCAGAGTGGAAGCAATGGCCGTAACCACAATTAAATTAATTTGAGTAGCCGCCAATCCAATTGATCTGGGAATAGTTAGTTTTAGAGTCTTTAGAAAACCGGGTTCGGAAATATTTAAAATCTTTTTAGGCTTAAATCCAACCTTAATTAAAATTGGAAGCTGAATTAAAAGATGTAAAAATCCCCCCAAGACTACTCCCCAGGCTAATCCTGGAAGTCCAATTCGAGGAACAAAAAAGAGGATTCCAGAAATAATTCCGAAATTGTACATTATCGGAGCTAAGGAAGTTATTAAAAATCTTTTGAATACCCGTAAAATTCCCGAAATCATATTGCTAATTCCCAGAAAAATCGGGCTCAGAAACATAATTCGAGTCAACAAAATAGTCAATTCTTTTTTCTCAGCTAAGAATCCGGGAACTATCCAGGAGACAAGATTAGGGGCAAAAATAAATAAAATTCCACAAATCAAAATTAAAAAAATTAAAAATAAATTTAAAAGATTAGAGAGATATTTAAAAGCCTCTTCCCGATTTTTGACTAAATATTCGCTAAAAATTGGAATAATTGCTGCTCCAATCGCTCCTAACATCAAGACCATGGAAATGAAATCTGGAATCCTAAAGGCAGCATAATAAATATCGAGCTCGTCACCTAATCCAAAGTTTCTAGCTAAAAGCCGATCACGGAATAACCCTAACAGAATACTGATAAAAGAAGCTCCAGCTAAGATAAAAGCGGCTGAATTAATATTTTTTGTTTGGTGGTTTAAAATATTTTTAAACACTGATTTTCCGGATAATTATGATTGGGGTCAGCTCTTGGGATTGACCAGCTGGGTTATCCTTTAATATTTTTAAGAGCAGTCTTTCTTTCTCTTTTAAATCTTTACTTTTACCCAAAATATTTCCTCCCAGATCATTTACATCGGCAACCACAAAAGAAAGGCCATATTTATTTCTTAGTTGCTGGCAAAGTTTATCACAATTTTGGGGAGCCAAAATCCCCATTTCAGCATACTGGGAAAAAGCCTTCCCATAAAAACCATCTATTTGAGAAATTTGATGACCAGACATTCGATAAAAAATTCCATAAATTCTAAAAATTTTACAAATACTAGCTAAAAAGCCGGCCAATAAAATCCTGGGTAAACCGGCTAAATTAATGGCTAGCTGCATTTTTAAAGGATTGCCTACTGAAAATCCATAGGGAGTTTTTTTAGCAAATTTGGAAAGAAACTTAGCCCAAAATCCAACTTTAACATCCTTTTTGTAAATTATTCTTCCCTGTAAAATAGAAATAATTTTTTGGCCTAAGACCACGATATCAAATTCTTTGGTAAAGGGTAAAACATATTTTTCAATTATATCTTCTAACCTATCGGAAACCCCGATGAAATGAGTTTTTATCGGATACCTGGCCCATCTTATTCCTTCCACTTCAACAATTAATTTTTTTCCAGGGTTTGGAGATATTTCCATATTTTTTAAATTTCGACTGAATACCAAACATCGTTTTGTCTGCCTCCACCAGTGAGCATTCCTCCCATCACCCAGATTTTTTCTTTGAGGACACCACAACTATGGTCTTCCCTTCCTGCCCAGGGAGCATTCTCTAAAGTTCTTTCCCAATTGAGGCCATTTTCTGAAACCCAAACATCGCTTTTATGAATATGGAATTCGTAAGGAAGTTTGGTCTCGCCATCTTCGATTCCTCCCATTACCCAAATTTTATCATGAAAAACTACCATTGTCTGAGCATCCCTTTTTGACCAGGGAGCATCAGCCGTAGTTTCTTCCCAGGTTAAATATTCTGGTTCAAATTGAGTTCTTTCCTTTTTTAGGGCGGGTGGGTTGGGATTGAGGGACGGAGGGTGGGTAGTAGTCTTTTTTATCTCTTGAAAAAAAAGGAACCCAAACAGGCCTATTTCTATCACCAAAATTAAAAATAATAATTTTTTTAATAAATGAGATTTCATAGTTTTATCTTAGTATTTTAACTTAATCTTTACAAACGAGCCTGCTAAGAGCAGGCGAAGGTGGGTCAAAGAACATTCTGTTCTTTTCCACCCTTCGCTGCGGCTCGGGTAAACGAGCGAAGCTTATTGACTATCCTTAAATTTTTTGTTAATTTTGTTCCAGGAATGAAAAAATTACATCACATTATTGAAGCTCAACAGTTTGATCGACCCTGGTTAGAAGAAGAACTTTTCCCTTTAGCTAAAGAAATGGAAAAAGTTGCCAAGGGAGGAGGTTCTAATGTTCTTTTCAGGAAGAGAATGATTACTCTTTTTTATGAACCGAGCACTCGCACGCGGGCTTCTTTTGAAATAGCAATGAATACGCTCGGTGGAAAAGTAGTTTTCTCAACCGAGAATGCCAGACAGTTTTCTTCGGCAGCTAAAGGAGAAACACTTGAGGATACAATTAAGGTTCTCAATAGCTATCACCCCGATGTCATTGTTTTAAGATATGACGAAGAAGGTGGAGCAAAAAGAGCAGCTGAAGTTTCCTCAGTACCAATTATTAATGCTGGAGACGGAACGGGTCAACATCCTACTCAGGCCTTGTTGGATTTATATACTATCCAGAAAGAAATTGGGCAAATTGCCGGCGTCTCCATTGCTATGGTAGGAGATTTAGCTCGCGGCAGAACTGTCCGTTCGCTCTCTTATTTACTCGGTAAGTTTCCGGATGTTAAAATTTATTATGTCTCCCCGGAAGTAGCCAGAATAAGAGATGATATCAAAGACTATCTCAAAAAGCACGGTGTCTGGTTTACTGAGGGATATGATCTCCGAGAGGTAGCGCCAAAAGTTAATGTCATTTATCAAACCCGGACCCAGAAAGAAAGAGGCCTACAGCTTGAAAAATATGGGCCAAAAGCTTTCTGTATTATCAATCAAGAAGTACTTGATTTAATGAAAAAAGATGCGATTTTAATGCATCCCTTACCTCATACTGAGGAAATCGCCCCAGAAGTAGATTCAGATCCCCGAGCAGCTTATTTTAGGCAGGCAGAGAATGGTTTGTATATTCGTATGGCTTTGTTAAAGAAGCTTCTCAAACAAAAAGCCAAAGGCTAATCCCCTTTGGTTTTTTTTAACAAAAAGCTCAAGCAGGCAATAAGCCGAATTCTGTTTTGGGCAATCATCTATCTAGGCCAGAAATTACTTTCTGGCTCAAGCGAACTACTTTTCATTTCGACAAATCCGGAGATTGTCGAAATGTTTGTTCTTGCTTCCAGTAAGGATTTAGCCGTTTCACTCTAAGAATTGCTCCTTAGACTCATCCCGAAGGATGCTTCTTACCTTTCGGCTTGAAGCGTCTCTGCTCGCACCTCTAGTCTCACGACCGACGGGTGTTACCCGCTACTTTTTTATCGAGCACATAAATTTATGTGCTCGAGGAAGTTCGGACTTTCCTCCCCTCACTAATATCTTGGTGAGGGGCGATTGCCTTGCCTACTTGAGCAAGTTTATCTTAGCAAAAAAGAAGGATTTGTCAACCCTTCTAGAACAATTTCTGGCTTCTCTCTTGACTATTTAAAGTTTCATTAACAAGCTTATCAGCTTCTTTATTTTTTTCTCGAGAAATAAGATTAAATTTAACTTTTTTAAAATCGAGCTTTAAATTCCAGACGGTAATGAACAAAGTTTGAATTTTCGGCTCCAAAATTTTATACAAACCTTGTAATTGTTTTATTAAAAGTTCGGAATCTGACCTTAATTCAATTTCGGTGCTTAATGCTAATTTTTTTCCAAACAGGCTTTTAAATTTTTTTAAGGCAAAAGTTACTGCCTGGTATTCAGCTTCATTATTGGTAAAATTCTCGCCTAAATATTGAGAATATTTTTTAAAAACTTCGCCTTTCTCATTACAAAAAACAACCCCGACAGCCCCCGGCCCAGGATTTCCCCTCGAGCCCCCATCAGTATAGATAATTATCTTTTTCATAATTGTTTCATTAAACATTCTCTAAATTTTTCTAAATTTTCATTTTTAATTCTAAATCCCGAGGCTAAAGAGTGCCCGCCATAAGTCAAGAGATATTTTTTGCATTTTTTCATTAAGGAAACGCTATCGATTCCAGCAGGAGTTCTAACTGTTCCTATGGATTCTTTTTCTAATTTTTTAAATATAAAAGTAGGTTTTTGATATCTTTGACAAATTATTGAAGCTACCGAACTAATCAAAGTGAATTCCCAATCAGGGCCTCCCATAAAAATAATCTGTTCGGCTTCTCTCAAAATTTTTTCCTCAATTCTTTCCATTATCTCCTTTATTTTTTCTTTTCTTAATTCACTTTTTTTCAAAAGTTTTTCAACCAGTACTTTAGATTCTTCTAAAGAAGATGAAGTTAATAATCTAAAACTGGCTGGCAAACTATTTTCTACATCCCTCACATTTAAAATAGAAATAATTTTAGAAACTTTTTGATTGAAGTCCTCAAAACTTTCAACCCCCCACCCTTCTTTAAGGTGGGGGGCAAAAAAAGCTTTGATTCCTGGCCGCCAAGAGTTTTCTAAAGATTTAAGACCTTCTTCAATAAAAATTTTATTTTCTTCCTCCTGGGGCATCATATCAGCAATGGTGGCTAAGGCTACCAGCTCTAAAAAATTTTCCCTCAGTAAATCAGTCATTATATTTTTCAAAAGAAGTTCAGAAAGTTTAAAGACAATCCCGGCCGTCGCAAATTCTTTAAAAGGATATTTATCTCCCTTTTGTTTTGGGTCAACAATAATGCTAGCTTCAGGCAGTTTATCTAAAATTTGGTGATGGTCAATAATTATTACTTCAAAGCCCAATTTTTTTGCCATTACTACTTCTTTGAAATTTCCTATTCCACAATCTAAAGAGACGAGTAAAGCCTTTTTGCCCAATTTGGGCGAAGAAAACTTTGTTTTCTTCTTCCGCCTCGCTTCCATAAATGGAAGCTCGGCTTTAAAATAATTTAAACCTTTTTCTGTTATCCCATAACCTTCCAACTCTCTGTCAGGAAAATAAATGGTAGCTATTTTGCCACCTAAATTTTTAATAGTTTCCTTTAAAATAATCACTGCTGCCGCCCCATCCAAATCAGCATCTCCATAAAGGATAATCTTTTCTTCGAGTTTTACTGCTTTTAGAATTCTTTGAGCTACTTTTTTTAGATTCTTAATTTCCATACCCTACGAATTACGAATATTTACGAATGCTCGCTGAAAACTTTGTTTTCATCTCACCCCTCGCTTCTTTAAGAAGCTCAGGATACGAATAAGTGATGGAAGTAATTTTTAGGAGCATCCGCAGGCAAATTAGCTTGGTGTCGCGAAGCGACTAATTTACCGAGGACCTGAGCGAGCTTGTCGCTGGAACAAGCGAGCGTATCCTAAAAATTAGCTTCCCGAACGTAATGCTTCTAATCCTGGTAATTTTTCCCCAACCAAAAAAGCCAACATAGCACCCCCACCGACAGAAACATGACTAAATTTTTCAATTAAACCAATTTTATTGACGAACTCTACGGTGTCTCCTCCTCCAATGACTGAAAAAGCCCCGCTGTCTATAATGGCCTTAGCAATTTCCCTTGTCCCTTTTTGATATTTTTTTTCTTCGATTTTTCCTAAAGGACCTGCCCAAAAGATTGTTCTTGCTTTAAAAATTTTTTCTTTAAAAATTTTGATTGTTTTTTCTCCGATATCAAGATTTTTTTTGGAATCTGTGGGGAAAAAAATTTTTTTAGATTTTTTTTCTTTAATGCGTTCTTCAGCAATTAAATTCCCTAATAATAAAAAATTGGCAATTTCGGAAAACCTTTCTGCCACTTTTGCCTTATCTTCAACTTTACTTCCACCAATAATTACTACTAAGGGTCTTTTTGGATTTTTAATAATTTGAGATAAAACCTTAACTTCTTTTTCCAACAAAAATCCTGCCCCTGAGGGCAGATATTTTGGTATTCCAACAATAGAGGCGTGATTCCTGTGGCAGACAGAAAAGGCATCATTAATATAAATATCGCCTAATTTTGCAAGTTTTCTGGCAAAACCCTCATTGTTTCCCTCTTCTTCTTTATAAAATCTTAGATTTTCCAAAAGTAAAATTTCTCCGGGTTGCATTTCTCTTGACCATTTTTCAATTTCTTCCCCAACACAATCTGGAGCTTTAGATATATAGGTGGCGGGTGGGTTGTAGTCTAAATATTCCATTAACCTGTTTTGAATTGGAGTCAGTCTTAAACTTTCTACCACTTTTCCTTCCGGCCTCCCCAGGTGGCTCATTAAAATTACTTTAGCTCCTTTTTCAATTAGATATTCGATGGTCGGGAGAGTTTGTTTAATTCTAAAATCATCCAAAATGTTCCCCTCATTATCAAGGAGAACATTGAAATCGCATCTAACCAAAACTCTTTTATCTTTAATTTTGAAACTCTTTAAGGTTCGCATTATTTACACGAGCGAAGCGAAGTGTAGAGATGAACGAAATTCATCGACTACACGAGTGAAGCGAAGTGTGGAATCGAAGAAGATTACTTCTTCTCTACCTTCACTTTCGCTACGCGAAAGTTCGGTGATGAACGAAGTTCATCGACCTTTTGACTTTTTCAAAGATTTCTCTAAAACCTTTTTTAATTCTTCAATATTTACCTCTGCCCGGATTCTTCTTGGTTTCTCCTTTACTTCCTTTACCTTTTTTGATGGCGAAAAAGAAACGGGTTCTGCTTGGGCAGCTTCCTCCAAGGAAATAGAGGGAGTGGTCTCTTTAGCTTCTTTTCCCCTTTCAACCCCAGCCTCGCTCCGCGAAGCGGGGCGGGTTTTCTTTAAACAAGATTTACAATAAACTGGGCGAGTACCATCTGGAGGAAAAATTACTTTCGTCCATTTTCTACACAAAGCACACTGAGCATCATATAAAACTGGCGGGGCAGGTCTACCTTCTTCTGGCAATTTTAAACCTCCGGCCCAGCGGCTGATTTTTTCTTCAATAATTTTCCTGGGGGTACTATATCTTTCCCGAGAGGCCCTAATAATTTTTTCTTTATTTGATTTCTCCAGTTTTGAAAAAGGTGAGAGAGTTTCGGCTGAAAAAGGTCTCCCGGCTACCCCATCAATCATTAATTTTAGATAAGTATTGTATTTGGCCAAATTAACCAAATCCTCAGCATTAAATTCGGGAATAAATTCTCTTTCTAAAAATTCAGCATCTTCTGCTCCCACCCGAAAAGAAACTATAGTGCCGACATTACCAAAGATGGCATCTCTAACCTCTGAACTTCTCCCAGTAGGAGTCATTTCTTCCAGTTGGGCAATGTATTGATTAGCCAAAGTTAAAGATAATCGATATTTTCTGGCTTCAGAAAGTATATTAACAAAGGATTTGGTGGCAAAATTTTGGAATTCGTCAACATATAAATAAAAATCTTTTCTCTCTTCCTCAGGAACATCTACTCTGGACATGGCCGCCAATTGTAACTTAGTAATTAAAAGGGCTCCCAAAAGCCTGGAATTGTCCTCTCCTATTTTCCCTTTAGATATATTGGCAATTAAAATTTTCCCTTCATCCATAATTTTCCGCATGTTGATTGTTGAGCGAACTTGACCGATGATATTTCTAATCAAAGGGGCGGAAATAAACTGACCAACTTTGTTTTGGATGGCAGCGGTTGCTTCCACTTCGTATCTCTGAGTATATCTGGCAAATTCTTTAACCCAAAAAGATTTAACTACTGGGTCAGTCACCCTATCTATTACTTTTTTTCGATATTCAGAGTCAGCCAACATTCGGTTAACACCTAATAAAGTTGAATCTGGATATTCCAGCAGGGCTAAGATGCAATTATTTAAAATATATTCCATTCTGGCTGACCAGACATCTGGCCAGATTTTTTTGAAAACTCCCATTAAACCCGAAGTCACTAAATGCCGATGGGCTACATCAACTTTTTCCATAACGTTAAAGGCAATTGGAAAATCTAAATCAGCCGGATTAAAATAAACTACCTCATTAATTCGATTTTGAGGAACAAAATCCAATAATCTTTCGGCTGCCTCTCCATGAGGGTCAACAAAACCTACTCCCTTGCCCTGCTGGATGTCTTGGATAGCCATATTTTCCATCGTCACTGTTTTTCCCATCCCAGTTTTTCCAACAAGATAAATATGCCGACGCCGATCGTCAGTTTTAATTCCAAATTTTCTTCTCTGATTTCTAAAAGTAGTCTCGCCAAAAAAAGTAATTTCTTTATTCATAACCCTACGAATTACGAAACCCTACGAATTACGAATAAATATGAATATACGAATAATTTTTAAGCGAGGCGAGTGCCGAGATGGACATCCGCAGCGAGCGGCCAGGGTTTCGCCGAAGGCGAAGAGCGAGCGAGGACTAAGCAACAATTCTCGGTGGGAATTGTTGCGGTCCTTCGAGACAGCTTGCCAAGCGATAAA
>Ga0210057_1005678_pt1 | contig 15927 bp, 16 predicted proteins | sample CryGeyCG2114_010_2_FD_183968 | JGI IMG/M metagenome (GOLD analysis project Ga0210057, IMG submission 183968) | Groundwater microbial communities from aquifer - Crystal Geyser CG10_big_fil_rev_8/21/14_0.10 (SPAdes) (version 2) | ecosystem: Environmental > Aquatic > Deep subsurface > Groundwater ...
GTTTTAGGAGCGTCAGCGACCAACGCCGACCAATCGGAACAGGAGGCTAAACCAAACCACAACCAAGGCGTCATTTACCAAGCTAAACCGCCACATCCGGGCTACTTCGGCTCCCCGGGCCGCCGGAGGCGGCCGGTCAACTATGCCGGAAGCCGGCGGGGTTACCGGCCGGATTACGGCAGTCCGCCCAGCTAATTAACCGGTAATCCGGCAAACGGCCAGCTACCAGCCAAAGAAACGGAGATAACTACAGTCAACTAACCAGCAAACCGGCAACAACCGGTCACGCTAAACCAATTGGCCGTTTAACTGTAACTGTCAACCGGTAACCGCTGACTGTAAATTGCGAATTGCTTCGCTCCGCTCGGCCGCCTCCGGCGGCCTCGCTTCGCTTGAACCCCAATTCCCACTCTCTGGCCGCTACGCCGGCCAACTCTGTCTTGCTTCGCTCGCCCCCGGCTTCGCCGGGTACTCGCTACGCGAAAAACAAAAAAGGGAATTTTATTTATTCGTTACCACTCCAGTCTTTGCAGAGTAAATTTGCCTGCTCCAAAACTGTTTGGGTAGCATTTCCCTGCCTGTCCGGCGGGTAGTGGTATTTTCTCAACAGCTTTTTCACATATACCCGTAACTTTGCCTGAATGCTTTCTTTGATCGTCCAGTCGATTGTCGTATTGCGACGCAACATCTCTACCAGTTCCCGGGCAATCTGCATTAAGATTTTATCTCCTAATTCTTTGACCGCACTTTCATTGACACACAGGGCATCATAAAAAGCCACTTCTTCCATGGTTAAGCCGATATCTTTACCCCGGCCTTTTTCAGTCCTGATCTTTTTAGCCAAATCAACCAGTTCGGAAATTACCTGCGCCGCTTCAATAGTTCGGTTTTGGTATTTCTTGATAGTTTCTTCAAGCATTTCAGCAAAAGAGCGGGATTTAACTAAATTGCTCTTCATCATGGAGACAATTTCGTTATTTAATAACCGCTTTAACATTTCAAAGGCCAAGTTTTTATGCGGTAGATTTTTGACTTCGGCTAGAAACTCATCGGATAAAATGGACAGATCAGGGGTTTTAATTCCAGTGGCCGAATAAATATCGATAACTTTATCAGAAACAATCGCCCCGGAAACGATCTGTTTAATCGCTTCCTGATAGTCGTCGTCGGTCGGGCCACCACCACCTCCACCTTTACCGCCAAGACTTTTCCTGATTCCGGCATTGACGGCCTGGAAAAAGGCCACCTCATCCCGGATTTTAAGTGATTCTTCGTTCGGTACAGACAGAGAAAAGGCAAAGGATAATTCGGTGACTGCCTGAATGTAACGTTTGGTGCCGTCTTCTAATCCCAAAATAAAATCCATACCAGAAGCGATTAATCTTGTCTTTTGCGCCGCCGAACCAAACAAGTCTTTTTTATAGTCAAAACCATGAAATAACCCACAGACAATTTCGTATTTTTCCAGCATGATCCGGACCGCTTCTTCCTGCGGGATGGCCACTTTCTTGCGGTCGTTATCGGCATAATAAGCCAGTGCATCTTTGAGTTCCGGAGCAACGCCCAGATAGTCAACAATCAGGCCGCCGGGTTTATCCCCGAATACCCGATTGACCCGAGCGATTGTCTGCATCAGGCCATGGCCTTTCATTGGTTTATCAAGATACATCGTGTGAAGACAAGGTACGTCAAAACCGGTCAGCCACATATCCCGGACAATCGCCAGCTTTAATTCGTCGTTTGAGTCTTTCATTCGGTTAGCCAAGTCGTGCCGGGCGGATTTATTTCGGATATGTTGTTGCCAATCAAGCGGATCAGCCGCCGAACCGGTCATCACCACTTTTACAAACCCCTGCTTATCGTCTCTGTTTTCCCAATCCGGCCGGAGTTTGACAATTTCCCGGTAAAGTTCGACGGCAATTCTCCGGCTCATCACCACAATCATGCCTTTGCCGGAAATAGTCGATAACCGCTCTTCGAAATGATCAACAATGTCCTTGGCAATTAAAGTAATCCGCTTTTTGGAACCGATCAGGGCTTCCAATCTGGCCCACTTACTTTTTAGCTTTTCTTTTCGTTTCACTTCCTCGCCTTCGGTTAACTCCTCAAACTCCGGATCGATTTTCGGCCGCTCATCGGCCTTCAAAGAAATTTTGGCCAACCGGGCTTCATAATAAATCGGCACGGTTGCCTTGTCTTCCACTGACCTGCTGACGTCGTAAATGTCGATGTAATCACCGAATACCGCCCGGGTGTTTTTATCGGTCAATTCAATCGGCGTGCCGGTAAAACCGATAAACGAGGCATTAGGTAAAGCATCGTGGATGTGCCGGGCAAAACCATCGATAAAATCATATTGGCTCCGGTGGGCTTCATCGGCAATGACTACAATATTGCTACGGTCGGAAAGCCTGGGGTAGGCCAACTGGCCGGTTTCCGGCAGGAATTTTTGGATTGTGGTAAAAACTACTCCGCCGGAAGCCACTTTCAAATACTCTTTTAACTGTTCCCGGGTATCTACCTGTTTGGGCGCTTGCCTTAATAAATGGCTGCAGCGGGAAAAAGTGCCGAATAACTGATCGTCTAGGTCGTTTCTGTCCGTCAGTACAATTACAGTCGGATTATTCAAGGCTTGGATAATTTTACCGGAATAAAACACCATAGTCAGGCTTTTGCCCGAACCTTGGGTATGCCAAACTACGCCGCACCGCCGGTCGCCCTTTTGACCGGTGGCCTCAATGGTTTTCTTAACCGCTTTATTAGTGGCGTGATATTGGTGGTAAGCGGCCAGTTTTTTAATTATCTTTTCGCCGTCCTTTTCAAACACAGAAAAATTAGTGACAATATCTAAAACTCTGTCTTTGGCCAAGATTCCCTTTAGTAAGACTTCAAGCTGAGGTAAGGAATTGGGCGCGATCGTTTCGCCGTCAACTGTCCGCCAGCGGGTGAACCACTCCCAGTTGGCCGAAATAGTCCCTACCCGAGCTTCGTTACCGTCGCTAATAATGGCCAGTTCGTTATAGGCAAAGAGTGAGGGAATGTCTTGCTTGTAAGTTTGGATTTGGTTAAAAGCGTTTTTAACCGTGGCGTTAACGTCGGCCGGGTTTTTCAGCTCGATAATTCCCAGCGGCAGACCATTAATAAAAATCAGTACATCCGGGCGGCGATTTTTGTTTTGCTCAATTACGGTAAATTGATTCACTGCTAAGAAATCATTTTTGTCTGGGTCAGTGACATCTATTAGTTTAACTTTATCTCCGGCAATCGAGCCGTCCGGCCGCTGATATTCAACGTCAATTCCGTCATGAAGCAGGGTATGAAAGGCCTGATTATTTAAAATCAGTTGCGGGCTGAAATTAGCTGATCGTAAAACTTTTTTAAACGCTTCTTCCCGGGCCGGTTCGGGAATATCCGGATTTATTTGATCAATAGCTTTTTTTAATCTGCCTGCCAACACCACATCGGAATAACTATCCCGTTCCGGTTTTTCTCCGTCCGGCGCCGGAGCAATCTCCGGCCCGCCGACCACGCTATACCCCAACTCTTCAAGCCACTCGAGCGTCGCTTCTTCTAATGTTGATTCTGTGTATTTCATTTAATTAAACCAGTAAATTTTAAATATCTTATACCTTTTTCACTAACTTTTATTACTGAACCATTTTCCTCAATCAGGCCGTTAGTTAATAAAGCGTTAAAAATAGCTAGTCTTTCAGAGAATTTATCGATTATTGTAGTCGGAACAAAAATATTAAGTTTATAATAATCACGATCATAAGAACCACTGTTATATAAACTCAGTAAAGCCCATCTCGTATTTGGAACCAAATAACTATTTATATACTTAAATTCAAAAAATTCTGATCTCTCCACAAGTTGAAGAGCCAACTGTCTCAAGCTTTCAGCCAGTTGTTTTAATGAAGTGTTTTTTTTCTGTAAATCTTCAACGCTCTTAGCAATATTTTGGACATCTTCTTTTGAAAACTTAGCTTCTTTTTTCGTCTTTCCTATTGTTGTTGACTCGTTTGGTAGTAAATTTTTTTCTTCTTGAGTACGAGCTTCAAAGTCTTTGTACTTAATCCATAAGTGCCTAATTAAGTAGTCAATAGCAGAACGAAATTTACAGGAAAAAGTGGCAAATATTATTAATACAACTGATGGCCATCCTAGTAAAATTTTAAGATATTTCGTGATGATTGAGTTGTATTCTATTTTCCAAAACTTAAGAAAATTCCAACCAAATTTATTTACAATAACTGCTCCAATTATCATTCCTATAAAAAAGTTCATCGGTTTTAAATTTAATTTTAGCCACTCAATTATTTTTTTCATAAAATCAACTTCCTATTATTAATTCTGTGTATTTAGTCATGCTGTTTTAAAATAATTTTCAAAATTTTGTTTTATATTTTCAGGAATTATTTGCTTTTTTGCCTTGTATAATGTTTCAAAAAAATCTTTTACATCAGGATCGTCTGATATTGTGTAGATTTGATCGTTTGCTGATGCGGCCTGAATTAGACTTTGAATTTCTTCATTAGAAAAATATTTGGAGTAATCTTTGATTTTTTCTATATATGCATGCGTTGAAGCAAATGACGCTGTGCTTTTAAAATTGCTAATATAGTCAGGAAAATTAAAATCAGTGTATCCCAATACTTCTCTAGATAAAAAATCAATCTCAATAAAATAAGTTTTTTCACCAGACACAGATTTTATTACCCAATTTTCTTCTATATTTAACCAGATGTCTTCAATATTTTTAGCTTTAATTTCTTCACCCATTTCTTCTTTAAGACGGCTAAGAAAATAATTATCCTTGAAATAATCAATGTTATATTTTTCAAACTCATCATAATCTCTTACAATTTTTAACTTAGGGTATTGTTGAAGTGCTAACTTTAAACGATCATCTTTTGTAACAACAAAGATCATTTCATTCTTGCTTTTATTTAAAAATTCAAGAATCGTAAAGTAAATGTAGGCATCTTTAAAACCTCTGTCAGAATTCACATCGAATGGCGGTAAATTTTTTAAGCAAAGGTTTCTAATCTCTTCAAAAACTTGTTCTTTATTTTTTGTTAGTAAAATTATTTTATATGGTATTTGTTCCTTCTTTTTTAGTTCTGAAATCCATTCCTCAATGTTAAATTTTTCTACCTCTTCATTATTTAAGTTTAATAAATGGCGAAACGGATTAGACAAAAATGAATCTCTTTTAGTTATTAAATGTTTAATTTTTTGACACTTAATTTCTTCAATTACCAAATCAGGAATAATAATATCCGCAACTTTCAAAAATCGTTCAATTTCTGATCTTCCTCCTAAAAAATCTAAAGTTGATTCAGCATTCCTTACTGAGTTAGTGTCAAATATCACATTGTATTTCATATTCTCAATTTTCCACTCATTAATCTTGGTAAAAGAGAATCTTTAATTAGCGAAAGATTGCTAATTTGTTTTGTGTTTTGAGTGATCTTATTCCATATTGATTCAAGAATAAGTTTTGAATTCTCAATAATTCTTTTTGTTGGTAACACAATTTTCGTTTCTTCAATTACTCCCTTGCTTATATTTTGTTGTGCTGCACCAACTGCGATCGAGTTAAAGTAATTTCTTAAATTTAATAACCAATAATAAACATGTAGATACGAAGAATATTTTGTTTTTACTACTAACCCAGTACAAGCTTGATTTGTGGTGGCTTCATGTTTTAAAATCCCCAGGCGACCAACTGTTGGAGCAGCATAAATTGCTATTACAATAGAATTTACTGGTAAAAGTTTTGCAGAAGATTTCTGTAATCCTAGTTTCGATATTTTTTCTTCGCTATCGAATATAACTCCATCATTTAATTCACCTGTTTTAATCCATAAAATATCTTTATTTTCCCAATAATTATTTATTTGTCGTGATGGTGTTCCTCCATTAGTGATTGAACAAATTTCTTTTAGTGTTTTTACTCCCCATCCTTCTGGTATTTTCCCTAATTCCGAATCTACCATTTTGCCGCCGCAGGATTTGTATGGCTTTCCATTTTCATTTGGAAATTCAAAATCCACAAACCAGCTTTTAAAAAGTGTTTTTCCGATTTCTTCTAGAGTTTTATTCATTTTCAGATTTAATTCAATTTTATTGTCGAGAGAAGAAAAAATTGAGACAATATTTTGTTGTTCATCTATTTTTGGAAATACTACTAAAAGTTTTCTAATTGTTTCTTGATTTATTGCTGGTTGAGCACTTGCAGAGCTTCCATTCTTTAAAAAATTTTGAGCGTATTCATTGATAAGCCAATAGTATAAAAATTCGGAATTAATATTTTCTTTGCTTTTTAATAAAGCAACATTGGGATTGATTGTTGCCTTTCCAATATCAAAATCGACAATAGCAACATCTCCTATTGAATTTCCAGTTTTTGTAATAATAATATCTCCTTGTTTTACAATAATTTCAGGGGATTCTAAATATTTCTCTTCAGATAAATAAGTTGGTTTTGATAAATCTATTTTATTATTTACAATTTGAGTACCTCCTAAAACTAGAGAACCGCTATCCCTAAGATCATTTATCGTGTATCCTCTCCATCCAATTCTTCCTTTAACCTCAACAACTTCACCTAGCGATTTTACTTTCCAATCTTCAGGAATTTCGCCAATTTCTGTTTGTTTAAATTTGGTTGAATTTAAATTCATTTTATTTTCTATCGATTAAATCGTAAGCTAAACTGGCTAATACAATGTAGTGAATTGCTAAATTTTTCTCTAAATTTCGCGCCGGAGTATGAGCTTTTTCATTTCGCAAAAACTGAATCGCCATATGTAAAAATTTAACACCCTCAAAAAAATCTTCTTCAGCTGTCCCAATTGGTTGTCTTCCAAATATCTTGTTGTAATTTTCTTTATTAAAAGCTTCCGTGGCTTTTTCTTTTCCAGTAACGTTTTTTAGCTTTTCCCTGACAATTTTATAGGCTTCTTCAACAGCGTTATAATAATGACCATCGTTTAATAAACTTTGAACGTGATCGAAAATTTCATCTTGCAATGTAATATTAATATTTCCGTTTTCAAAAGTAGCTTCAGTTGTAATATCTTTAGTACTTTTAACTCCGTTTAACAGTTTTTTTGCGATTTGCTTACCTATTTCTATTCTTTCATTAGGAAAATCATTTTTAATTATGCAATCTAATAATATTTGGGTTTCGATGTATTCAATTAACTTTAAAATGCTTTTGCCAACGGTTTTATTTTCTTCTTTTATCCAAAATCCCCTCATAAGATTTGCTTTTGAGCAGCTCGCGTATCTGTATTTTTCGTCATATATATCTATGCTTAAATCGTCTCTAAAAAATTCTTTGAATGTTCTGTTGTCAAAATTTAACACATAACCGCTACCCATTTGAAATAACTTTTCAAGTATTTGTTTATCTGTTGTGGTGAGACTTGCCATACTTATATCTCAAATCCAACTTTTTTTAAACTCTCTTTTATTTTTTGTTCCAATTCTTTTGATTGTTTAAATTGTTCTGAAAGTTTTTTAGTTAGCCGGGCCATTTTTGCCTCAAAAACTTCGTCATCTTCCATGACAAAATCAGTGCCCACGTAACGGCCGGGAGTCAAAACGAAACCGTTCTTTTCAACTTCGACAATCTTGGCGGCTTTACAGAAACCTTTTAAATCCTCGTATTTGCCGGTTTTATTTCTCCAGTTGTGATAAGTTTCGGAAACTCTTTGCAATTCTTCTACGGTTAATTCGCGGTGGCGGCGGTCAATCAATTTTCCCAGCTTACGAGCATCAATAAACAAAATTTCATCATGCCTGTCCCGGAATTTGTGATTGTGGCGGTCGCGGGAAACAAACCACAAAGTTGCCGGGATTTGAGTGGTATAAAATAATTTATCCGGTAAGGCAATAATACAATCAACTAAACCGGCCTTAATCATTGTTTCCCTGATTTTACCCTCGCCGGAAGTATTAGACGAAAGCGCGCCGTTGGCCATGACAAAACCGGCAATCCCTGACGGTGACAAATGATGGACAAAGTGCTGAATCCAGGCGTAGTTAGCGTTACCGGTTGGAGGAGTACCGAATTTCCAACGGACATCTTCACGTAAAGTTTCACCGCTCCAGTCACTATCGTTAAACGGCGGATTGGCTAAAACAAAATCCACTTTTAAATCCGGCAGTTGATCGTTGGTAAAACTATTGCCGTATTTAATATTGGCTTCAATTCCCCGAATGGCCAAATTCATTTTACAAAGACGCCAAGTAGTATTGTTTGATTCTTGGCCGTAAATAGCGATGTCTCCGGTGCGGCCGCCGTGCTCGTCAACGAAATTTTCGCTCTGGACAAACATTCCGCCGGAACCGCAACAAGGATCGTAAACCCGGCCCTTGTAGGGTTCGATCATTTTGACTAACAATTTAACGACTGATGAAGGGGTATAGAATTCGCCGCCACCTTTTCCCTCGGCACTGGCAAACCGGCCGATAAAATACTCGTAAGTCCGGCCGAGTACATCTTTTGACCGGCTTTCTTTATCGCCTAAACCAATCGTGCCGATCAGGTCAATAATTTCCCCTAACCGTTGTTTGTCCAGATTTGGCCGGGCATAATCTTTGGGAAGCACGCCTTTAAGCGACGGGTTTTCTTTTTCGATGGCCACCATGGCATCATCAATCAGTTTGCCGATTTCCGGCTTTTTGGCATTATCCAAAAGAAAATTCCAGCGGGCTAACTGTGGCACCCAAAAAACATTTTCGGCAGAGTATTCGTCTTTATCTTCTGGGTCGGATAATTTGTCAGATTTTAATTTTTCGTGTAATTCTTCAAAAGAGTCGGAAATATATTTTAGAAAAATCAAACCTAAAATGACGTGTTTATATTCCGAGGGATCCATGTTATTGCGCATTTTGTCTGCGGTTGCCCACAATTTTTCTTCAAAACCCAAATTAGCGGAAGTTGATTTTGCCATATGGTTTATTTTATCACTGTTGACTTAGTTTTATGCTACTATTTAAATAGGAGGTAATTTATATGTTTTCCATAATTTTAGGCGGTTTATTGGGCGGAGCCTTGCGGGGAATAATGGGTATTGCCAAAAGCCTGATTTTGAAAAAAGAGGAACAGATAAATTATGGCTGGTTTTTTGTGAGCGTGGCGGTAGCGATGGCCATTGGAGTTTTTGCCGCCAGCTTCATGGGTGGAGGGTTTGAGATTGCTCTACTATCCGGCTATGCCGGATCGGACCTGCTCGAGTCATTAGTTAAACTGAAATTCAAGGAAAAATTTGAGAGCGCGATTAAGCTGAAAGTCTAGTTTTTCAACTGCCAGGTATTTTTCATCATTTCAGCGAAGTTATAGGATGCCCGACTCATTTGGTTTTTACTAATCAGCGGTTTATCAGGTAATTCTTCTTGCCACATGTCAGATAATAAATAGTAAGCTGTATTGAAGTCATCGCCGGATAATTTTGCAAAGAATTGGTCTTGGCCGAAGCGGTAAATATTCCAAACCACTTTCCGGCCCCGCCCGCCTGCTTCCCGCTTGGCAATCTCGATCATGTCTTCAACTTTGCTTTCCATGCCTCCGGCTGAAAATTCATCGCTAATCATGGTTTCGATATCCGCCCCGATTTCTCCCAGCTTGGGGTATTCATCGACAAACTCGACTACTTCCAGAATTTTATCATCGTCAATGTCAATCGTTAGCAATTCGCCCAACTCTCCCGACCAAAAGGTGCAGTCTTGAAACGACGTGTATTTTTTGACCTTGCAGACCGGCGCGATTACCGGCATATCTCCGGCTTGGGTGAAAAAGAACGTTTCCGATGAATGAGGGCCGGCAAACACATTGAACCTGATTGTTTCTTTGGGCAGTTCGGAAATTAATTGGACCGCTTCCAAGCTGTCTTCAAACGGTTCCGGGAAAAATATTCCCTCGGCCATTCTGGCGGTTTCCTTGCCGCTTTGGTCGTAGGCGACAAGAATGTAGGCGCGGTTGTTTTCGTCCTGGGTTAACGGCTCGACATTAACTTTTTCCCTCGTGCCGTCGCCGTTTATATCCGCGAAAATAAAAGGGTAATTGCTTTGATCCGATGATTGCGGGCTTATTAATGCTTACGTGCGGCGGTATTTTAAATAGGCAAAAATTGCTCCGGTAACGACCAGAGCAAAAAGAATTAATAATATTATTATGTGCCTCTTTTTCATAAGTTATCTATTGTAACCTAGTTTCGATACCATCGAACCAATCTATCCCTGATTGTCAACTTCAAATATTTTTCCCATCAATAATACTTTTTTACCTCGTAATCTAAATCCAAATCTATGGCTCCCTCACACTTTTTACAGGTTAATGATCTTTTTGTTTTTGATGTGGTATTGTATTGCCCACAAAAAGGACACTTAACAAGCATGTTTTTCTCAGTCATATTTGAAATTCTGGGTTTGCTTTTCATTTTTTAATTGATTCAAAAAAATCTTGATTCCACCATTCGATAATACCGTTTTTTGTTGATAACCATTTTTTTTCTTTAGGAAAACTCAAGGCAACAATTCCTTTGTTTAAATATTGACAACACAAACTCTCATCGCTAATTATATTTTTTGTGAGGATTTTTAAAGGAATTTTATATATTAAAAAATAAGCAATTTTTGACCATATTAAAAATATAACAATAAATGGAATTTGCTGATACAAAATATAGTGAATTATAAGACCTAAAACTGATATCAACCACATTTTTCGTATACCCATAAGTCCAATTGGAATTGCAAAAAACAGAAGAAAATATTTCTGAGAAGTAAAAGCAACAATAAGAGTAGTTAAAACTAATAAATTTATTGATATGGGCAAAAAGATCAAGACATATCTGGATAAATTTTTATTTGACGAAGATATTCCCCACTTTCTAGTAAATATTTCATTTATTCTCAGAATGACTCTATTGTTCCTAATTTTAATTACAAAATCTTCGAAACTTTCAAATATTTGGTTATTATTGCGATCTTTAATATCTGATATGGAATCAATTTTCCCATTAGGTAATTTAACCTCCTCTAATATTCCTAATTCCTGTAAAGATGTATGTTTTTTATTATTCATAAAACCTTTGCTCATTTGAATTTTACTTCCACCGGCCTAATTTTTCCTGCTTGGTTTGGTCTTTGACATTTACTAATTAGTCCTAATACTTTGGTCATATTGTAATTTAGATTAGCTGATTTACCTCGCGGCTCTGCCGCGATTTCCATATAGGAAGGTGCGGAAACCTTGGTTGCCGCTATAGAATAAGGGCATGGCCCTCAATCGGACATACCATAACGTTTACGACTCTCATTACCACATTGTTTTTCCCGTCAAGTACCGCAAGTCTCTGTTGACTGACGAGATCCCGCTCGCCATCGCCCAGATCGCTCAGGAAATCGCCCTCCGTTACGACCTGGAGTTTGAAAAGATCGGGGTTGACCTTGACCATATCCACATCCTCGTCTCCTTTCCACCCAAGTACGGCGGCAGTGATGTGGTCAGGATTTTCAAAAGCCTGACGGCCAAACACCTCTTCCGGCGATTTCCCGAGCTCAAGAAAGAGCTGTGGGGTGGTGAATTCTGGAGCGACGGGTTTTACCTGGCCACCGTTTCCGAGCGGGGGAACTGGAAAGTGGTCGAAAAATACATCGCCAACCAGGGAAAAACCAAGGAAGCCGTCCAACTTCGTCTGCTCATCTAAGGGCCAAGCCACTACTCATACCCCGTCGGCTCTGCCGCGGGGTGGTTGATTAATCTTACCTCCCACTAAATGGAATTATAAACCTTTATCATGTAGGCAAAACTCATATTCTTCATTGCTGGCTTTTACTTTCCATTCTTTTGCTGGCTCATAAGGTTTATAACTAGAATATTCATTAATAACGGACTTCACTTTTTTTTGACATAATTCCTTAGAAATATTTCCAAAAAATTCTGTGGAATATTCATTGTCAAGATACTTTTTGTCACAGTCTTCAATTAAACCGGCATTAAGCAACTCCTCTTTTGTCATGGGCTGTTTTTCAGGAATTGCATCAGAGTGTTGTTTTATCCAAGAACAATCATGCTTTATTTTTGCCGGTCTGATCTCATACCAGTAAAAAAGTCCAAGACTTACAATGATTAGTAATAATCCTCCAACGGGAAAAAACTTATATTTACTAGGTTGATAAGATTTATTTTGCTCCTCACCTAATTGACCAACAATCTTTCTCTTATTGACTCTTACAGAAAATAAATATGTTGCAATAGCAAACAAGATGTATAAGAAACCAACACCAAAGCTAGCTAAACCTATGTAGTATGAATCAAGACTAAAACCCCCGGCAATCATATTGAAAAAACTTAACAACAAACTTATATAAGCTAAATTACTGAAAAACTTTCCTTGTTTATCGGGGAACAGCTGTACAAGGGCAATAGTAGAGCTTGAAACGATCAAACCTAAAAATCCAATTATCCAACTTACGAGATTTAACCAACCAATTACATTTGCAATTGTTAGATTTAACTTTACCCTTTTAGATAGCCAATTTGTCAGCTTGTAAATACCTATACCAACAATTAACCAAATAAATCCAATTAGCAAAATCCTGCGTAAAGATAATCCAAAACCCTCGCTAACCATGACTTTATAAAATGAAACTGTAAAAATAGCAATTAACACGTATCCAAAATCTAAAAGTAGATGCAATATTTTTTTCATTATTTTATTTACTTCCACTTGCCTAATTTATCACTTTTGGCTTGGTCTTGGGCCTCTAATAATTGATCCTGATATTTTAATTTGGCGCGCTTTTTATAGATAGCAACTTCACAAAAACCTTGACGGATTAGTTGTTCGTTGAGGTGTTGGCCGTTAATAAAGACATAAGCCAGGGTGCGGCCATAACTGTCTTTGGTGTAAATGGGTTGGTAATCGAGGGTGACTTTTTGGGTTAAGGCGATTTGGGTTAAATAGTCAATGGTTTCTTGTGATAGTTTCTCCCCTTTTTCCTGGCAGGAGACAGCGTAAAGACGGACGGATTGTTTGTTATCTAACTCAATGTTATCTGCATCAATAATTCTGGTGACTGTGCCGCTGGTAGTTAGGCTGGACTGTTTTTGCTGGTTATAAAAACTCCCGCCAAAAAATCCAATGATTAAAGTAAATAAAGTCAGACCGGCAGTAAGAAAATTTTTAGGGAGTTTAGGTAACTGGGAATATTTGGATTTAGTCATAAGAAATTTTGCTGGCAGTGATCCGGATAAATGGTTCTGATTTTATGTATTGTTTGAGCTTGTCTTTTAAATCCTCTGACAGTTGGTTTTTATCATAGGCTAGGCCTAGTTTAACAATGTCAAAAGTAACCGAGTATTTCCACTCCTGGGATTTATACATAATGTCCATGACTTCGCGGCGGCCTTGTTCTTCGGCTTTAGGGAACATCGTCCTATCCCCTTGTGAAACTTTGAGGCGGGTATTGCCGGATTGAAGTTCGTTAACCTGACTATCTTTACAAAATTTGGCCAAGGTTTGTTTCATTAAGTCTATTTGAGATTGAATGGTTTTCTGATCGGCCAGAAGTTTAAGGTATTGGTCGGCTAAATCTTTGGCTTGGGTAGAATTATCTTTTGGCATCTTTAATTATCAACTGCTTTTTGGATTTGTTTAGTTCAACCGATAAATTCTGGTTCTGGCGCCAGCCTAATGACTTTAAAAATTCCCGGGGAAGATTGAGGGCTTTGGAGTATTTGCCGGAAGTGGAGAGTTTGCGGGTAACTTTATTCATATTATTTATTTTGCGATTTTTGGTAGGCTAAATCCCTTGCTTCAACTCTAGACTTAACGGTCATTCTGTCATTTTCTCCATTAGCACCGTAAAGCCAATAAGTTCGTCCGGTTTCCTGACCATCAAAAGCGCCGATCAAAAAATACTGGTCGGTCATTAAATATTGCTCACCTTTGTAGATTCCGTCGCGGTCAACAATTATCCTTTGGCCTTTATTAAAAACCTTAACACTTTGAGTAAAGCCGTTTTCTTTTTCCGGAATTTGTAAAATTCTTTGCGCATCCTGATCAGTCATTGGTTGTTCCGGAAAGGTCATAAAATCTATTGAGCGTGGGCTTTTTATCCCCATGTCTCCGAAAACGGCAAAACCGTGAGGGAACGGTTCATTAACCCCCCACCTGACAGTTAAAAAAGCAGATTTTTTACTCAAGAATTTGACGGCGCTTTCTAAGGCTGATGCTCCTTCGTAATCAGTTTGAGCTTGGTAATGTTTGATAATAACTGGCCTTGTTTTTCTCCAAACCATGCCGCTGGTTTCTTTCAAAAGCAAGGATTGATCATCAATGCTGTCCATTAAGAACTGGAACACTCGAAGTTGATCGTGAGTGGGATTAACCGGTTTAAGCTTGGCGGTAAGATTATCGTTTAAAAACCCCATCGCTTCACCGGCAAAAGCTTCAGCTAAACCGGATGCGCGTTCGTGAACCTCGCTGGGCACTATCGAACGGTATTCTAAATTATGCTTGGCGTCGGAAATGGCAAAACCGGCCATAGTTTTGAAGTAGTCAATTTTCGCTTTGATTAGTCGCCAGTCCGGTCCGCCGGTTTCACTCATGAGAATATCTTAGATTTATTCAAAGTCAAATACAAGAGCGTTGGGTTCACTCTCAAAAAATTCCCGGCTGTTTTCTTTTTCTCTTCCCGCCCGGCAGTAACCCTGGTTGGCGGGTAGCGATTTGTCCGGGCGAAAGCGTAGGACTTTCATGGAGTGAAATATAAATAAATTTGCTTGGCGCAGCCGCCGATCCTGAAAAAGAAAAAATAACCACTGACTCTGAATTAATGTATTGGGGTACAAGTAACAGTTTGACTTATAAAGGACATGAAGCGCCGCGACTGGGGGGCGAGTGAAACGAGCACTGCCCCATCGGGGCAGTAAACCGGGCAACACAAAGTAATAAAAAGATTAAATCCGTAAATCGGACGATGACTTATGGATTAGTAAAGCGTGCCCGCTGGCCGAGCACGGGGTTTTACCCTGGAAGGCGATACTTTGCCGCTCCAAGGTAAAACCTGAAACCCGCAATCTGAGAATAGGAATTAAAGAAAACAATAATCCAAAATAAAAAGATTGGATTGTCCGATTACCCAAATAACCATTTAATTCTGAAGGGCCGCGCGCAGGGCAGTTGAGGCGCCCCCACGAAGCCGGAAATAAACCACTAAAGTTCAAAGTCATATTTAGCTTTCGTGATGAAGCGGAACCCCAAGGTGGAGCGAATGATGACTATAAAGTAATTCATTTGTGCGGAGTGGGGGCATGGCGCGCCAGCAAATACAATTTTGTATTTTCTTCTCTTTCAGTCAAACTACAATTGAAAGGGTGGGTGGGATATTTATATTTCTTCTAATTCCCTTTTTTGTTTTTCGCGTAGCGAGTACCCGGCGAAGCCGGGGGCGAGCGAAGCAAGACAGAGTTGGCCGGCGTAGCGGCCAGAGAGTGGGAATTGGGGTTCAAGCGAAGCGAGGCCGCCGGAGGCGGCCGAGCGGAGCGAAGCAATTCGCAATTTACAGTCAGCGGTTACCGGTTGACAGTTACAGTTAAACGGCCAATTGGTTTAGCGTGACCGGTTGTTGCCGGTTTGCTGGTTAGTTGACTGTAGTTATCTCCGTTTCTTTGGCTGGTAGCTGGCCGTTTGCCGGATTACCGGTTAATTAGCTGGGCGGACTGCCGTAATCCGGCCGGTAACCCCGCCGGCTTCCGGCATAGTTGACCGGCCGCCTCCGGCGGCCCGGGGAGCCGAAGTAGCCCGGATGTGGCGGTTTAGCTTGGTAAATGACGCCTTGGTTGTGGTTTGGTTTAGCCTCCTGTTCCGATTGGTCGGCGTTGGTCGCTGACGCTCCTAAAAC
>Ga0210057_1005680_pt1 | contig 15924 bp, 18 predicted proteins | sample CryGeyCG2114_010_2_FD_183968 | JGI IMG/M metagenome (GOLD analysis project Ga0210057, IMG submission 183968) | Groundwater microbial communities from aquifer - Crystal Geyser CG10_big_fil_rev_8/21/14_0.10 (SPAdes) (version 2) | ecosystem: Environmental > Aquatic > Deep subsurface > Groundwater ...
GCCAGCGTATTCCCAACTGTTCGGAGTTCAACTCCGCATAGTTTGACGAAATCAAAACATTGGTTATGGGCGACATAATACAATTACTATATCGTCGCCGTTTCCATATGTCTGTGCCTTATTGGGTCCAAAAGATTGAATTACTCGAACTGTTTGCGAAATGCCATTACAACCTAAAGTATTTGGCCCACAGGTATAATCCGGGTCAAAGTAGTAGTTAGTGCCCCACGGATCTGTGGAAATCGTACTCATATAAGGGCCGTTCCATCCAGGGAAACCTCCATCGGTACATTTAATTCCAGCGGCACAAGAGTTTAAGTATACTTCAGGATTTTGAACACACGGAGATATCGAAAGTTTATTGGGATGAAGATTCGTATCGTCATACAAAAATTCTATTGCGAGTTGAAATTGTTTAAGATCGGCTTGAGCCCTTGCTATCCGTGCTTTTTCTCTGGCGCTGTTAAGCGACGCCAAAACAACCGAAGATAGAATACCAATTATGGCAATAACCACTAAAAGTTCTATGAGAGTAAATCCTCTATTGTGTCTATGGTGTAAATTCAGATTGAAATTATACATAAAAACTCATAGGATGAAAAAATTTAATCTACCTCCGGTAGTCCATACTCCGGATTTTCTAATGCTTCCTTTGGAATGTTTGAACCGCCGCCGCCGAAAATCAAAAACAGCGAGACAATAATCGCCACAACCACAAATCCGAGCAAAACATAATTGGCCTGTTTTTTATTTTTGACAAGCCCAGCTGAATACTTAATCACCCACTGAATGATTTTTGGAGTTTCAGAAGAAGAATAAGAACGCGGCGCTCGGTATTCTTTAAATTGGACACCGGTGTCAGAATCATTGTTTTTATTTTCCTGTTCCATGTCCATATTTTAATAATATCATTGATTTGGATTTCTCCACAACTATCAACTATTTTTATTTTTGAAGTTTGATTGAAAATTGAAAATTGGGAATTGATAATTTTCAAAGTCCTTCCATCATTGAATACATCGGCTTTATCATGGAAATGGCGAAAAAACCCACAAAAAAACCAATTATAATCATCAAAACCGGCTCTATGATGGCGGCCATATCTTTGGTTGCCTGCCCCACCTCTTCCTCGTAAAAAACGGCCAGTTCCAAAAGCATATTGGAAAGTTCGCCCGTTTCTTCGCCCACCGACATCATCTCTCCCAAAAGCGGCGGAAAAACGCTTCCCTCTTTTTTAAAAGCGTTGGCCACCGGCTCTCCTTTTTGAATACTTATCTTGGCGTCCGTCAAAACATCTTTATACAAACTATTTTGCAAAACATCTTTTGTGATATCCAAAGACTCAATAATTTCAACTCCGGAACTGATCAGAGAAGAAAGGGTGCGCGCCGCGCGCGCCGAATTTATTTTTTTAATCAGTCCGGAAATCACCGGAATATGCAAAAAAAGTTTTTCTTTTATTCTTCTAACTGCCGGCCGGCGGCCAATCAGCCAAACCGCCAAAAACAAAAATACTGCAGCAGCAAGAAGAAAAATGGAATTGGTTATCAAAGATTTACTAAGCCAGACAATGAGCCTGGTGCTTAACGGCAGCTCAACGCCCAGCTCTTCAAAGGTAGAAATAAGAGTGGGCACCACATAAATCAACATCAAAATTCCGATGCCAACCATGGCGCAAATGACAATGGCCGGATAAATCATGGCGCCTTTCACTTTTCTCTTCAGGGCATAATCCTTTTCCATCTGGCCGGCCATTAATTTCAAAGACTCCGCCAAATTACCGCCCTTCTCGCCCGCCTTCACCATGGAAACGTAAAGTTTCGAAAAAACCCCGGAATGAGAGGCCATACTTTCACTCAAATTTTCACCTTTCGTTATATCATTCAAAACATCTCCGATGATCTGTTGAAATTTTTTGTTTTTAGCCTGCCTTTCCAAAACCCCCAGCGCTTTGGAAACAGGCAAACCGGCCTTCAGCATCACCGCCAAGTTGCGGGTAAAAATCATCTTTTCAGAAAGCGACACCCTTCCTAAACTTATGGATGACAAACCGAATCCAAACTTTTTTTTCTTTTTTCCTTTTTCCTCAAAATCAAAAACGGTGTAGCCCTCTTTTTTTAAATCACGAGCCAGCGAAAACTCATCCACCGCTTCTCTTTCGGCTTCCATTTCCTCTCCCTTAAAATTTTTCGCCTTAAATTTATATATTGGCATATTACTCCCTTGTTACCCTGAATATCTCTTCCAAGCTCGTGAGCCCCTGGGCCGCTTTTATTATGCCGTCTTCAAACATGGTGAGCATTCCCTCGCTTTTTGCCTGCTTCTCTATATCATCCGAAGTGACGTTTTTCATAATCAATTCTTTTATGGTTTCCGTAACGGGCAAAATTTCATGGATGCCAATCCTGCCTTTATAACCATCGGAGCTTTCCTCGCCTGCCTGCGGCTTATAAAAAGAAATGTCCTGCCATGTTTGTTCCGGTTTTACTATTTTCAAATCTTTCAAAGCCTTCAAAACTCGCTCCATATCCACCTCCTGCTTCAATTCTTCAAGGGCCTTCTTGTCCAATTTATAGGATTTCATGGAAGCGGTGAGCCGGCGCACCAATCTCTGCGCGATAACAATATTTATGGTAGACGCCAAAAGAAACGGCTCCACTTTCATATCTAAAAGACGCGGCACGGCGCCGGCGGCAGAGTTGGTGTGCAAGGTGGACAAAACCAAGTGGCCCGTAAGCGCGGCGTTCACGGCCAAACTCGCGGTTTCACCGTCTCTTATTTCACCCACCATAATAATATCCGGGTCTTGCCTTACCAAAGAACGCAGACCCGAAGCAAAAGTAAAACCGATATCCGGTTTTACCTGCGTTTGATTTATTCTGGGAATTTGATATTCAATCGGGTCTTCAATCGTGGAAATGTTTACTTCGGGTGTGTTTAAAATATCCAAAACAGTATAAAGAGTCGTGGTTTTTCCGCATCCGGTAGGTCCGGTGGCCAAAATCATGCCATACGGTTTTTTAATAGCATCATGAACCAATTCCAGCTTCTCGCCGAAAAAACCAAGCGTTTCCAAGCTAAAACCCTTCACGTTTTCGCGAAGCAGTCTCATTACCACCTTTTCACCGCCATAAACAGGCAGCACGGAAACACGAAAAGAAACTTTTTCCCCCTGCAATTCTATTCTGAAACGGCCATCCTGGGGCAAACGCTTTTCATCCAGCCGCAATTTGGCAAGAATTTTAATTCTGGCGACAATGGCGTCCGAGATCGTCCCCGGCAAATCCATCGCGTCTCGCAAAATGCCGTCAATTCTATATCTCACCAAAACTTCTTTTTCCACCGGCTCAATGTGTATGTCGCTGGCTCTTTGAATAACAGCATGCTGTATTAACGTATCAACAATCTTAACCACGGGAAGTTCCTCCGCCATTTTTTTCAAATCCTCGGCCTTCACATCCCCCTTTTGCGAAATGGTTTTTACATGCGTAGACTCTTTTTTGATAATTTCGCCAAACTCGGCCTCTAAACTTTTACGATACTGCAGCAAAACGCTTTTTATGGAATCCTGTGTTGTCAAACGGGGCAAAATTCTCAGGTCTAGTTTTTTCTTTATAAAATCAATCGCTTTCAAATCCTGGGGGTCTAACATGGCAACCTCAATACTATCCGGCGTTCTGCGAAACGCCACGATATTATAAGAACGCGCTATTGGTTCCGGAATAAGGGAAAGAACATCAAGGTCAATTTTCTCCTTTTCCAGATTCACAAAAGGAATGCCCAAAATATACGCCTGCAACTGACGCAAATCATCCTCGGAAATTTTGCCTTCCTTAACAAGCAATTCGCTCAAATCTTGATTGGTTTGTTCCGATTTTTTCTCCGCCTTAATTAAATCTTCCGCAGAAACAAGCCCGGAATCCTCCAAAAAAGCTTTAAGTTGTCGCGGTTCCACTCGCATTTAAAATTTTATTAACCTTTTCTACTACCTCATGAGGTTTATAATTGGCCTTGACCAAATAAGCCCGCACGCCATAAGCGGCCGCTCTCTCAATATCAAATTTCTCTTCCAAATTGGTAAAAATAACAACCGGAATCCCTTTTGTCTCCGGCTGAGAATTCATTTCTTCCAAAAACTCAAAACCGTCTTTTTTGGGTAAAATCAAATCTAAAATGACCAAATCCGGTTTTTTTTCATCCAAAATCTTCAAGCCGATCTCACCGTCGGCCGCGGTAAAAACCTCATATCCCGCCTCTTTTAAGTGTTCCTCCATCAAATTACGGAGCCGTTCTTCATCCTCCACAAAAAGTATTTTTCTTTTTGCTTCTGCCATATTTTTTAAGAATTAATTGGTAATTCAAACCAGAAGGTCGAACCCTTTCCCTCTATGCTCGTAAACCCCACACGCCCCCTAAAAAATTCCACAATCCTTTTAACAATGAAAAGACCCACACCCAATCCGTCAGTTTTGAATTTGCGAGAAGCGCTTCCCCTGTAAAACTTCCCGAAGAGCTTATCCCTATTCTCTTCCTCTATACCAATACCCTCGTCTGTAACGGAAACGCGCGCCACATTGTCTCTTTTTTCAACATCAACAATAATTTTTCCAGCCTCATGGCTATAGCGGATGGCGTTATCCAAAAACCGGAAAAAAACATTCCCTATTTTCTCTCGGTCCGCTTTGATTTCAATCGCCTCGTCTTTTGGAGAAAAAACGATATCAATCCCCCCAAAATTGGCACGGTTGCTCTGTTTGGTCATGACTTCTTTCAACAAAGACACGAGCGAAAAAATAGAAATATTCGCAACCAAGTCCCCGCTTTCAAGCCGGCTAATTTCCAGAAGATCATTAACCAAGGTAATCGTTTTTTCATTTTGCTCCTCAATGGCCAAAAGCGCCTCCCTTCCCTTAGCATCGCCGCCAAAACCAATGTTTTTTTGCAAAAGCAAATCAAGATTCCACTTTATGGAAGACAAAGGCGTTCTCATTTGATGAGACATGATAGCGATGAACTCGGACTTTTCCCGTGAAGCGGCCGCCACTCTCTCAAAAGAGTTCATGATAAAATAACTCAAAACAAAAAGTACGCCGGCGACAATGCAAACAATCAAGGCCAGAATTTCCGGATTGGCATAAATACGCCCGACAAAATAAGTCGCGAAAATAGTCGCGATGATAATTACGCCCATCAAGATAAAAATAAACGGCGGACATTCCCACAGCCCCACCTTATACTCGCGGCAGTATTTTTTGAAATTAAAAATGTCAATAATCTTTTTTAAAAAATCGTTCATCATAATATTATTATAACATTATATCTTCGCTTTGCTTGATATAATTACATCGTTCGGTCAAAATGATAATTTTATTCTCATTTCTCCCTCACTAGTAATTATAACAAATTTCGGAACTTGACAAAACAATAGACGAAGATATCATTACCATCAGCAATCAACGAACTTTAAAAAATGAAAGGAAACTTCAAATGGACAAAAATTTCTTGAAAGAACTACTTGAAATCGGCAGCCCTTCCGGCTACGAAAAAAAGGCAGCCGAATTATGGGTAGGGAGAGCGAAAAAATTTTGCGACATGACAAAAATAGATATTCACGGAAATGGCATTGCAGGAATCACCAATGTGCTCAACGAACGCCCTTCTTCAATCATGCTGGCAGGACATATTGACGAAATAGGACTCATTATTTCCCACATTGACAAAGAAATCATTTATTTCCAAACCATCGGCGGATGGGACCCTCAAATCTTTCCCGGCCAACGCGTGAGAATCCACACAAAAACCAACGAAACAATCAAAGGATGCATTGGCCGAAAACCGATCCATTCTTTAAGTGAAAAGGAGAAAACACAAGCTGTCAAAAAAGAGGATCTTTGGATTGATGTCGGTAACAAAGAAAGAGCCAAAAAAGTCTCGGTGGGCGACTACGCTGTCATTGATTACGGAGCGGAATTCTGGAACAACATTTTGGTGGCCCGCGGCATCGACGACCGCGTCGGCGCTTTCATAATTTTGGAGGCCTTGCTGAAAATGAAAAAAGACAAATTAGAAAAAGCCGTTTATGCCGTTGCCACTGTTCAGGAAGAAATCGGTTTACGAGGCGCCATCACCAGCGCATACAGTATCAATCCCTCAATCGGTCTGGCCGTAGATGTCACGTTTGCGTCCGATTATCCGGGCGCGAATAAAAAAAACGGCGACATAAGACTGGGAGAAGGACCCGTGATTGCCATTGGCCCAAATATCACCCCATCAATTCACGAAGCGCTTGTCGCGACCGCCAAAAAGAATAAAATTCCTTACCGACCAATATTGAAATTATTGAAGTTGAACTTCCATAATTTTTATTCAAGAACAAAATCCTTAATTTTTTCTGAATTTTGCTGTCTTTCTTTCAACCATTCAATTGTCTTTCTTTTATATTGTTCCTCGCCGCCAAAAAAATCTAACAAAAATTTTCGTTGGGTCAACGAAGGAAAATTTTTCTTGCCAACGTAATCCGGGAAGCTACTCCATCTATAATTTTCCAAAAATTCAATCTGCCCAACTATGGAAGTTGAACTTCCATAGTTAAGAGGATTTGAATGAAGATAATGAGGAATATGAAGAAAATGTGCGTCCTCATCAATCATTACAGCCTTAAACCTTCCCTGGAATAAAGATCCCACTCGTTCATATTTTTTATTAAAATAATTTGTGTAACCAGTTCCCATTTTCTGCATAAATTTTACAACCCCATTATCAATTCTCTGTTTAACGAGCAAATGAAAATGATTCTGCATCAACACAAAAACAAGTATCTCCACCAATAATTTTCTCGGCTCGACTTCTTTTTTAAAATATCGGAGTTCAACTTCCATAGTTTGCGGATTGAAATAATAATTCGTATTCAAAACAGCTCTCTCGTCATTAAATTCAAACAAATCATGAATAAAACGAAAATAATCCTTATCTTCCATAAAAATTTGTCTCTTTTCGACGCCGCGGTTATATATATGATACACCTTATCTTCTGTAAATTGTGGTTTTACATACATTAACGAAATTATAAAACTATTGAAGTTCAACTTCAATAGTTTTATATAATTTGACAAGAAAAAAAGATAATATATACTTAAAATAGAGTCCGTTCGGCATTGCGCAACGGACTTTTTAAATAAATTATCATTCATCAATTTTTGTCATGGATTTAAAAATACTTAAATCAACGCTAGAACAATTAGAAGCGGAAAGAGGCGTTTCCAAAGAACAAATAATCGCCACACTGGAAGACGCCCTGGCGGCCGCGTACAAAAAGGAATACGGCAAAAGAGGCCAAATAATAAAGGCAAAATTCGATTTAGCTTCCGGAAATACCGAATTTAACCAAATAAAAGTGGTGGTAGCCGAATCAATGCTCAAAGAAGAACCGGAAGAAAACGAATCGCAGGAAAAACAGGAAAGCGAAGAGTCCAGCGAAGAAACAAAAGTCAGATTTAATCCCGAACGGCATATTATGATAGAAGAGGCAAAAAAGATAAAAAAGGACGTAAAACCCGGAGAAGAGTTGGTCTTTCCGCTTGAAAACAAGAAAGATTACGGCAGGATTGCCGCCCAAACAGGAAAACAGGTCATTATACAACGAATAAGGGAAGCGGAAAGGGAATCCATTTACGGAGAATTCAAAGGAAAAGAGGGGGAAGTGGTGAGTGGTATCATCCAAAGAGCCGAAAGAGGCAACATTTTCCTTGATTTGGGCCGCGCCACAGCGGTTTTGCCGAAAGATGAGCAGGTTTGGGGAGAAAGATATAGGATCGGCGAACGAATAAAAGCCCTTATTTTCCTTATTGAACAAACTGCCAAAGGCATAAATATTTACCTTTCACGTTCTCATCCCAGATTCTTAAGTAAACTTTTTGAAATGGAAGTGCCGGAAATAGGCGCCGGAGTTGTGGAAATAAAAAGCGTGGCGCGAGAAGCCGGTTCACGTTCCAAAATCGCCGTTTCTTCCAACAAAGAAGAAATAGACCCGGTTGGTTCTTGTGTGGGCCAAAAAGGAGTAAGAGTAAGCACAGTTATTTCCGAATTGGGAGGTGAAAAAATTGACATAATAGAATGGTCGGAAAATACTGAAACTTTTATAGCGCAAGCCCTCTCCCCAGCTAAAATCGTAGAGGTAGAATTAAAGCCAAGGGGAAAAGAAGCCGTTGTAACAGTTGACGAAGACCAGGTTTCTTTGGCTATTGGAAAAAGAGGACAAAACGTCCGGTTGGCAGCGAAACTAACCGGCTGGAAAATAGACATTCGTTCACGGGCCGGTGAATCAATTGCTCATGCCACTGAAGAAGGAAAAGTATCTGGAAAAGGAGTAGAGCCAAAAGAATAAAGTTTCATATGAAACCCCTGCACTTAAAAATTGGAGAGCAAGGCGAAGATTTTGCCGTGAAACATTACGTGAAACGCGGTTTTAAAATTCTTAAAAGAAACTACCAAAAAAAGTGGGGAGAAATTGACATAATAGCCAAAAAAAATAACATTTTATACTTTATAGAAGTCAAATCTGTTTCACATGAAACAGATTTCGATAACTTTCTACCGGAAGAAAATGTTCGGCAGTTCAAAAAAGAAAGATTAAAACGAACAATAAACACTTATCTGATTGAGAAAAAAGTTTCATGTGAAACAGATTTTCAAATAGATGTTGCAGCCGTGTATTTGAACAATCAAACAGGGAAGAGTAAAATCAGGATATTGGAAGACGTGATATTGTAAATTCAAAAGGCAAAACGAAAAATGCAAAATAACAATTCAAAATTTAAAATGTTTCATATGAAACATTTATTACGGAGTGTGGCCTAGTGGCTTAGGGCGCCTGCTTTGGGAGCAGGAGATCCCGGGTTCAAATCCCGGCACTCCGAAACCAAAAGTGGATAAATTTATATCGGACAATCATATCGGACATCTTTGAAAAATAACGTCTTTAAAAAAACGTTTAGAAAAACAGAAAAATTATCCACATATTATTCACACCCAAAACACGTTTCACATGAAACAAACGCGGGATTAGTTAAATGGTATAATATCAGTTTTCCAAACTGAGGTTAGGAGTTCGATTCTCCTATCCCGCACCACCGAGAAAAAGTCAACGATTTTTTGTTTTTTTATCTGCAAAAGATGAGATACATAGGTAACACCCCTAAAGTATCTTATGAATGGACGATATAATGGTGTTACTATGAATATTTCATTTACAATGCCGGGCGCCGGCAAGCTGGCGTATTTGCCCCAATTAAGCCCGGAAGCCAAAAAAAGACTAAAATGGTTTGATTATTATCACCGATGCCGGAATGTCAGTTTAACTTGCAGATATTTCGGCATTTCAAGAAAAACCTTCTATTATTGGCAAAAGAGGTACAATCCGCGCAGATTGGAATCTTTGGAAGAAAAAAGCCGGAGACCCAAAAATACCAGAAACTGGGATGTATCAAGAAGCAATCTCTTCTTGGAAAATCCAGCGAGTCATCGAAAAACACAGCCTATATTACAATCCCGCAAAAACCGAGAAACTAAAGAAAAAACGAAGGAGAAATCAGTCTAAGAAACGTATTACCGAGCTAAAAAAAGAGAAAAGACAAGGATTTCTTGTGGCTTTTGATGGATTAACGGTTTACTGGAACGGCTGCAAAAGGTATATTCTGACCGGCATTGATGTTTATTCTAAAATTGCTTTTGCCAGAATGTACAAGACCAAAGCTTCTTCTAATGCTGCCGATTTTCTTCAAAGGATGCACTATCTGTTGGAGGGTAAGATTGAGAATATCCAGACTGATAACGGTTCGGAGTTCGCCAAATACTTTAGGGATGCCGTGAAAAAGCTAAATCTTGTTCATTATCATTCCAGACCCAGAATGCCACAGGATAATTCGGTGGACGAGAGATTTAACCGAACACTAAAAGAAGAGTTTATTCAGCTTGGCAATCTTACCTACGATTGTGATATATTTAACAAAAGACTGACTGAATGGCTAATTGAATACAATTCTTTTTTAATTGATTTATTGTAATCTCCTTAAAAGGAGGGTCAAGATGATGCTTGGCTTAATTTGTACCTAAATAACTGAAAAGGAGGTAAGAAAATGGAAATACTAAAGCCGCATTTTGTCATTGAAGATGAGGTTGACGGTGAACAGATTCTAAAAAATCTGGAACGGTATGGCCGGACATGCTACAAGTCCGAGGACAAAATTACCCCAGATTCTGCGCGGAAATTCGTGGCAACAATTCTCAAGAGTGGTCACGAATCCGTGATTGAGCACGAGAAGGTAACGGTTCGGGTTATTTGTGACCGGGGCGTAACGCACGAAATTGTGCGCCACAGAATTGCCTCGTATTCGCAGGAATCAACTCGTTACTGCAATTACAGATCGCGTGGCGTTCAGGTCATCAAACCATTCTTTTTTGTCGGTGATGACAAAAAGTATCAGATTTGGCTAAACGCAATGCGTGCTTGCGAAGAGGCGTATAATGCCTTAATCGAAGCAGGAGCCACACCACAAGAAGCAAGGAGTGTTTTACCAAATTCTCTTAAAACCGAAATCATCATCACTTACAATCTACGGGAGTGGAGGCATTTCTTTAAACTTCGTTGTTCGAAGCGAGCTCATCCCCAAATGCGGGAAATCACCCTTCCACTTCTTCGCGAATTTCAGCGACTGATACCTATCCTCTTCGATGACATCTCGGAAAAAGAGTAAGTGTGCCGCTGAAAAATGCGACAAACAAATCCCGCACCATATGGTGCGGGATTCATCTTTCCGGAAAGATGAAAGTGGCAACTGCTATCCTTTCACCGCGTCCTTAAACGCTTTGGCCGGTTTAAACTTCGGCACGCGCATGGCAGGCACCTGAACCGTTTCTCCGGTTCGCGGATTTCTGGCTTCGCGGGCGGCTCTGTCTTTCGGCTGAAAAATCCCGAATCCTGCAACGGAAACTTCGCGGCCGGCCTTTACTTCATCAATAATTCCGCTGAAAATTCCCTCAACAATACGCTCGGCCTCAGCCTTGCTGATACCGGTCTTGCCGGCCAAATCTTCAACAATAGAAGCTTTATTCATAATTTGTTCCCGAAACTTGAAACTTGAAACTTGAAACTTGAAACGTTTTTATGCTTTATGCTTCATGCTTCATGCTTCACGCTTCATGCTTTATGACTATAATTTCGACCTGTTAAAAGAACCCTTATATTATAACAATTTTACCTTGCATACTCAACAACCCTGGATTCGCGGATAACGTGCACCTTTATTTCTCCCGGATACCGGACTTCTCTTTCAATTTTTTCGGCAATATCGCGGGCCATATTTTTGGCCTCCAAATCAGAAACCTTTTCCGGCGTCACAAACACCCTTATCTCACGGCCGGCCTGAATGGCATAGGATTTTTCAACCCCCTCAAAAGAATTAGCTATATTTTCCAATTCTTCCAAACGCTTAAGATAGTTCTCCAATGTATCGCGCCGCGCGCCGGGCCTGGAAGCGGAAACGGCGTCCGCAGCCTGAACTATCACCGACTCAAGACTGGTATACGGATACTCTTCGTGATGGGCCTCCATCGCGCGAATCACAGCATCATCCACCTTAAACTTCTGCAAAATCCTTCTTCCGATTTCCACATGCGTACCCTGAATCTCGTGATCCACCGCTTTTCCGATATCATGGAGAAGCGCGGCTTTTTTTACAACATTCACATTGGCGCCGACTTCCGAAGCAATCATCCCGGCCAAATGAACAACCTCCACCGAATGCTGAAGCACATTTTGCCCATAACTTACCCTGAAATAAAGCCTGCCAAGAAGCATTATCAATGGCCTATCAAGATCAAAAATTCCCACTTCGTAAGCAGCCGCCTCCCCCCTGTCTTTGGCAATTTTTTCAACTTCGGCCTTGGCCTTGGCAACAGTTTCCTCAATTCGCGCCGGCTGTATCCGGCCGTCTAAAATAAGATTCTCCAAAGCGATTTTCGCGATTTGACGCCGCATCGGGTCAAAACTGGAAATAACCACAGACCCGGGAGTATCGTCCACGATAAGTTCAACACCAGCCGCCCTTTCAAGAGCGCGGATATTCCGGCCCTCTTTTCCGATAATTTTGCCCTTAATATCATCGGAAGGAATGGAAACGGCGGTTGTGGTAACTTCCGAAGCCGTGGAAGAAGCGAGCCGCTGAATGGCCGCCACCAGAATCTCCTGCGCCTTGCTTTCTATCTTTTTCTGGCCGGTAGTTTCTATTTTCTGAATACGCCTTAAAATATCCTCTTCGTACCGTTTCTCCACTTGCTTTAATAGTTCGTCTCTTGCCTGCAATTCCGACAAGTGAGAAACCCTTTCCAATTCTTTTTTCTTTTTTTCATCCAGGATTTTCAACTGCTCCTGTACTTTTCTCATTTCAACAGCTTTCTTCTTTACTGCCTGAAAATCCTGTTCAATACCGGAACGTCTTTGTTCAAGCAATTCTTCTTTTTTCGCGAGCCGCTCTTCTAATTTTCTAATTTGGAAAGCAGCGGTTCTTTCCTCTTTTTTGGCGCTTTCAATTATCTCCTCCGATTTTTTGGAAGCATCTTCAAGAGCGCTTTGAGACTTCGCCTTAGCGTCTACTAGAAGCTGTTTTATTTTGAGCTCTACGGAACCCTTTCGCTGCAAAAGGATTAAATGCCGAATAAAATAACCCAAAATTGCGCCAAACAATACGGAAATTCCCGCCACTCCCGCGAGTGTTAACAAATTCATAGTATTTAACTGCGGTACCGCTATTTAAAATAGTCATTTGATAATAATTCCAAATCCCGCAATTGCGGGATAAACTCGAACCAAGTATTTTTACAATAGCAAATTCATTTCTTTTTGTAAAGACTGTGTTAAAATAAAAACATAATGGCAAATAAACCGATCGTGCTAATAATCCTGGATGGCTTCGGCCATGATAAAAACGCCACCGAATCGCCATGGAAATTGGCCCACCATCCCAATTTTTCCGCGATAGAAAAATGGTATCCGTTTACCACCCTGCAGGCATCCGGAATTGCCGTGGGTTTACCGTGGGGAGAACCGGGAAATAGCGAAGTGGGCCATCTTACCATGGGCGCGGGAAAAGTAATCTACAACCATCTGCCGCGGATTATTACCGCCATTCACGAAGGGGACTTCTTTAAAAATAAATCTTTTTTGGCCGCCATAGAACACGTCAAAAAAAATAACAGCAATCTGCACATAGCAGGCCTTTTTTCTTCGGGTTCTGTGCACGCCTATGCCGACCATCTTTACGCGCTTTTAGACCTCTCCAAAAGCAACGAACTAAAAAAAACGTACCTTCATCTTTTTACCGACGGCCGGGACGCGTACCAACATGAAGGAGCCGTTTTTGTTCGCCAACTTGAAGAACGGCTGGAAAAAAAATATCCAAATATAAAAATCGCTTCCGTAATAGGCCGTCAGTACGCCATGGACAGAGACGCTAAATGGGAAAATATTGAAAAAGCGTACAAACTTTTCACGGAAAGCCAGGGCGAAGAATACGAATATGCCTCATCTTTCATAGAAAAAAACTACAAAAACGGCATTACGGACGAATTTGTGAAAGCGGGACTGAACAAAAACTCGGAAAGAATCCAAAACGGAGACGCGTTCATCTTTTTCAATTATCGCGAAGATAGCGCCAGAGAACTGACCGCCGCCTTTGTTCAGCCGGACTTTGATAAATTTGAAAGAAAAAAAATAGCCGATTTGCGATTCATAACAATGACACAGTACGACGAAAATCTTCCTGTTTTAGTGGCATTCCCGCCGCTTCACATAGAAAAACCCCTGGCAAAAGTTTTATCGTTAGCCGGCCTAAAACAGCTCCATATCGCCGAAACGGAAAAATACGCTCACGTCACATATTTTTTTAACGGCGGGAAAGAAGAGCCGTTTGAAAATGAAGACAGAATATTAATACCCTCTCCGAAAACGGCGCATTACGACGAAGTGCCGGAGATGTCTTCATATAAAATAGCGGACAAAATAATAGAAACATTGGAAAAAAATTATTACGATTTTATCGTCGTAAACTTTGCCGGCGCAGATATGATAGGGCACACGGGAAACTTTGAGGCCTGCATCAAAGCCATAGAAGTGCTGGATGAATGCGTTGGTAAACTTATTCCCAAGATAACTGAAAAAGCTGGCGTCGCCTTAATTACCTCGGACCACGGCAATGTGGAAGAAAAAATATACAAACTCACCGGCGAAAAAATGACGAAACACACCACCAACCCCGTACCCTTTTATCTTATCGCTGATGAATGGAAAAAAAAGGCTGAAGCCAGCCAAGCAGAAATCAACCAATCATACGCACAAACAAACGGAGTATTGACCGACGTGGCGCCGACTATATTGGAACTGTTCGGCATAAAACCACCGCCTGAAATGACGGGCAAAAGCTTGATTTCTAAACTACAACCTTGATTTTTAGTTCAAATCAAGTCATACTGAAGACATGATCAAATCTTCGCAAAAAAAACTAGAAGAAATAACAAACAGGTACCGCCTGGCCGATGTCTACCTTTTCGGTTCACAAATTTCCGGGCATAAACACCCGGGAAGCGATTTTGATATTGCCGTAAGGTTTGAAAAGGGCATACCGAATCCGCAAAAAAGAGGAAAAATTTACGGCAATCTATTTTCCGACTTAATCTCCTGTTTTAATCAAAAAAACATAGATTTGGTGTTTATAGATGAAGCCCCCCTTCATTTCCAGTTTAAGATAGTGGCCGAAGGTGAATTAATCTATTCCAAAAACAAAGAAAATTCCTTCAATTTTAAAGAGAAAATTATAAATCATTACAGAGATTACAAATATTTTATTGACGAATATTTTAGGGGCGCCTTAAAAATATCTACCCGATTATGAAAGGAAGAAATCTCTTAGACAAGGAAAAAATAATCGAAAGAATGTCGGACATTAAAAATGCGGCGTTAAAACTAAAGCAATTCCAGAAAACGAGCCTGAAAGAATTTACCCAAGACGAAAAAAATTATCCTTTGACTTGTTTTCATTTAAGAATTGCCCTGGAGGCGGTTTTAACCATAGCAACTCACATTATTTCCCGTCTTCCTCCTAATGGAAAAAGGAAAGATTACACCCAAGTCATTTTATCTTTGGCGGATTATAAAGTTATCCCGCAGAAATTTGCCCAAAAAATTAAAGGGATGGCCGGTTACCGCAACAGGTTGGTTCATCTATACTGGAAGGTGGAACCGGAAGAAATTCTGGCCACTATAAAAAAAGACCTCAAAGATTTTGACCAATTCATCAAGCATATTGAAACTTTTTTAAAGAAATAAAAAAATCTGCGGCCCCACGGGGAATCGAATCCCGATTTCGTCCTTGAAAGAGACGCGTCCTGACCGTTAGACGATGGGGCCTAACGTTAAAAGAATTATAAACTAAAAATTAACCCTTATCAATCCGTATCGCCTTACCGTTAATAATCGCGTCGCTGATTTTTTTGTTGGCCAAAACCTCTTCCGGTACCGGGGCCAAAACCCTTTAAAAAATCAAAAAATGTGGTTATATAACAAGATGGAGGCGTGCCTGAGTGGCTGAAGGGGACGGTCCCGAAAACCGTTATGCCCGCAAGGGTATCGGAGGTTCGAATCCTCCCGCCTCCGCCAATTTTCAGATTGCGACTTTTGGGCGATTATTGCCTCGTCCCGCTAAGCGGGGCGAGGCAATCCCGCTTAGCGGGACCCAAAATCCGAATTCTGAAAATTGGCGGTGCCTTTTGGTTAAAATCCGAACTTTTTTTGACGAAAATCCGGACTGCGAATTCTGAAATCCAATCGTTCGGGCGGGCAAAAAGGAAGGGGGTTGGGGAGAAGGAATTTTTGTC
>Ga0210057_1005681_pt1 | contig 15921 bp, 20 predicted proteins | sample CryGeyCG2114_010_2_FD_183968 | JGI IMG/M metagenome (GOLD analysis project Ga0210057, IMG submission 183968) | Groundwater microbial communities from aquifer - Crystal Geyser CG10_big_fil_rev_8/21/14_0.10 (SPAdes) (version 2) | ecosystem: Environmental > Aquatic > Deep subsurface > Groundwater ...
CTATGTTTTTGACATATGTGCTCTCCCAGGCTGAGCTACCACCCCACAATTACTATTTATTATTCAATTAAATTCTTAAATTATCCTCCTTTCGAAAAAATAAACCTTGTTCTAACTAACCTTTCATATATTTTTAGATTTATTCCAAATCTGTACTTGAATCCTTCTTCAACAATAAAAATAAAATTACCTAAAAAAAATCTAATACCAGTTTTAATATCTCTCTTTTCTGGATAGTGAACTTTTACTGAAACTTGTTTTATTTTTAGATTATTTTCTATGGCTTTTGAAAGCATCATGTTATCAATAATATAACCACCATAACTACCTTTAGAGATTATTTTCATTGCTTTTCTATTCAATCCAATATAACCACAATTACTGTCGAGTAGATTTACCTTAAACAAAAAATTAAATGCTTTTCTCCAGACAAAGTTTCCAATTCTATGTCTAAATGGTACATCTCTTTTCCAATATCTGAAACCAGTAACATAATCACCACCTTCTCTTAAAATCTTAACCAATTTAGTAGCGTCTTCTGGGTCATATTGAGAATCTGCATCAATAAGAATAACATATTGAATATCTGGATATCTTTTAAGAATTTCTTTAAATCCAGTTACTAATGCTTCTCCTTTACCCTTATTTACTTTATGATTGATAACTTTTATCCCAAATGATTTTGCTATCTGTTTAGTCTTATCTCTTGAACAGTCGTTTACCACTATTATTTTTGCTTCTAATGATTTTTTTAATCTTCTGATAGTCTCTCCTATGTTTTTCTCTTCATTATATGCTGGAATGATTACTCCTATATCTGTTGTCATAAGAATAATTGAGGATTTAAGAATTTTAAATATCTTAATTAGTTAACATAAAGAATATAAACATGTAAAAAAAGTTTTTAAGGAAGGTGTTGTATTTGAAGAAAAAAATAATTAAAATATTTAATCTAAAGAGCAAAGATAAACTCGAAAAGACAGAAGGGTTTTGTATACTTTCAATTTTTACCGGAGCAGCTATTTTGTCTTTGGGCATAGGTTTAAGTATTTTAAACACGAAAGGGATTTCTGCTATATTGACTATGTTAGGAAGCCTTCTAGCATTCCTATCGACTTTGGCGTTGATAATTGTGTGGTTAATAAAAGAATGGAGAAGTGAATAAATGGCAAGAATTTATGCAAGAAAAAAAGGAAAATCCGGCTCAAAAAGACCAATGGGTAAAGGTTCACCTAGATGGGTTGGTTACAAAAAAGCCGAGATTGAAAAACTAATAATCAAATATGCGAAAGAGGGTAAATCTTCTTCAGAAATAGGTATAATACTTCGTGATCAATTCGGTATCCCACTCACAAAAAGAGTAACTGGAAAAGGTATTTCTGAAATTATGAGAAAAAATCAAGTTTATCCAAAGTTTCCTGAAGATTTATTTAATCTTTTTAAACGATCTGTTAATCTAAGAGAACATCTCACTAAAGACAAGAAAGATTATACATCTAAACGTGGTTTAGAGCTATTAGAATCCAAAATAAGAAGGCTTGGAAAATATTATGTTAAAAGAAAGGTTCTTCCAGAAAATTGGAAGTATGATCCTGATAGGGTTAAACTACTAATACAACAAAAGTGATGAAATGGCAAAGAAACTTAGAGGAAAGGAATGGTATTCATTAGTAGCACCTAAATTATTTGGAGAAAAAGTTATTGGAGAAACACCTGTTGGAGATCCTGAGACAATCAAGAATCGTGTAGTTTCTGTGTCGTTAGTGAATCTAATAAATGATACTAACAAGTATTATTTTAAATTTAGTTTTAAGGTTAATGATGTCAAGGAGAATAAAGCATTCACAGAATTTTGGGGGTTTGAGTGTTTAAGGGATTATATTTCTAGAATGATTAGGCATGGTGTTTTGAGAATAGATAATATTATTGATGTTACGACTAAAGATGGTAAGAAATTGAGGGTAAAAACTATCACATTAACAAGTAAAAAGGCTAAAAAAGAAATAGAACTTTCACTGAGAAGATTTATTAGAGAGAGATTGGAAGAAAAAATTCCTAAAATGAATTTAGATGATTTCATTCAAAGAGTTTTAGATAATTCCATAAAAGGATCAATCATTGATGAAGGAAGTAAGATTTACCCCATTTATAAATTTGAGTTAAGAAAAGTAGAAAGATTAGAGAAGTCCTAGTATTTCTAAAATACTTCCAAAACCGATTAAATTAAGGATAAGCAGACCATAAGTTATGATAGATAAAACTTTAATCATCCTCCTAGAAAATTTCTTTTTCTTGGTTGTTTTTTCAAATATAGCCTGCCACATAATTCCACCATCAAATGGTAAGAATGGAAGGAGATTAGCAACAGCTACACCAATACTAATTAAAGATACCCAGTCAATAAGACCTTTAAACCAGATAATAATAGATTTTTGGGAGTTCGAATATACAGATTTAACTTCATAAAAAATATTTGGGTTGATTTCAGTTATTCTAGTCAAAAAGTTTGGTGATGCAATTGATACTCCAATAAAACCTTTTCCTGGTATATCAGGATGTTCTATGAGTGTTATATTGTAGACTTTTTCATAAGTTTTTATTTGTATGTTATCTCCAGGATTTGTTTGGTTTAGTATGATTTCAAAATCTTGAATATTTCTTATTCTATTTCCATCAATTTCTGTTATTATTCCTGTGAGATTAACTTGTTTTGCAGGGTAATATGTGTTGTTGATTTGAAATACATACACACCATTTTCTTCATAAAAAAGGTTGGTCATCGAAACACTTAGAATTATCAGAAGAATAAAAACACAAACATTAGTAATACTTCCTACAGAAGCAATACGCATTCTTTTTTTTGGACTACTTTTTTGGAATTGTTTTTCATCAGGTTCTACAAACCCTCCAGGAAAAATTAGAAAAAGAAATAAACCAACAGATTTAATTTTTATTTTTTCAAGTGCGAACAAAAAACCATGAGACAGTTCATGCGGTACAAGTATTATGAAAAGTCCGATAACCCAATACCATAAAGGCATGAAAAAAACAAATTTTTGAACACTTTCGCTAGCCTCTCCCGGAAAGACTTTTGGTAGGATTAATTTAACACCGGTCCCTTTGAATAAATAAAAAAATCCAAATATTGAAAGAAGAATTGCAATTACCAATCCAACATTAGCAAATGTATTAAAGAATTTTTTATGTTTTTTTGCAAACTCTTTTATTCCTTTTTCACCTTTTTTTGTTCTTCTCATCAGAATTATGCCGAACTCAATATTTTTTCTATCTATAATTACAAGAGTCGCGAGTATACCAAAGAATGCTAATATTGACAGGATTTCAAAATTCATTCAATCACAGTTAAGTTTAGGAATAATACGATTAATAAATTATTAAAGTATAGCAGATAAATTAATGTTAGATTGATATGGCTACAGAATATATTTCAAATGCTTGGAGAGTTTATAAGAAAAATGCTCTTAGTTTTATTGCTGCAGAATTAATTCCTGACTTAATAGCGGGATTATTAATTTTTCTAGGATTTATGATATTTTTGACTTCTTTGTTACCAGAACTAAACTTGGATATGATTATGAACACTACAGACGAAGAACTTATGAAAGAATATTTTACAGGGTTATTTACTAATAAAGAATTTCTCACCCAACTAGTTAATGGTGTTGTAGGATTTAGTGGGTTCTTTCTTATAGCAATTCTGATCTCAACTTACTTTGGCATAGGTCAGATTGGAATGGCATGCGAATCCCTAAAAAGAAAAACTAAGATAAGGACTATGTTTAGGGTTTCTAGAAAACTTGGTTTTAGATGGATAGGAACCACTCTTCTCTTATTAATTTTTGCTCTTATCGGATCGATTCCTTTGTTGATTATTGGTATTCTTACATTAGGTTTAGGATTTTTTGCGGTTTTTTTAGTAATACCTATAATTGCTTTAATCGCCCCAGCAATGGTTATTGAAGATTCTTCACCTATTCAGTCGATCAAGAACGCATTTAATACTGCTAAAAAAAATTATTTGCATTTATTTGCTTTACTGTTGATTTATATTGTTGGTTCAGTATCTATTTCATTTCTTGGGACATTTCTTTCATATGTTCCTTTTATCGGTGGATTGATTAACATGTCTATTAGTTTGTTCATAACTTTTGCTATATCTCCTATGATGAGAATTTCTTTTGCAGGTTATTATGTAAAAAATAGAAAAGGTTCTAAAAAAGAAATTTAATAACAGATTTCAATTAAAAATACAGAATATTTGAGTTGTTATAATAAATTATAAATCTAAAAGAAAATATTAATAAAACCAAATTAAATTTTGTCGATTTAGGGGTTTTTGACTTTAAATTTAATGACTTTAGAAACTATAAATAATCTGTGATACAAAGTTAAAATATTAGGAGTATAATAAATCCCCATATTTTGATAAATTCCAACTCGACTTTCAATCAGTCCAGCTGGAGAAGTGGTTGATATACCACTAATACCAATATCATGGAACGAGGAGGAGGAAGAGGACTTCTTCAATGACGAACAGTATTTGGGTTGAAAAGAATTGGGGGTGAAAAAAAATGGCTCCAAAAAGAAGAGGCGCAAAGAAGACAACAGAAGAAATAGATGATTAACGCTTATAAAATTTTTTGTTTCATTTTTTTATTTTATTATCTTAAAAGATTCATTTCTTGTGGTCTTGTAGAAATCCCATAGAAATAATATGAAGTTATATAAGTTTTTCCAGAAATTTTTCATTCGACTATTTGAGAAAATACTGATTCAGACTATCAGATAATTCTATGACCTATTAAGTTGGATAATTTTTTTTGGTCATAGTTTTTGCGAATTTCTGATAACTTACTTGAAATTTTCTGAGGATTTTTAAAGGTCTTTTTTGTTTTAACCTTATATTTAGGATTTGTGTTCCTTGTTATAACAAGTATGCAGGGGGTATGTTTGTCAATTGTAGTTAAATCTATGGATATCAGTTGTTTGGATTAATTATCCTTTACCGTATAAGAAGCAACCAATGATAACTGATGTAACGCTTATTATACCTAAAGTATTGGTGATTATTATTGGAGAATTTCTAATTTCGATTCCATATAAAACCCAAATTATACAACTAATCAAAATAATTGAATAGGTCAAGATAGAAATATCTTTAGCACTTTTTCTCTTAAAAATTTTATATACTTGCAGGAGATTAGCTAACCCATCAATAGTTCCAAAAATAGTTGCTAATACTGACAATAAAGACATTCAATCCTAAAAATTATAGATTTATGCGAATAAAAACTAATTTAATATCATTTGATTCTTCATGTGACTAACAGATTTAACTGCAGAAGATATGCAGGGGATGAGATTCGAACTCACGAACCGACTAACGGACAGGATATCTTATGAATATCTTAAGTCCTGCGCCTTTGACCATACTTGGCTACCCCTGCGTCTAGTAGTTAATATTATAGGATTAGTTATTTAAAATCTGTGTTGAGTTTTGGTTTTAACTTTCAAAATGGAGTTTTTTTAAGTTTAATACTTTATTATTTTCGTGTGTTTTCATGGACATAAGCAGATGGCATCCAAGAACAAGATAGTTGGTAATCAAATATAGTCCGGATGAGGAGTGTATGATGGACAGTGTTCATTGGGATGCTTGGAAAGAACATTCTCCTGAAGATTCTGAAAAACAATACTTGTTTCATTTAACAAGAATTTTATCAACTCGACTTGATGGTGGTTTAGAAGATTGGCGTGATGGTAAAAGAAATGGTGATGATTTGATAAAACAAACTGAAGAAGTTTTAAAAATATACGAACATTATGAATCGATTTTAGGAGGTCTTCCGGATTATATGTCCACAATCGTAAATCAATTTAGGTTGAATTTATCTTTTTATAGAAGATATAGAAGAGGACTAAAATAAACAATTATTTTAATCTTCCCACGTCAATTGTAAAATCTTTTAACTTTTCTTGTAGAAATTCAAAACTTTTCTTTACGACATCTTCAGCACTTAATCCACAAGCACTTTCAACAACAAAAGTAAACTTATCATTTTTAGCACCAGAAATCTCATAACCAACTATTGCTCCTTGCCATTTAGCATGCTTCTTTCCCAAACCTAATTGAGCAGTTGCTTCAAACTCTAATTCTTGACCTTCTGCTAATTCGGTAATAGGAATTTTATCATAAACAGGTTTTACATTTTTATCAGATGATTTAAGATCTTCAGAATAGACCGTACATGGACCTTTCTTTTTTAATACTAAAGTAACTTGACATTGACCACAACTTTTTCCACCACATTTACAAGTATCTTTCATATTATATAATTTAGGATCAAAAACTAGAGGTATTAAACCAAGTCTATTTGCAATCATTTCATCCCAAAGAACTGAATCGTTCTTGTGAAAGTCCACCCATTCTATGGCCATTGTTGGAATTTCAGAAATCATGATTCTTCTTAATTCTCCTGCTAGTGCTGGAGTTAATCCTTCTATTTCAAACTCAATTCTTTCTTTGGATTTTTTTAACATATTTACTTTCAATACATTCACCTAATAATTAATTATTCTTGGAATTTAATACTAAACCCTTCTCCCACGTCTTCCTCCTTTTTTCTTTGTGCTGTCTGTTGGAACCGGAGTTGTATCTTCAATCAACCCTATTCTCAATCCTGCCCTTGCTAAAGCACGAATTGCAGGTTGTGCACCTCTACCTGGAGCTTTTTTGTGATGACCACCTTTACCTCTTACTCTTATATGAACTCCCAATAAACCTTTTTCCTTTGCTTCTTCAGCAGCTCTATCTGCAGCTTTCATTGCTGGGAATGCTTCACCTTTTTCTCTGTCTTTACTGGTCATCATTCCTCCAGAATATTTAGCAATAGTTTCTGAACATGTAATATCTGTAATGTGAACAATAGTATTATTAACACTTGAAAATATGTGAGCAACTCCCCATACACCTTCTCTTCGGAATTTCAGTTCGTATTTTTTTTGAATCGGTTTCTTTTGAATTATATTCTTCTTAACTATTTTTTCTTTTTTTTTCTTTGCCAATTACTCACCTATTTTATTCAGTTTTAGTTGCTTCTTCTTTTGGAGATACACTTTCAGTAAATTCTTCTTTTTTGGATACCTCTACTTTTTCCTCTTTAACTTCAGATTTTTCCTTTGGTTCTTCAGGTTTATCAGTTTTTTCTTTACTCATTTTTTCTGCTGATTTTTCATTTGATTCATCTTGAGATTTTTCCTTTTTAGGTTTAGACTTTTCTAGTGAAAAAATACCATAATATTCGATTTTATTTTCAATATCACGAGGTACAAGATAACTTGGAAATACATTCTTTTTTTCTTCAACAGTGATATGACCATGAGTTATAACTTGACGAGCTTGTAAAAATGTGTTTGCAAGACCTTTTTCAAAAACAATTGTTTGTAATCTTCTGTTTAGAATATCATTTACTTTTAGACCAAGAACAGCACCTAGATCAACATCTCTTGTTTCAAGAACACCCATCTTATAAAGTTTGTCAAGTAGAATTTTTTCACCTTCTTTGTCATTTTTTGCCGAGATAATTCTTGCTCTTCGTCTGTATTTTCTTAGAATTGATTCAGATTTCCATATTTCTCTTTTTCTTCTTAGACCATATTTTTCCAAGAGTTTTCTTTCTTCTTCTATTCTATCCTTATCCCATGGTCTCAAAGGGGTTTTAAGTTTTTTTCTTATTTTTCTCATTCAATCACTATTTCTTTTTAGCTGGCTGGTTCTTTTTTCTAACCACACCAACAGTCTTACCTTTTCTAAATGAACTCTTTGTTCTCTGGCCTCTAACAGGTAATCCAAACATATGTCTAACACCACGATAACTCCTTTTTCTTATCATGGATTTGATATCCTCCTTCTGTCTGAATGGTAGGTTAGGACCTGTCATGTGAATATTTTTCCCGGTTTCTGGATCTTTCTTTCGATTAAACATCCATTCAGGTATTCCTGCTTTTACAGGATCAGCAAGTATTTCTTCTATTTTTTTGATTTCTTGATCTGTTAATGTTCCTACTTTTTTGTTTCTATCAAACTTTCCAATTCTGCAAATAGCATTAGCTAGATTAGATCCCACACCTTTTATTCCTTGGAGTGAAACGTAAAGATTCCGTTCTCCTTTCATATCTGAGCCAAGGATTCTTATAATACCTCTTAACTCTTGTTTTGGTTTTTCTTTTTCCATATAATATTCTCACATTTATTTACAAGTAAAGGTTTTTAAAGGTTATAAATTCTTATGGACCAATGGGGATTTGAACCCCAAGCCTCTTCCATTCAAGTTTGTTAAATTACAAATCGCCAAGGAAGCGATCTACCGAATTGATCTATTGGCCCTGACTAAAATAATTAAGAAGAAAAGAAGTAATAACTTTAACCTGATTTCTATTTTCTGTAAGCTTCAGTCCATTTGAGTTTTTTAGGATTTCTTTTCATTTTCCAGTTTTTCTCACATTTACTTGAACAGAAGTAATAGATTTTGTTTGCATTAGTTACAAACATCTTTCCTGTTCCTGTTTTAAGATTTTCTCCACAGAAAGAACATTTCGGCATTTATCTCCTCTCCATCTTTCTTGAGAACTCCATCTCTGTTTCTCTAAGCATTAGTATATCCTTGACTCTAACAGGACCGAAAACATTTCTTATTAAGACTTTTCCCTTGTCTTTTCCGTCCATTACTCTGCATCTGACTTGCATTACTCCACGTACACCTGTTCTTTCGAGTAATTCAAGAACCTCTGCTGGTACTGCATCATCTGCCATTCAATCAAACCTTTCTTAATTCTTCTAGTTTTTTGAGTATTTCTTCAAGGTTACTTTTTCCTTCACCTGGTTCAACTATACATCCTGCTGCTGTTCCTACGTTTATTCCTGTTGCTCTTCCTAGTTCTTCTTTTGATGGAATATACACATAAGGAATCTTTTTCTCGTCACATAGGACTGGTAGATGCATTGTTATTTCTGGTGGCTGCACATCTTCTGCAATTACAACTAGTTTGGCTTCTCCTCTTTCTATCGATTTTGTTGTCTCGTTTGAGCCTTTTCTTATCTTTCCTGTATTTTTAGCTAGTTCAAGTGTTTGCAAAACCTTGTCTGAAACTTCTTTTGGTACTTCAAATTTAGTCATCAAATTTCACCTCCAATTTTATGGATCAATTTATCCTTCATTATTTTACTAAACAGTGTAGTAGTTGAATATTTATAAAGGTTATCATTTATGTGTAAAATAAAACCTCATATCTTCTTTATAATCCAATATACAAAATGCAAACCTAAAAAATTGAATAATATCATCAACATTAAGATTACTAACTTCTGGCTCGGCTATACCTTTTTTGACAGTGCCATCATTCATTAAAATCTCAACAGGAACATTCTCTTCAGAAACCCATTGAATCTTTGGCATTTCTTGGACTAGTTCATTTCCAACATATTTAGCATTTTTCCCAAGAGTAACATTAAACAATCCAATAAGTCTCACTTCTTTTCCTTGGTATTTTTCAAAATCTTCTTTTGAAACATAAATTTTGTTTGTGTTGACTGGAATAGTTCTATTACCTCTTTCAGGGTGATCTGGGTGTAATATTTCTTTCGCTTGAGTAATTTTTGGACAAGCATTAACATTGATTTCAACAGGATCAAATACAGCAAAGTATCTGTTGGAAATAGGTTCGATTACTCTTCGGTTAAAACTTTCAAACTTATCCCATGTTATTGTAGACTCACTTTTGGAAACACCAGTCGCGACTAGAAATTTTCGAATCGCTTCTGGCTGGAACCCTCTTCTTTTCAATGCTATTAATGTTGTCAGTCTAGGATCATCCCATCCCAACAATTGTCCTGTATCAATCATCTCTCTAATTTTTCTTCCTGATGATTCTACTCCTTCTAGATTAAATCTTGCGATCTCACTTATTTCTGTGATTGGTAATCTTAATGACTCTTGAATAAATTTTTGCAATTCTTTTCTCATTTCAAATTCTTTCGACCTTATTCTGTGTGTAACACCCATCCATGAATCCATGAGTGAAGTCCCAAAATCATACATTGGCCAGACTCGATATTTATCTCCGGTTCTGACATGTGAATGATCTATTATTCTCATTATTGACGGATCTCGCATTACTGCGTTTTTGTGAGACATGGATATTTTCAATCTAACAGTTGCTTCTCCTTCTTGAATTTCTCCAGATAACATCTTTTTCCAGTTAGTTAAATTTTCTTGATTGGATTTGCTTCGACATGAGCATTTGGTCATTTCTCTTCTATGTTTGCTGATATCTTCAGATTTACAAAAACAGATATATGCTTTTTCTTCGTTGATTAATTTTTTTGTGGCTTGGTAATATTCTTCTATATGATCAGTAATGTAGTCTATTTCACCATCCCATTTTATTCCTAACCATTTTAATCCTTTAACAAATGCGTCATAATATTCTTGCTTTGCGAGTTTTGGGTTAGTATCTTCAAATCTTAGGAGAAATTTACCATTGTATTTTTTCGCGTAGAGATAATTCATATAAGCGGCTTTTGTATGACCGATGTGCGGATATTTTGATGGTTCTGGTGGAAATGCAGTAACGACTTTTCCTAGAATAGCATTAGGTAATTCTGGTAGTTCATGTTTGTCTTCTTTTGATTTTTTTTCAATCTTTACTCCCATTTTTTCAATTTCTTCTTTTTGTTTTTCCAATCCCCATAAGTTGATTTCTTTTATTGTTTCACTAGTTTCTTTCATAACTTCTACTATATTATTTTTTAAATCAGGATTTTCTGATAATAATTTTGCAATTACTGATTTTAGATTGGCTTTACCTTGATATTGTATCGCATTTAGTAATACATGTTTGAGTATGGTCTGGTTCATAATAATTCTTTTAGTGTATAAAGAAATAAATGATTGAGTTATATATTCAAATTCTCCTTCTCAAAATATTTTCTTAAGAATATCCCAAATTCTTTATTTTTCAGTAAATCACTTATCTTCTCATTAGCAAAAATTTCAAAACCTTCCACTATTTCACTTGCAATATAATTCGGTAGACCCTTTTCTTTTAAAATTTCTTCTTTATCACTTAAACTATCTTTTAATTTTTTTGATGCAGATTTCCATTCTCTTTTGATTTCGACTCTCCAAGTATTATCTCGAATATAAGGACCATTGATTGCAATTGGCTCATATTTTTTAATGAAATTTTTAGAATTCTCTTCTTTCCAAACATATGGACCAATCTTCTCGTTGATTAATGGGAGTCGACTAATTTCCATTTCAAGAATTATCACACAATTATCTTTCTCGTCAGACCAACAACCACTTCTATGAACTTTAAATTCATATTCTCTGAGAATTCCTTCTAGTCTTTTTGTTGCTCGTCTTAACTGAGGCCAAAGAATATCAGAAACAACATCTGGTTTTCCGAATTTAAAAACTAACAATTCTGTTCCACGATCTTTTATATAAAAATCAAGTTCTTTTTTCTTTAAAGGTTCAATGACTTTTTTTGAAAATAATTCTTTGTTTGGTTTTTTGAGAAATTCTTTAGCAATTTTTTTGAATTTGTAAAATTTTTCTGCAGATATTGCCGCAGCTGCATTTCTATTTTTATCGACTGGATCAATAATAATTAAAACTTCGTCTTTGAGATTTCTTCTTATTTTTTTGTAATCTTCTTTTTTCCAATATTTTTCAATGTCTATTATTTCTCTAGGTTTCCATTCATTAACAGATTGAAGAACATTAACAAATCTTCCATAGTTGATGACAAGTAACTCACAAATGTAACCTGAGAATCCTTCTGTTTTTGTATCCGCTCCATAAATTTCATTTGCTTTCAGAAATGCTTTAAGAAGCCTAACATCATCTGACAGTTGTTTTGGTAATTTTTTTTCAAGATATTTAACATGAAATGGTGTCCTATCTACAGATGATTGTATCTCTTCTCCAGATTTAACTTCAAAACAAGGGACTATATCCACTTCAATATCACCAATATTTCCGTTGACATAAGGATGTTGTGCATATTCTATTTTCCATGATCCTCCCATTTCTTCAATCACTTTTTTTCCAATTTCTAATCCATATTTTTCCAATTCTTCTTCAGAAATATCTTTTGGAAATATCATGAATACGTCAAATTCATTCTTGGATGGCAACCATGTATCTCTTGTCAAAGATCCTGCTATCATTGCTTTTCCACGGTATTTTGATGCTTTGTTGTTTGTTATTTCAAGAATTTTTTTGCTAAACTCATTAAATTTTTTTCTCTGCTCTAATGATGGTTTGATTTCTTTCAGGACTTCTTTCAGAACATCTCTAGTTTTTTGTGATGGCATATGTTATATTATTGTTGTTTTTTGTATAAATTAGATAATTAGTTTTTTTAGATATACTTCAAAAGACAAAAATTGTTTTAAAAACTCTTTCCTAACTTCAATATAACCAATTCTTGTAATAAATTTTTACTTTGTGGGTGTATAGAATGAAATATTTTGATTACTTGAAGGATAAGAAAATAGCAAGAACACTTTTAATACTCATATTAGCAACAACAATCGTTAGAATGCTCACAAAAGATATACCAAATGTTGAACCAATAATGGCTGCTACTATGGCAGCTAGTATATTACTTGGAGGATCAGGTGGATTTTTGGTTGGAGGAGTATGTATGCTAATTTCTGATCTTATACTAGGACCTGGTATTCACACAATATATACTGTTCTATCTTTTGGATTAATTGGTATTTTATCTGGTGTCTGGAAGAAAACAAGAAAATTTTATTTTACACCATTAGTCGCGATTTCATTAACAATAATTTATGATATTATAACCAATATAGGATTTGCTTTTCAATTTAGAATGCCTGTATGGCAAGCCGAGATAGCAGGAATACCGTTTATGATACTTCATGTTCTATCTAATCTTGCAATTTGTAGTTTATCAGTTCCAATTATAGTTAGATTGATGGCAAAGGAGATGATACCACAACCAATAATGGAATCTCAAAAAATATCACAAAAAGTAAAAATGAGTAATTAATTTTTCCTTTCATTATTGTTATTTTTTGTATAAAGAGTTTAGGATTTGAGAAAAATTTCCTTGAAGAATTCTTCTTGCTTACAAAATTTTCGACATATAAAATCCATCTAAACTATAACCAAACTTACGATAATACTCACGAACTCCAACTCCAGAAATAACAACAATCTTCTTCATTCCAAATTCTTCTCTAGCAATTCTCTCAGATTCTTGTAACAATTTTTTTCCGAATCCTTTATGCTGCCAAGCATTTCCTTTTTTCTTTCCAATCTTAACAACAGAACCATACACATGAAGTTCACGAATTATTCCAGTTTTATTATCAATTTCCAATCTAAAAGGTTTATTAGGAATTCTTAATCGAATAAATCCGAATAGAATATCATTTTTAATATCTTCAAAACTCAGAAATATTTCCTTTCCATCAGAAGCATCATAATCCACTCGACAAAGTTTAATCTTATCTGGATCTGGGATTACACCTTTCCTCATTTTATGTCCGACTTCTCGATATCTAATCTCTTGAATTCTCACTTTATTTTTCTCACATTCTCTCTCGACAAATTCCCGAAGATTACTTTTTTTAATCCCAGTAGCAACCTTATCAATAGGAATATCTCTTTGTACACGAATGACTCGGCAATACTTAGGAATATATTTCATTGCTTCAGAAATCAGTTTAACTCCTTCTTCTGTGGTTAGAGGTTTATACTCATTTTTTTTCCAGAGACCATACAACTCAGTATCTGGCATAACAAGAACAGGATAAATCTTGAGAGAATCTGGCTTAAATCTATCATCTGAGAAAATAATCTTAAACTGCTCTAAATCCTTGTTTAAATTCACAAAAAGACCAGGCATCATGTGATAAGTAACTTTTAGACCACTATCTTTAGCAAGTTTAGTTGATTTTACAATAGCATCAACTCCATGACCACGTTTAACTTTTTCAAGAACCTTAGGATAAACTGACTGTACCCCAATTTCCACCCTAGTAACTCCTAACCTAAGCATCTGGTTGATATGTTCCTCATAACAATAGTCCGCACGGGTTTCGATTGTCATTCCTACACACCTATGTTTAGCAGATTCATTCAGCTTTTGAGCTTCCAGCAAGGTTTTACTTTCTTTTCCGTTAAGAGCGTCGAATATTCGTCTAACAAACCAGTTCTGGTAGTCTTTTTCTAATGCTAAGAATGTCCCTCCAAGGATTATTACCTCTATTTTGTCAGAAGAATGTCCTATTAACCTATATTGATTTAATCTGTCTTTAGTCTGTGAAAATGGGTTATAATTATTTCTTATACCTCTTTGAATAGCAGGTTCCCAACCAGTGTAGGATTGAGGTGCGTTTGATCCTCGAGGACAATAAATACATTTTCCTGGACAATCAGCAGGCTTGACTACAACAGTTATTACTGAAACTCCAGAAATTGATCTAGAAGGCTTAGTTTGTAGGTATTTTTTAAGTTTTTTCCTTTCTTCCTCATTACAGTCTCTTAGAATTTCAACTTTGTTAGGAATATCTCTTAGATTATGTCTTTTAGAGACTTTTTTTGAGATTTTATCTATTATTTTGTCGTCTAGGTTATCTAAAAACATTAATTCTTCAATTATTTCTTCACATATACTCTTTTTTATCATTTCCTTTCCTCTTATTTTTCTTTTGATAGTAGTAACATATATATACTAGTACCACTATATAGTAACAGATTTATATGAATGGTCAAACATACCATCAACTTCGATTCTATCAAGAACAATTATTTGAAGCCAAGAATAAATTGTTTAATGCAAAAAATGTCAAGCAACTCAAGTTCTTGCAAGACAGAATCAGATTTTTAGTATCTCAAATCGAGATAATTCAAACTCAAAGAGCCCGTTAACATAGTACACCCCCAAGTACTTCGCAGGTTTTACATATTTTTTTGCTGGCGGGCTCTTGACACTTTTCACATAATTTTATTCTATTTTTTTTGAATTGTTTTTCAACATAAGGTTTAAGTTTTAAAGCACTTTCTAGTAAACTATATTTAATCCCAGGGGAATTTTTTTCTAGTGTGTTAAGAAATTGAATTGTATCTCCTCTCAATGTGTTAAATTTTCTATAAGGACATTTCTGAGAAGAATATTTTATTTTGTTAATTTTTGCAAATAAAACTACTTCATCTTCTGGTATGTTAATCAATGGTTTAATTCGGGAAACAAATTTAGAATTTTTATTAACCATTTGCATTGCTCCTACTCTTACCAATCTCATCATATCTCCTTTAAGTGTGTTCATTAAGATGCTTTGACATTCATCGTCGAGATTATGGCCAGTTGCAACTTTCTTACACCCAATCTCTCTCGCTTTCTTGTTGATTAAATATCTCCTCAAAACTCCACAAATAGCACAATAACTTGATTTCGGATTTTTCTTTATTAAGTCTTTAACATCTTTTCCAAATTCTTTTTTGAATGAAAATGTAAGATGTTTAATTTCAAAATTTTTACATAACTGTGTTGCAAAAACTGCATCATACTCGGTCACGCAACCAAATCCTTGATCAATTGTTATTCCAATTATCTCAACATTAGGATTGTTTTTGAAAATTTTTGTTAATAAATAAAGTGTTGCTGAACTGTCTTTACCTCCTGATAATGCAACTGCTATTTTATCTTTTTTATCAATTAGATTATTTTCTCGAATAGTTTTTCTCACTTTTTTCTCTATGCTTCTGGTAAAATGATCTTCACAATAATAATGACCTTCATTTTTTCGGAAGTAGATTGATTTTTTATTGCATAATGAGCATTTCATCTAGTCCCCCA
>Ga0210057_1005682_pt1 | contig 15920 bp, 13 predicted proteins | sample CryGeyCG2114_010_2_FD_183968 | JGI IMG/M metagenome (GOLD analysis project Ga0210057, IMG submission 183968) | Groundwater microbial communities from aquifer - Crystal Geyser CG10_big_fil_rev_8/21/14_0.10 (SPAdes) (version 2) | ecosystem: Environmental > Aquatic > Deep subsurface > Groundwater ...
ATACGAAAATAATCGCAAAAGAAATGAGGCAATGAGCGCCGCTTTCATAGAACGGTTTATGATCGGTTTTTTAATTCCAAATATGGAGTTGGGAATACATCCGGCATTAACAGGATTGTTTCTTGGCACCAGTTTAAGTTTGCCGTCAGCCATTATTACCAGAGCCTATGCGCCGATAATCGGAACAGGGATTGTTGGCAGTGTTATAATTGGATTTATTGTTAAGGCGATATTTTAAGAGGCGGCGCGCCAGTTTCACTGGCACGAAATTCGGCGGCGGCGGAAAAATCGGAATCGGAAAGCGAGGGCGGGCAAAAATTCCTTCCCCCCAACCCCCTTCCTTTTTGCCCGCCCGAGCGTTCGGTTTTCTGCTCCGCCTTTGGCGGAGCAATCATTCGAGCGATTTTCGCTCAAAAAAGGTTCGAGCTTCGTTCAGTAATTGCGACCAATCTAAACATTACGAATTTTGCGGGCAAACAAACTGCCCGCAAAATTCGTAATGTTTAGATTGGTCGGGGATGGCAGACTCGAACTGCCGACCTCCTGCTCCCAAAGCAGGCGCGCTAGCCAACTACGCTAATCCCCGAGCAGTAAATATTCTAAACTATAAATCAATTTTTATCAATCCACATTCACCCAAACTACCGTCCCGCCAAAAAGATGCTGGTGTGGAAAATTTTTGAGCCAAGTATATTTGCCGCTTTTATTATATTCAAATGTTGAAGCAGCAATAAAATAATTGCCTTTTGTGCCAACTGTTTGGCCATCTGCCGATTTATAATCAACAAGCCTATAATCCGCAAAAAGTGTTCTTGGCGTCCAACTGTAATCAATAAATACGTTTTGTAAATTATTTTTCTTCACAAAATCCGCTATTTTCTTACCATCCTGTCCCCAATCGAGATTTGAATCGGTCAGATAATACGCTTTCTCTGATGTTTTGATAGCACTGTTAAAATAAGATATATAATTTGGATAATTTGAAAAAACTTCCCAGCCCTGCCAGAGTGCAAGGACAAAAATTAACACTGTCAAGATGTATTTTGATTTGATAAACGAATCCTGTGAAAATATCGAACTTGCCCAAATTATAAACATCACAATCGCCGGCAGAACATGCCGGACACCGAGATTAGCTTTGGAGGTCATTGCCACAAGAAGATAAACTAACCCAGCTAAAAACCAGAAGCTTCCTTTTGTTTTAGGGTAAAGGACAAAATTTATAATCCCAAAACCGATTAGTAAAAGTGTGGGGATCGGATCTTTAAGTAGAATTGCGACCGGAAAGTAATACCACCAACCGGTATGGGAAAATTGTCCAAGAAGATACGAATCATGCCCTCCCTCTGTATGTACAAATACATAAATTAGTCCCTTGACATAGTATTTGATTTGAGTTGGATTGAAAAAATAACAAGCAAGCAAAATCAGGGCAAATATCGCCAAAAAGTACAAAAGTCGGGTTAAATTAAAATCAAAAAATTTATTTTTCTTCTTTAATATATATCGATAAAAAAGTTTTAGGATGATAAAAATCGGGATAAGAATCACGAACGTATATTTAGATAGCGCGGCAAGCGAAAAGACAATACTCGCCCAAACGAGATTTTTAATCGTTGATTCGCTCAAATAGCTCCAGAAAGCCCAAACGGACAGAACAAAAGTGAGAGTTGCGATAATATCTGTATTGGTCAAATTACCATGCCCAAGAACTATCGGGGACAAGCCCACAAAAAAGCTGGCAACAACTGCCGAAAATTCGCCAAACTGAGCCCTGGTAGCAAAAAAGACCGTAACAACAAGAGCCAGGGTCAGAACTATTGCTACAATCCTGCCGGCAAATATCATTTTACTTGCATCATTATTAGACCCAAAAAGTAAATTTTCTCCAAAAGCCCGATCGATTTGCCAGTTATCCTGAAAATATTTTGCCGAGCCAAAATACTCCTGCGTCTGCGCTGACCAGTTAATATTCTGGAAGTTTAGAGGGATCGCATAAAATAATTTTGCAAGTGAAGGGTGTTCGGGATTAAACCTAAAATCATGGGTTTTAAAATACGAATAACCACTTGGTAGATGGACCATTTCGTCAACTGTTGGAGATATTTGCGGCAGAGGTAAAAAGAGTAGAAGGAAAACCGCAACCACAATAGGTACAAGAATAATTATCGGACTAAATTGGCGATTTTGCATTTTTAAAAGTATTTGCCGGCGCTTTTTTCTCTGTTACCCAGAATGTGAGATATTGACCAAGCATCAGCCGGGTTTGTGCCTCAAGCGCCGGAATCGATCCAAAGACAATTCCCACTACGGGAGACAATGCCCACTCCAAAATCATGCTCAGATATTTTTCCTTCCTCATTCCCCTGGGCCGTGGGGGCAGTAATTTAAGTGAAAGATATATCGAAATAGCAAGTGTTACCCAGGCAATCGACAATAAGGTTCTCGCAACACTTGGAAAATTTACTGCCAAAACAGTATTTCTGAATTCCGCTGACATTATGAGGGGCAGCCAGCCGAAAATTGCAAGATAAAAACTTGCCGTTGACCATGAAATTGCGCCCTCAATCAGACGGACAATTTTTATAAATTTATCGCCAAAAGGAATTTCTTTATGTTTAATCGCTTGAAGAATAATATAAGGCAAATGTTCCACCCCGTATGCCCATCTTCTTTTTTGCAAATACTGATTTTGGATCGTCTTGAAAATATCATCACTTAAAACCGCATCCATATAAACCGGAACATAAATGGGAATTGCCTGATGGTCGCCGGAAAAGGAAAAATAAGCTCTCCAATATTGGCGCGAGTCTTCATTGACTACACTCGTCGACCAATAGTTCATTTCTTTTAGCATTTTTAAGCTCATGGCATGAGTCGAAAAATTGACAAGCCGCCATGGTCGGGAAGCTTCAACCATCTGCCAAAAACTTGCGCCCCACGCAACAACCCGCGAGAACGCCGGGACATACCAGATATTATTCGAATATAGCGGTATCGGCTGAAATGTCCTACGATTCCTATTGGGTTCCCTGCAATACATGTAAGTAACAGCATCAAAATATATTTTGTCAAAACAGGTATCTGCATCGGCAATATGCATCACAATATCTTCAAGTGGTATCTTTGTACTCTCTACAAATTCGACGAGTTTCTTGCCGGCCCAAGCCGCACCAGCACCCTTGCCTTTAACTTCACCAACAATTCCGTCAGGATGCTCGCAAATTAAAAATTTAAAAACTTTATCGGAATATTTTTCGCTAAGATATTTTGAGACACACCTAAATCGTTCTTGATCTCTTTCTTCACCAGCAAGAACAATTATCATCTTATTGCTATTAAAATCGCTTTTGATCACAGACCTTATTGACAGCTCAAGCGTCTCGATTTCCTCCTTAAAAGTCGCAAAAATTACTGCATGTAAAATTTCTTTTGGATCTTTGTATCTCGGATCATCGGGAATATTCTTTATCATTTCCTTCCAATCACGTTTTCTATCTCTCTTCATTTTTCGATATGTTGAGACCATAAAATAACAAAAATAAAAGGCGCGCGATAACCAAAAAACATCAAATGCTAACACATAAATCGCCACAGCTGAAGGCCAAAAATAAGAAAAAGGAATGGGCAAAATAATTAACATCCAGGCTACAGAGCCCGGCAAGATTTCTATTAATCTAAAAGCAAGACTATTCTGTCTCAAATCGACCTTCCTAAAATAACAATATTAAATAGAATCGCTAAAATTAGAATGATAAATGCCGCCAACCAAAACAGCAGCGCGAGAACAATTTGACGTTTCTGCACAATCCACCCAAATAGAAGGTCAAACCAAACCAGCACAAATGATAACCAAAATATAGTTGCGCCTTTCGTAAAGGATAAAAAACCAACGTAAATATTTAAACCAACTAATACCGCAGAAATTATTAGCTTAAGATAATTCTCTCTTAAAATTATTTTATTAACTTTCATTGATTAACACTAATGATTTTACTCTGGAGCCAATAGTGGGATTTGGTCACGCGTCAAAATCTGCTGATTTTGCGCTCGACCCTGCCTCGCCGCCAATTGCGGCTGTGGCTCTTGAATGTTCCACCCGTTCAAGCCCACTGCCTCTGTTTTACCTACCCGCCAATTGCCTGCCTTTCAATTATCACTCAGGACATCCTGATCCAGTCGAAGGATGGAGCCGTCTCCGAGATTCGAACTCGGGACCTTCACTTTACGAAAGTGCTGCTCTACCAACTGAGCTAAGACGGCGTCAAGCGACTGCAGACGGGCGAAAGTGCTACTCTACCGACTGAGCTATATCGGCATGGCTTAATTATACCAAAACAAACCTGTTAAGGCAATCCATGAACTTCAAACAAGCGGTTTTTATCTGCTGATAATCAAAGATTGACTCATTTTTGTTTCCATCAAAACTGGAGCGAGTGAGGAGAATCGAACTCCCACCTCAACCTTGGGAAGGTTGCATTCTGCCACTAAACTACACTCGCATCTTGTAAATTCTTTAAAATCTTTCCTTGAAACTACATTATTTAACCGATTTTTTCAAACGGCGAAGGGGACGCAGATATACTACACTACGTCCCCGAATCTCCTTGCTGCATCCTGTGCAGGACTGTTCTGACCCCTTGCTTCCTTTCACTCACTTCGCGTTCGCCCGATAGAGCAATCTGGAAAAGATAGCTCTTGGCACGATCCATCTGCTGATATGATGCGCTTCCCAGCTCTTTGGCGAGCTTGACGATCTCGTGAGGTTGAGCAGGGCGATAGTGTTGATCAAACCGATCCCCCTTGATCTCACCCATACGCCGCTCGATCTCCCCTTTGTCATTGGTGTAGAAAAACACAATGGCGTGGGGACTTCCATTCACCATATGCCAATCCATGAAACAGACGTATGTTCCCGAATCCTTTTCCCTATACATTCGCCCCCGTTCCGGACGCCATCTCTTCGATTCTGGCTTACGCATCAATTCGCCTCCTTTCTTCTCTCCGAGGATTGAATAATTACTACCATAAAAGCAAGCATATATCAAATATAAATAACTTTAAAAACACTCCTGAGATAATTTGACAAAATTGCAAACTCGTTTACGCTTATATGAGAAATGGCAGATAATAAAACCCCCGATTATACAACTGAACAATATTGGAGCTCACTCGCAAACCAGAGCTTAATTAGATTTTTCATCTTAAAAGCCCTCAAAGATAAGGATCTGCACGGCTATCTTCTCATCGAAGAAGTCTCGCAATTATCAGGCGAATTTTGCAAACCATCAGAGAGTACCCTCTATCCCGCGCTAAATCAGATGCTTAAAGCAGGATTAATCCAAAAAACTGCTTCCGAAGTAAAAACTCGCAAAACATACCGCATCACGGCTGAAGGCAAAATTGCGTTTAAGGCAGCAGCTAAAGTGTGGAATGAAGTTATACCTAAAATTCAAAGAAGCGCGATATTGTGATCTCGTAACTTAGATTTTAGATTCTATAGTTTTAAATTATAAAAAAACTACCTTTAAAATGGATTGAATTTATAACTCTAAATTTTAGGATATGAATCTTAACTCTCTTTATTGTGACCAGCTCGAAATTATGTAATTTAAATCAAGCGTATCTACCTTACCATCACCGTTAAGATCTGCTTTTTTATCGTATTTGCCAGATGAAATATCAGACAACACAGCATTCAAATCAAGCGCATCCACCTTACCGTCCCCGTTTATATCACCTTTAGTTGCTGTACTGATATCTGCACTAATTTTATATCTTTTTATAATATAGTAACTGCCAAATCCAACAAGAGCGATAAGTAAAATTCCGATTAATAAACTCATAAATGTTGATTTCATGTCACTGCCTTCCTGCTTAATCTGATGACCAACATTATACCGAGCGCAGCAAGAATTGCAATAATTATCGCCTCCTCCGGCCCTGTCGATGCAGATCTCGCCGCCTTAGCAGGTGTCGAGGTTCTTGTTGATGTCGCCGCAACTGAAGTAGAAGTCTCCTGTGCCGTCACGCTACCTATTGCTATTGTCAAACTACTGGCTGTCGTCGATATGTAGTCATCAAGATTCTGGCTACCCGCTGCTTTAATATCACTATATGTGAAGGTTGCATCTCCTTCTGTAGTTGCCGTAAAATTAATCGTCCCGATTGTGCCGCTTCTGTTCGCCGGCGGACTGTCAGGATTAACATTCACTACTGCATGGACTGTACTCCCTTCCACTGCTTGAATCGGAGCTCCCGAAAAAATACTGCCGGGCGTAAACGGACTAGACGAATTAGCTACGCCAAGCTTTGATGAATCGAAACTAAGCGTAAAATCAATCACATTTAGTGTTGATGAAAATGGCCCAGCGTCTACCGCTAAAGAAACTGTTACTTGATCTCCAACATTATACGAAGTTTTGTCTGAAGTAACTGAAAAAACAGCTACATCGTCAGCTAAAGCTTTCTGTTTTTGTGGATTTGAGCCAATAAGAAAGACAGATATAAATAAAGCAATTAGGACCGCAAATATTTTCTTCATATTTATATTATAACAAACTTTTTCTTTGCAAGATAATTATACTATATCCCCCATGCTCTGTCCAAATTTGTCGGAGAAAAACGTACTTGACAAGATTTTTAAAACTATATCCCTCAGGATAGTCTGGTGGCACCCACCAATCCCTGAGCTGAATGTCTCGTATGTCCCAGTCGTTTAAATCCATCTTCCCATCAATTTTAGCACGGTTCTCAGCAATAATATACTCTACACCCTGTCCTACAGCTAAACTGGCAGGGTCAAAAAGATTACCATTGTCCCTAAAGACATAAGACATTGGCCAGGAAATATCTTTGTCTATCAGAATACACCCGGCATGGGCACAATGGCTACTCATTTTCTTAAATTGTTCATTTATTGCCTTTGGCGTTTGAACATAAACCGCCATCTCATTAGTATTGTAAGAATTGATAAAACTTAGCCTGATACCGCTTAGCGCCTGATACACAATAAGTATCACGAGAACGACGAAGAAAATAATTTTTCCGACACCCTTGGTCACGATAATAAATTCACCGATAAAATAAGCACTGATAATATAAAGTGGCACGAGGGAATTTAAGGCAAGCCACGGGAATTTTTCGCCAGCAACTGAAAAAATCACGACATTAAAGAGAGCAAATAGAATTAAAAATATCGGAAAAATTCTTTTCTTAGTTGGATAATAAATTACCGCGCCAAGATAGCCAAAAAGCGCGAGAGGTTCATAGAGAGCAAACAGGATAAAATAATAATACCACGGCTGACCGCCAAGTCTTTTAGAGTGCTGGACAAGCCAAAAGCCAAGCCCATTTGAAGGATTGAAAGGATTGGGAACGCCGATTATTAAGGAATCAAGAGAGGTGAAAAAGACGCTATAAATGGCCACGTATGCGAGAATAAAAACGACTAAAGCTTTCAAAATTTCCCAAGGATTTGTCTTAAAAAAATTAAAAATCCTGGAAAAATACCCCCGCCCCCAGCGCCGATCAAGTAGGTATGCGCCAAATCCTGCCGCGACAAAACTCGCCAAAATGATGTACGTTACTTCGCTCACTCCAAAAGTAAGCGCCAGCGACAAGAAAGTGTAAATCAGCCGATCCGAGCTCGGTTTTCTGGCAAAACCATACGCATTAAAAAGAAATAAAAAGACAAAAACCGGGACAATAGCTGTGTGAACAAGGAACCTCCCAAAATACATTAAAAGCGGGCTGAAGAGAAAAAATATCGAAAGAATAAATTTTTGTCTTCCGCTTAACAATTTGCCCGTGCAAAACGGCAAAATAACCAAAATTATTGAAAAAATAGCAGAAGGCAAACGCACGGTAAAATCACTCTCCCCAAAAATTTTAAACACAGCCGCACCAATATAAAATAATATCGGGCCGTGAATTTGAGGAGTATAAATATATTCCCTGTAGCTTGCAAGCTTCCACGCAAAATAAGCGAGCATACCTTCATCGTGGTGAAGTGGTCTCACACCAAGTTGATAAAGGCGAGTCACAATAGCAGCAACTAAAATCAACAGAACGCCGTAGATAAAAAACTTTTTATTGTTCCTAATTCTCTCTAACAACTTTCGCATAGATAATTCCTGTTAAAATAAGATTTATCGCTCCGACAATTACACCGGTGATACTAAAGGTTTCCCATGATAGATCGAGACCAAATTGCGGAAAGGCATTTTGCAAAACCAAAATCAGATTCACGATAAATGTTGCACTCAAAAGATAATAAATATTTTTATACTTTTTGTCTACAAGAACAAAAATTGTTAAAAACGCCACTGCAAGATAGAGATACCGCTCATGCATTTCTGTCAAAAACATAAAAAACATTAGATACGTTAATGCCGAATAAAGAAAGATTTTATCCGAAATCACTTTTTCTTTAACAATCCTTATCGCGATCGGAATAAACAAAATGATGAAAATAATTTCCGAAACCTGTCTATATGTTAGAAAGCCGAATTTTTGTGTATCAGCAATATTCCAACTTTCCGCACCATAAATTATCCACCATACGTTAAACGCATTAAGGGATAACATCGTGTATCTGCCAACAACTTTGGTAAATGAATCAAGCAAGTTCCCGCCGGAAAAATAATTAAAAAGCAATATCAAGAGAGCAACAAAGCCCAGGGAACAAAGGGTTGGGAGATATATTTTTTTAAATCCTTGTTTAATGAAAAATAGAAAATAAACCGGAACGGCAATCATGGCATGTGGCTTTGCCAGAATTGCGACGATTAAGAATAAAAGCGAAAGATAATTTTTTTTCTCGATCAAAAAACCGAATGAGATGATTAGAAGAAGAAATGCCAAATTGTCAACTTGTCCCCAAAGCGAGCCATCAATTGCAAGCGGCAAAGATATTATCGCAACTGATGCCAGCACTAAAGACACATTATTTGCTAATGATTTTCTGAAAATCATCCAGACAATCGCCAAATCGATGACAAGCACAAAAAACTTAAATAAAAATGCATGATCCGCAAAAGGCATTATTTTTATCCATTGCGAGACAATATAAGGAACAAGAGGGGGATAATCAACATTTTGGAAAAAATTCACTCCGTAAAGCGAGAAAAAACCTTTTTGATAAATAATTTCGCCCCAATGCACAAAAGTATTTATATCCATAACATGCCCGGGAAAAAACAAAAAAAACAATCTGATGAAAATAGCGAGCGCAAGGGCAATATAGAGATAATAAATTTTCTTCATCACTATTTACTCTATCAATTTAATGGTAAAATTAAAAAGATATAAATTAACCGCAAGACATGCGGAAAGGAGTTTAAGATGGCAGAAGAAGAAAAACAACCAGGAACCGAAGTTAAAAAATCGGAAACCGAAAAAGAAGTGAGACCGGCTGAGCAGAAATCTCAGCAAGAAGCGGCCGATACAATTGTTCCAGTCAAGGAAAGCGCAAAATCAAACTGGAGCCTGACAGTTTTGCTGATCATTCTGGTCGCAATAATATTCGCTCTAATTGGTTATTGGTATGGAGGCCAGAAGAAAGAAAGTGAAGAAGCTGCAATTACACCGACCGCTACTATAACCACAACTCCCACGGTTCAAGCATCTGCTACAGCTACAATAACAACTTCCGCAATAGAATCCGCTACTCCAGTTGCATCACCTTCATCATCTCTTTAGTTTGCGGCCACATCACAATCCGATACCAACGATATTTCTTTGTAATTTATCCTTTAACGTTTTGCCCACTTAGCGAGACTCCGAGAGATGAGTTGGCTGTCTTTGAGAAATTTGCGCTGGCTCCGTCCTACTCTCCCGACGCCTTGCGGCGTAAGTACCATCGGCGCAGAGGTGCTTAACTTCTCTGTTCGGAATGGGAAGAGGTGTACCCACCTCGCCATAAGAACCAGCGCAAAATTCTCAAATTTTCAAACCTCTCCGCCTATCCTTTCGTAGCCTTAGCAAAGAAGGGTTCAGAATGACCTGTCTTGACTCGCACCAAGGCAGAAAAGAGGTGTATCCCAGCAAATCATCTCACCTGTTTTAGCTGTCGCTGAAGCGACTGCGGGCAGGCAACACAAAACCATTTTTTGACAGTCCATCTCAAAAAACGTATATTCACCTAGAAAAATATTGAAGTATGAGCAAGATAATCGAAACCAGCATACAGAGCAACCCAAAAATCAGAAGCATCACGCCAAACTTAAAATTTGCTGGTACTACAACGGCCGTATCTGCCGACACAGCATTCGATATCACAAGACCTGAAATCGCAACCAACGATCCCAGTACCGCCAAAACTGCGCCCGTGATTTTCGGACTTTCTCCCATAATCCAATTATAGCAAACTATTGCTTGGTCGCAAAATAACATCACTCAAGCCGCTGCCCAAACAGGATCAGCATGCTCGTTGTCTACTAGATCATTAGTACTCCTCGGCTGAATCCCTTACGGGACTTACACCTAGAGCCTATCAACCAGATGGTCTTTCTGGAATCTAAGAAATCTAATCTTGGGATGGGCTTCCCGCTTATATGCTTTCAGCGGTTATCCCGAAAGAACTTAGCTACTCGGCAATGCACCTGGTGGTACAACCGATACACCAGAGGTTCCCCTCTTCGGGTCCTCTCGTACTACGAAGAGACTCCCTCAAATTTCTACGCCCACAGCAGATGAAGACCGAACTGTCTCGCGACGTTCTGAACCCAGCTCGCGTACCGCTTTAATTGGCGAACAGCCAAACCCTTGGAACCTTCTTCAGCTCCAGGATGCGACGAGCCGACATCGAGGTGCCAAACCGCATCGTCTATATGGACTATTGGATGCGATCAGCCTGTTATCCCCGGAGTAGCTTTTATCCGTTGAGCTCTAACCCCATCGTTTGGAATTAGAGGATCACTAAACCCTACTTTCGTACCTGCGCGGCTTGTAGGCCTTGCAGTCAAGCTGGCTTATGCTTTTACACTTTGAGGCTCGCTTTCCATACGAGCTAAGCCAACCTTTGGACGCCTCCGTTACTCTTTAGGAGGCGACCGCCCCAGTCAAACTACCTGTCAGACACTGTTTCCCGACATAATGTCAGGATTAGACTTTCAAACATGCAAGAGTGGTATTTCACTGTTGCCTAAGCTCCCACCTATGCTACACATGTATATCCGAAAGCCAATATCAAACTGTAGTAAAGCTTCACGGGGTCTTTTCGTCTTGCTGCGGGTAACCGGCATCTTTACCGGCATTGTAATTTCACCGAGCCTCTCGTCGAGACAGTTTTCAGACCGTTATGCCATTCGTGCGGGTCGGAACTTACCCGACAAGGAATTTCGCTTAATTTGTTATTGTATTCCTGCGCATCTGCATGTCGCCATGCAGTTCAGACTATATCTTCTCCAATGTTTCAGTCAGAGTCTGACGTATAGTCGTTGAGGATTCTAGATTGTTTTCTATTCATCTTTGAGGCAATCTCCAAAATTTTTGAAAATCCCTTATCTTCAAGATGTTTCTTATCTAACATCATATTTATAACAGTACAAAACAGTTGAAAATCTCTGTGTTTTGCTGTTTTCAGCTGATGATATTCGAAGAAAGGAATTATCTTGTTTTCGAGATCGTTCAGAGACCTTACAGCATAGCGATATAGATTCTCATTATGGTTATCTCTGCGTCTGTTAACGTAGATCTTACCACAATTGAATCTCTTCTTCACTATCTCCAACGATTTTAGGCTCTTTAATCCCTGAGTTATCACAAACTCTGGAAAAACCTGAAATCCCCTGGAGGTTGTACGATTGCGATTAATGCTTACGGAAAATGTTCCTTCTCCGTCAACAAAACCAACAATCCACCAATCTAGTCTTTCCTGCTGATTGTCTGCACCTAAAACATTTTTACTTGGCATAATAACCTATGGTTACATTATACCATAGTAGCCTAGGATACGCAGATTTTCCAGCATTTAGTCAGATTTTCGTCCTACATCTTCCGGCATAGGAAGTTCGAACGGAGGTTTTGTACCTCACTATGGCAGCTTTATTTTCTACCATAGAACGGTTATAGTTACCGCTGCCGTTTACTAGGGCTTCGAGAAACGCCTCTGGCAGCAGAATTTCAGATACGAGATAGTCCTAACAGTTTTTTGGATTCTAAAATTAATAATCCAGCTGTTTGAGATTACTCATATCTGAAATACTGCTGCCATTAACGCTTCCGTTAACCTACTAGCACTGGGCAGGCATCAGCCCCTATACTTCCCCTAATGGGTTTGCAGAGACCTAAGTTTTTGGTAAACAGTCGCCTGAAAGTCTTTTGTTGCACCCCGCACCTTTCAAAGACTCAATTCGCTTTAGCGAATTAATTAAGACAAAGTCTGTCTTTGAAGGGTGCGGGGAGTCCTTATCCCTAAGTTACGGACGCTTTATTGCCGAGTTCCTTAACGAGAGTTAGCTCGTTCACCTTAGTCTTCTCGACCAACCCACCTGTGTCGGTTTGTGGTACGGATGCCTTGCGTAGTCAATCCTTACTTTTTCCGGTCTCTTTCTCCCCAATATTGAACATAACCAAATCTCAATATCAGCTTGAAAAAGCGTCAATAAGGTGTAATCGCAAGGCGAGGGCAGGAATATCAACCTGCTATCCATCTCCCGCACTTTGGCTCGAATGCTTCACGTCGGATTATTCATCCGCGTTCCGCTTCGGGACAAGGTGCGGGATTAGGGCCGCCTAACCCCGGGACGATCGTCGTTGCCCGGGAAACCTTGGGTATTCGGTGGACAGGGTTCTCACCTGTCAAATTCGTTACTCATCCCAACATTCTCACTTCTTACCGCTCCACTAAATCTCGCAATTCAGCTTCAACGCAATAAGAACGCTCCTCTACCGCTCGTGCGTAGCACGAGCCCGTAGCTTCGGTAACTTGCTTGAGCCCCGTTAAATTTTCCGCGCAACAAACCTTGACCAGTGAGTTGTTACACTTTCTTTAAAGGATGGCTACTTCTAAGCCAACCTCCTGGTTGTCGGAGCTTTGTCACATCGTTTACCACTTAGCAAGTATTTAGGGACCTTAGCTGACGGTCTGGGCTGTTTCCCTTTAGACTATGAAGCTTAGCCCTCACAGTCTGACTCTATAGAAACGGATACTTGGTATTCGGAGTTTGATTGGATAACGAAGATTGCTCTCCGTCAATCCATCCAGTGCTCTACCCCCAAGTCCTATCTATAGGCTATACCTAAATATATTTCGAGGAGAACCAGCTATCTCTGAGTTCGCTTGGCATTTTACCGCTATCCACAAGTCATCCCCCAATTTTTCAACATTGGTGGGTTCGGCCCTCCACCCCGCCTTCGCGGGGCTTCAGCCTGCTCATGGATAGATCACTCAGTTTCGGGTCTACTAGATACGACTTACGCCCGGTTAGGACTCGCTTTCGCTTCGCATCCGTCCGACAAGGACTTATGCTTGCCGTATCTAATAACTCGTTGGGTCATTCTTCAAAAGGCACGCCGTCACCCCGCGCCTTTGGACAACAGACTTAAAAGTCTAAAGATAATAAATTAACCGGTAAAATTTTAATTATCCGACTAATTAGATTATCCTCAATCTTTAATAAGATTGGTTGTTCAAGGGTGCGGGGCTCCGACTCCTTGTAGGCACATAGTTTCAGGTTCTATTTCACTCCCCGGGTCGGGGTACTTTTCACCTTTCCCTCACGGTACTAGTTCACTATCGGTGAGTATCGGTATTTAGCCTTGGATGACGATCCACCCATTCGCGCAAAGCGCGATTTTTCAGACAGGATTTCACGTGTCCTGCCCTACTTTCCACCCCGCTGAGCGGGGTTGAATTATTCTATAGAAAAAATATATTTTCACATACGGGGCTTTTACCCTCTATGGCAGTCCTTTCCAGACTCTTTCTGCTAACATATTTTTTCATCAAACAATTTAGGCTTTTCCGCTTTCGCTCGCCACTACTAACGGAATCTCAATTGATTTCTTTTCCTCCGCTTACTAAGATGTTTCAGTTCAGCGGGTACCCATGTCACGCGAAGCGCAACAGTAGCTAGGCTCTAGAATCTAGATTCTAGTAACTATTGTGCTTCGCACAACACAACCGTGGTTTACACGGTTAGGTTTCCCCATTCGGAAATCCCCGGCTCAAAGCTTGTTTGTCAGCTCCCCGAGGCTTATCGCAGACTTCCACGTCCTTCATCGGCCGATACTCCCAAGGCATCCTCATATGCGCCCTTTGTAACGAACGAGCATGTTGTATCCTGATTCCCCGCTAGGCGGGGTTCAGACAACGGCTCGAGTGATGTTATCTTTACTTTCCCTAATTTTCAAATTGCAGAGCCCTCGTTAATTGAGTAGGCAACTTTATGTTCGGAGAGACAATCCTTCTCCGCTCTCGATGCTTCACTCGGTTTATTCAACCGTGTTACGCTCGGGATGCTTCAGAGGGTCATTATCCTTCGGATAATGAAAAACCGCCTTGCGGCGGCCGTGAAAATTCACGTATCAAGGTAAATCACGGTTAGCCGCTAAATTGGTTAATTTGTTCGTTGTGTAACATAAAGCTATAAAAATATTAGCAAAGTAATAAAAGGTTGTCAACAACCCGACTTAGATAACGAAAAATCTTACCGAAAGCATCTTCGTTAGATAGTCAAAAATCTTACCGAAATCTGCTAAGCTACCAAGATCAAAATCATAATCTTGGGAGCTAAGAAAGCAGATGATGAGTAAACTATCGAAACGAGAATATCTGACTGAAGTCAAGAAGAAGTATTGGAAAGCCAAGAAAAAACGCAAAAGCCAGCTTCTGGATGACTTCTGCGAATTCACCAACTATCACCGTAAATACGCCCTGGAGCTTTTGAATCAACCTTTGCCAGCCAAATGGAAGCGCTACAGGCAAAGGGCAAAATATTACGATCAGCCGGTTGTAGACACCTTGAATGTGATTTGGGAAGCATTGGATGGCATCTGTGCCGAAAGAGTTCATCCCCAGATACCGATCATACTCAAGAAGCTTATTGAATGTGACGAGCTAGAGATCACAGAAGAGGTTCGGGAAAAACTGCTCCGAATAAGTCTGGGGATGGTCAAGAATATCTTAAGAAGCGAGAAGACAAGATCGCTAGTTAGAATTCGCGGCACAACCAGACCGGGAACTTTACTGAAATACCAAATAGCAATTCGTTATGGCCCGTGGGAAGATGTCGATCCCGGTTTCTTTGAAATGGATACTGTTTCGCACTGCGGGGATAATCCAGCCGGAGAATATATCTCAAGCTTGGATTTGATTGATATTGCTTCTGGCTGGAATGAACAGGCAGCCATCTACGGCAAGGGCGAGAGAGCCACACTGGAGCAGTTCAAAGTAATCGAAGCTGACTTGTCGTTTCCGGTTCTCGGCATTGATCCTGATAACGGCGGAGAGTTCATCAACTGGGTGATGTATAGATATATCAGAAAGAAGGAATACAATTTCACCAGAAGCCGGCCATTCCACAAAAACGACAATGCTCACATTGAACAGAAGAATTGGACGGCCATCAGGCAGCTTATCGGCTATGCGAGACTCGACAAACCAGAGCAGCTTGAAATTCTCAACGATCTTTACCGCAATGAATGGCGGCTCTATCAGAACTTCTTCTTGCCGATTATGAAGCTTGAAACCAAAACGAAAAACCTTGAGACGGGCAAAACCCGGAAGAGATACGATCAGGCCAAAACTCCCTATCAAAGAATACTCAATCACCCTAAGATTTCCCAGGAGATCAAAGATATGTTAGAACAAACATACAAAGGGTTGAACCCCGTCAAACTAAGACAGCAGATCAAGGTGAAAATAGGCAGTCTAAAAAGAACGCTAAAGTAAGATTATTTCATTATCTAATACG
>Ga0210057_1005685_pt1 | contig 15916 bp, 9 predicted proteins | sample CryGeyCG2114_010_2_FD_183968 | JGI IMG/M metagenome (GOLD analysis project Ga0210057, IMG submission 183968) | Groundwater microbial communities from aquifer - Crystal Geyser CG10_big_fil_rev_8/21/14_0.10 (SPAdes) (version 2) | ecosystem: Environmental > Aquatic > Deep subsurface > Groundwater ...
AGTGGCGTTTCTCAAAACCACCGATCTACCATGCTACCCGGAAAGAAATATTCCGCGGTAGCTCAATGGTAGAGCGGCTCCCTGTTAAGGAGATGGTTGCAGGTTCGAGTCCTGCCCGCGGAGCCATATGGGATTAGCCGAGTTAAAAGCTCGGCTTTTCTCTTTATTAGAGCCTTCATTCGGAGGTTCGAACGTGCCAGAATTTTTTGCGGACGGATTTGAGACGAGAATCATCGGTAGAAGCGCGGAATCCGTGTCAATGCTTATGTTTTTGTCCTTTAGGAGGAGGTTCGAACCTAAGGCGGATAAAATGACCTTTCTCGCGTGCTGGCCCCGTTCCGTGAACGCTTCTTTGGCATCGCTGGCGAACTTGAGCACGTTGTCGGCCGTCTGTAGCCAGCTGTCCACCCGGGCATCGGTGTCGTTCAAAAGCTCGTGCAGTTTTGCTTTCTCCTGGTTGATCGTCGATTTCTTTCTTGCAAATTCTTCTTCGCTAATTTCCCCAGCTGCACGCATATCTATAAGCGCGTCCAGTTTCCGCACACATGCTTCGTAATTTTTCTGCTGATTAGAGAGGATCGCATTGCGGTCGGCCGCTTCGCGACCGTTCTCGTTCTGCAGCCACTTCATTGCCCAGCCGTGGAATTCTTCCGGTGGCCGGACTTTAGCGAGCGTGCCGGTGATCTGCTTTTCCATCTCTTTCACTTCTATGCATTTCTGAGCGCATGGACCTTTGCGTTTTGTGCAGTGGTAGTAAGTGTAGTGATGAACATTGCCGTTTTTATTTTTCTTGGTCTTGTTTTCTGCCGTGACCATGCATCCACACTCACCACACCGGATCATGCCGGTGTAGGCAAAGGAGTGCGCTTCCGGCTTCGGTTTACTGCCCCGGCCAAGGAGTGCCTGAACGCGGTCGTATTCATCTCGCGTGATCATTGGTTCGTGCTTGCCCTTGTGCCAGTTGCCCGATCCAGCCGGCCATTCAAACCAGCCGTAGTAAAAGGAATTGTAGAGCACGCGATAAAATCCGCTTCGTGCCAGTTTCTTTAAACCCCATTGATTGACTGCAATTTCATGGACACGCGGTGCGGTGTATGTGCCGCTCAAAATCATATCGAACATTTTCCGGATAATCGGAAACATCTTCGGGTCTTTGCGGATCGTCTTAAAACCTTTCATTTTGTCCGGCGTATTCATATAGCCGATCGGAGCGACGCCGGGATGCCAGCCCATCTCCACTTTGCGCCTGAGTCCACGTTTTACGTCCACGCCTTTGTTGTCGTTTTCGAGCTTGGCTTGGCTACACAAAAGGTTTAGTAAAAATTTATCATTTGGTGAATTCTTAAAAGCCTGTCCGGGTGTCCGGATTTCGAGGAGCTTATTCTGGTCCATAAGATAGACCAGGTAGCCGGTGTCCACGGAATTACGCGAGAGTCGGTTCGGATGCCACGCAACAATGCCCTCCGCTTCACCTTTCTCTATTCGTTTTATCATCGCGTTAAAGATCTCCCTGCCCGGTGCTTTGGCTGAGTAGGATTCTTCGAGACGTTCCACAATTTGAAGCTTTTCTCGTTTTGCGAGTGCTTCCAATTCGCTCTTTTGTGAGTCAATCGAGAGGACCTGTCTGTCTTCTTGTTCTGAAGATTTTCGAGCGTAGAGGAAGTACTTGAGTCTTGGTTGTACTTCCTGGTTCATATTAGTTTTGGAACAAGTCGGTGGTGTTCAGATAGTAAATCAGTTTACCGCCGCTTGATATTATGATTCTGGCAATCGGGTGCTGCCACGGATCGCCGGTCAGTCCATCGGGGAGTGAGACGTTTTTATCTTCCCATTGCCATTCATTGGCAGCCGGGTTTGCTGCGCCTGGTTTGCTTGAGATATATTGGAGCTGGATGTCGGAGCGAAGCATGAATTTCGTGTGTTCCGAGTCTCTGCCAAAATAAGCGAAGGCAATTTGTTCGATTTCAGCTTTGGTCTTCAGCGGAGTTTCCAGCGATCCGTTACCAGGACAGTTGCCCGGCGTGGTAGCGTTGCGTTCTATCGGATAGACAATTCCGATTTCCACGACCTGATTCGTTTTTTGCGTTACCTGATATTGATAAACTTCGCAGCGGTCGTTGATGTAATCTGTTTGCTGGAAGATATAGACCGGCCGGTCCCATTCTTCGGGATTGTCGGCCGTAAATCCGCCGTCGTTCTGTTTAACGTTGCTTAAGACGGCAAAGTTCGAGGGATGATTATTTTGTCCGGTGTATTGCAACTCCAAGTTTGGCTCTCCCATGAATGTCCGGATTGTTTGCTCGGCTTTGGCGAGTTCGTTTTGATCCGGGTTTTTCTCGTTAACGAATGTTCTACCGTCTGAAGTCATGCATTGTTCGGGATAGGACTTCATAATCGCGAAACCTGCCCCGACACACTGGTCGAAGTTCGTAATCGAGGCGATATCCGTATTTGCGCCTCCACGCGGTGCTTTATTCCCTAACAGCTGATAAACTCCGTAACCTGCCCCAAAGACCGCTATAAGGGCAATTACGGTGGTTATTTTGGCTTTGTTTGTCATATGATTGTTTTCATTAATTATTTTCTCGACCTAAGCACAACATGGTCCTAAGGCCGAAAGAAGTCAAACACTTGTTTACTTACATTTTACGCCTTTATTTACAGGTTGGGTATCTATTCCTGCCCCAGTTTCACCCCAGTTCTGCCCCAGTCGGTTTTGCTGAAAATCATCCAAGTTTTGTCCAAGTTTTATCCAACCTCTAACTACTGAATTCTGGTCGCCTTTCAGTCGCCTTTGGTCGCCATCGTATCCCTGAAATCTGCCCAAGTTTCACCCAAGCTTTGCCCAACCCCTATTTTTTAATTTTTGACGAGCCAACTCGCTTTATTTAAGCTTTATTATTATTTCTTTCTTACTCAATCTTTATTACTAAGTGCTTCATGGTGGATCCGGGCCATGATTCTCTAAAACACCTGACCGTGCTTCATTATGAACCCCGGCAGACTGGAGAAGTCTGGGGTTAAGGCGATACAAAGTTCCGGCCCACCGGCCGCGCTCCGATGTTCCCGGTCTGGTTTCTATCAGCCCAAGACCGGCAAGTTTTTTTCTCACCCGGCGGCATGTTGATCTGCTAAACCCGAACGAAGCGAACCCGCGCTCTTTATCTTCGCGCGTGGTAAACAATCGATCGGTATGCCAAAACCAGCCGTCTGCATTTGCATAGCGGTTTGAGAGATGGCAGATAACCATGAGAAAATCCCGCTCGGCGTGCGTGAGCGAATTCTTCAGCCGGTCGTCATCGAAGACCAGGTGAGGAGCTGGAAAGAAATTTAAGCTTTTACCACGTGTTGTCCGGTTCGGTTTGTTCATATGATTCACTAAATATTTCAGCTACTTTTTCACTGACGGCTTTCTCGACCAGGACGCCGACTTCGTGGTTAATTGGATGAAAAATATTGGTGTTTTGTCCGGCCACTTTGCGTGTTGGATACACAAGCCGGTATCCGCCCTCACGTCTGGAGAACACGGCCACCGACCCCATCCAGAATTTGCTGTCCAGAACAAACGAAACAAACCCAAGGAGGCCGTCCTGGGGTTTAACCGGGTAGAACTGTATTTCGCTAATTGTGGTTGGTATTGAGATCATGGCTTTTCATTACTTTTTCTTTGAAGTCGTCGATGTTTGGCTCACCCATGTAGGTGATCTTGTAGAGTTTGAAAAGATTATTCGCGCGCAAAGCAGCCTCCTCATCGGAGAGCTTTACGCCGTAGCGTTTTTCGTAAAGCGTTTTAAATTCTTGGATTGCTTCTTGGGGCAACATAAAAGGCTGGCCCCTGCCGGGAGCTAGCCTTTATCTGTCTAATCAAATTCGTCGGTCTAATCGAGGCACCTTAGCCTCAGAGGGAAATTATTTATTATCAGAGCGAGCCGGAAAACAAAAAACGGGACCACGACTCTTGTCATCAAATGCACACGCCAAATGGCAGTGCCGATAACAGTAGTCGTAGTCCCGTCGCGTTTAGACTGAGAATTCAGTCGCCGTCAGACCAACTAACTCTGATATGTATATTTTAGCGGATTTCTCTAGGGACCGTCAACACCCTACCTGTGGATTCTGGAAAACAGATTTAGTAAATAGGGTAGAATTCCTTTATTACCGGCCTAATTTATCCTCTTGACTTTACTATATCACTAGAGTAGTATAGTAAGTGTCATTACTATATCAACGGATAACATTAGAAAAATATGGAAGAAATCCTTAAATATGTACAAAATCAGCTCGTCCAGGCCCCCTTTCGGTTAAAGTCATATGTCCAAGATGAGCAGGGTAAAAAATACCCTCAACGAAATATTTATGTGAAAGTCGATAAATACTTTCGCGATTTTTTGCATAATCCTGAGGCACAAGACCGTTGGATAATAATCCCGGGACTTCGCGGCGTCGGCAAGACAACGATACTAGCGCAACTTTTTTTAAACCACCATCAAGAGGTCGGTGATCGAAGAATGCTATACGTTTCGTTAGATGAAGTTGTGAATGTCCTTGGTTCATCGCTGAAGGATGTGTTAAGTGCCTACGAAAAAATTATCGGTGAAAGTTTTGAAAAACTTACTCAACCAATTTTTATTTTTATTGACGAAGCACAATACGATCCGAAATGGGCCGCGGTCCTAAAGTCAGTATATGACCGATCAAATAAAGTTTTTGTGGCTTGTAGCGGTTCATCGGCCGTTTCCTTACAGACGAACCCGGATGTCATTCGTCGTTCTATTTTCCAAAAACTTTTTCCTACCAGCTTTTCCGAATTTCTCATGATTCGGGATGGAAAATTTCCCATAAAAGATTTGAAGAAAACTATCAAGGAAGCGCTGTTCAATGCCGAGTCTGCCAAAGATGCTTATGAGAAATTAAAGAAATGCGAGCAGAATGTTATAAATGCCTGGTCGTCAATCGATCGGCATTATGTAGACGAGTATCTCAAAATCGGCACCCTGCCTTTTGCCATTCGTATTAAAGATGAAGTTCGGGTCTATCAAACGATTACATTGCTTTTGGATAAAGTAATTAATCAGGACGTGCAGAGCCTTGGCCGGTTTGATACTAAAACACTTGGCCATATTAAAAGGGTCTTGTTCTTGCTTGCCGAGTCAGATGTTGTAAGTATTCAAAAACTGGCTACTACGCTTGAGGTTAGCGTAAATACCATTTCCAATATCCTGGAAGTTTTGGAGCAGGCCGAATTACTAATCCGTGTGATGCCTTATGGCTCAAACGCAAAGAAGGTTAGGAAACCTTCCCGATATCAGTTTATGTCTTCAGCTATGCGCTCGGCGTTTCTTTCGGTTGCCGGCAACGAACAGATCTTTGCTGGTCAGCGCGGTCGTCTTATGGAAGATATTGTGGCCATGACTCTATACCGTGAATTCGTTGCTAATAGCCGCGGTTCACTAAATTACGATAGCTCCAAAGCTGGTGCGGATTTTATTCTCACGATTGGTGGCAAAAATATTATCCCGATTGAAGTTGGTATGGGCGAAAAACTTGGCACCCAGGTGCGGAGCACGATGAAAAAAGTTGGCTCAGCTAAATACGGCGTTGTGATCTGTAAAAATTCACTTACCTTACTGGAGGATGCCAATATCGTGAAGGTTCCGTTAGACTATTTTTTGCTTATATAATTTATGCCAACACTAAACTGGATCGGAAAAGAAGCTGTAGTAAACCACGATAAAGAGGTTCCTTTTAAGTTGCTCAAAAAGGTTAAAACCGCTTCGGCCGGTGACAACTCTCAGAACCTTATCATCCACGGAGATAACCTGGAAGCACTGAAGGCTCTCATGCCGTATTACATCGGCCGTGTTAAATGCATTTACATTGATCCTCCTTACAACACCGGCAATGAAAGCTGGGTATATAACGACAAGGTCAATTCACCCAAAATCAAGCAGTGGCTAGGCAAGGTGGTCGGCCGCGAATCAGAAGATCTGACGCGCCATGATAAATGGCTATGCATGATGTATCCTCGCCTTAAACTTCTACGGGACTTGCTTGCTGAAGATGGTGCAATTTTTGTATCAATCGATGACAACGAGCAACACAATTTAAGATCGCTGCTTAATGAAATCTTCGAGGAGAAAAACTTTGTTACAAATATCATTTGGCAAAAGAAGTACTCGCCACAAAATGACGCCAAGTATTTCTCCGACATGCATGACTTCATAGTTGTCTATGCGAAGCACAAGAATAAAGGGGCAGAAAAGCACGGATGGATAAGAAATTTAATATCCCGAACTGAGCGTCAAAATGCCAGATATAAAAATCCCGATAATGATCCTCGTGGTCCGTGGAAGCCCGCTGATCTTTCAGTAAAGACTTATTCAAAAGCTTACGATTATCCGATTACTACTCCAAGTGGCAGAGTAGTAAATCCTCCCAATGGCCGATCTTGGTCTACATCCAAAGAAAGCTTTGAGGTATGGAGAGAAGATAATCGTATATGGTTCGGAAAAGATGGAAAGAATGTGCCTTCCGTTAAGATATTCCTTTCAGAAGTACAGGGTGGTACTGTCCCTCTGTCTATTTGGCTACGTGACGAGGTTGGCGATAACCAGGAAGCTAAGCAAGAAATTAAAGAATTGCTAGGCACCGAGAATTTTCCTTTTGATACTCCCAAACCGGTACGTTTAATAAAGCGCATATTACAGCTTACAACTAATAAAGATTCCTTAGTTATTGATTCTTTTGCTGGCTCTGGCACAACCGGTCATGCAGTTTTGGATTTGAATAAAGAAGACGGCGGTAATCGCAAGTTTATCATGATTGAAATGGAGGATAAGGTTGCAAAAGATATTACGGCCGAGCGAGTTAAGCGCGCGATTAAGAAGTACGATTTTAAAGATGGTTTTGAATATTGCGAACTCGATAAACCGCTTTTTGATGAACACGGCCAGATTGAAGATACTTGTGACTTCCGACAATTCGCCATTTATATTTATTTCACTGAGACCCAGACGAACATTGATCCTAAAAAAATTGAGGAAAACTATATCGGTGAATTAGGAACTACGGAATACTATTTGCTTTATAAGGGCAAGAACAAAAATGATTTGAATAAATCGTTCCTAAAGAAAATCAAAAAAACTGATAATAAAAAGGTCATCTATGCGGACCGGTGCCTGATTGACGACGAGACGCTTGCTAAGCATAACGTCGTGTTCAAGCAGATTCCTTATGAAGTAAAAGTATATTAAAACTATGGAACTTAAACGCTATCAAAAAACTACGCTGGAAACACTTGAGCAATTTTTGAAGGAATTGCACAAGGCTGGTCTGAAGTACGCTTTCATGGGCATTACCGAGAAGCCATATCGCGCTGAGGCATTCGGTGAGGTTCCATTTGTTTGTATCAAGATACCTACCGGAGGCGGTAAGACTTTGGTTGGTTGCCATACGGTAGAAAAGATTTTGAGCGGAGCTTTGCAGAACAAGCTCGATCGCGGCATTGTGCTGTGGTTCACGCCGTCCGAAGCAATCAAGACCCAGACACTTAAGAAGTTTAAAGATCGTAAAGACCCACATCGAAGAGTGCTTGATGAGGCGTTTGATAATAGCGTTAAGATTTTTTCAAACGAAGAAGCTTTATCTATCCGCAAAGCTGACGTTGCCGATAATCTTTGTATTGTTGTTGCCAGTCTTGAAGCGTTCCGTAAAGAGAAGACCTTACAAAATAAGTATAAAGTCTACCAGGAGAACGGCGCGCTTCTGGATCATTTTGAGCATATTGAGGAACCGGATTTTCTTGAGCGAGACAGCGAAGGCACCGTTATAAATTCATTGGCTAATGTGGTCCGGTTAAGTAATCCGCTCGTGGTAATTGACGAAGGACACAAGACCGCAACCAAACTTTCCATTGATTTCCTCAAAGACCTGAATCCAAGTTTTATTATTGAATACACTGCTACTCCACGAGATAACAGTAATATTCTTGTCGAGGTTCATGCTTCTGAACTTAAGGACGAGCAGATGGTAAAGATTCCTATCGTTCTTGAGAGTGCGGCTCAATGGCAGAATGCCCTGGTTCGCGGCATTGAAAAGCGAATAGAGCTTGAAAAGGATGCAAAGAAAATTAAAGGTGAATATATCCGGCCGATCGCACTTCTCCAGGCACAGCCTAAAAATAAGGACGGCAACACTATAACCGTCGAACACATAAAAAAATTCTTGCTTGAGCACAAAATCCCAACTGAACAAATCGCTATTAAAACTTCAGAAAAGAATGAATTAGAAGGAGTTGATCTTTTCAGTAGGAGCTGCGATATTCGCTATATCATCACGGTGAATGCTCTGGCCGAAGGTTGGGATTGCTCTTTTGCTTATGTCTTAGTTTCTGTTGCCAATCTTGGTTCAAAGATTGCAGTTGAGCAGATTATTGGACGCATCATCCGCTTGCCTTACGCGAAGAAAAAAGCAAACGAAGACTTTAATCGAAGTTATGTCTTTGCTTCCGCTAGGAATTTTAATGAGGCGGCCGAGCAGATTATTTCCGGCCTGGAAAGCAACGGTTATAGCCGGTCGGACATTATCGGAGCTGACAAGAAAGATGCTTCCTATGAGTTAGAAGCTAAGAAGGCCGTCTCCGATACTTTGAAAGTGCCGGTGATGGCTTTGGACGGCGAACAATTAACCTTTGAGGATTTGATTGGGAGCGACTTCGAGCTTTCAAAACAGAACCATGAATTTGAATTCCAAATCCATTACGATAATGACGGCCGAGCGATAATTGATATAAAAAACAAGGATGAGTGGATGCGTGGAAAACAAATGTTTTTGAAGTTGAACTACTCTGACAAGAACTTTACAAAGAATGAGCTGGTGCAGTGGCTGGATAAGAAGCTACGTTTTCCTCTTTTGGAAAAATCGGATAAAGTAGCTTTTCTTGATAAAGCCATTGATTATCAGCTCAAGTCTCACACACTTTCTGAACTATCAGTTAACCGCTATGTCTTGGCCGACCGGCTGAGCGAAGTGATCAATGGCATTTTGGAAGAATACGCCAAGGAACGCTTCGATTCGCTTTTGCAAAAAAAGAAAATCACCACAGAACCGTTCGACGCTTTCCCGGCCACCATTAATCTTAAACAAGCGATACCGCAGGAGTTCAATAGGAACTACTACGAAAAGACAGACAAACTTAACCGCGAAGAGCTCGAGTTTGTTCAGCGTCTCGATCTTGATACCCTCCCCAATATCAAATATTGGGTTCGCAGCCGTGAGAAGGTTGATCCATTTTATATCCAGGGATGGAAGCGCGGAAAGTTCTATCCGGACTTTGTGGCCGTAACCAAAAAAAGCAATATCATTGCTCTTGAATGGAAGGGTGCTGACCGCGTAAGCAATGAGGACACGGCTTATAAAGTGAAGATCGGCGAAACTTGGTCGAAGCTCGGAGACAACAAACTACAGTTCTTCTTGGTGCATACCGGCAACGTAGAAGAAGTTCTAAAAGAAATAAAAGAGCTGTAAATTATGAAATATTTATGGCAAAACGACTTACCAGAAATGAAGATGCGCCGTTCTACTTCGAGAAATTATATGCAGGGATTTGTTTTTTAGACCTTCTCACAAGCACATCCTCTTTAGAGAAAATAGAAATTAAACCTGATAGGAAACACGGTTCCGTTAGAAGAATTGAAGATCTAACCAAATATCATACTGATGATAGTGTTGAGATTGTTCAAATTAAGCACACACTCAATCAAGGAACCAAATGGGGTTTCGCTGATCTTTGGGTAAGTAATATACGTCCAAAAACATCTTCTCGTCGCAAAGAAGGAACGAATATATTTAAGTTTTTAAAAAGTTGGCGCACCCATAAAGATAATGGGAAAAATGTTTCTTTAATTATAGCTAGCAATAAAATACCTACTAACGCTCTAAATAGCTTGTTAAGAGATATCGGGAGAGTCAATAAAAGGAAGCTGTCTTGGAGAAAATTCCAAACTAAATATTCCACTGAGCTAAAAAATATTGAAGCAAATTGTAGTGAAGAACCATTTAGCAATAAAAAAGAATTAAAAGACTTCATTGGGGCGTTTCGCTTCCAAAAACTTCCCGATATAGAATCTTTAGAAAAGAGATTAGTAGTAAAACTTAAAAAGCAAGGCGTTATCGATAATGACCGTGTAAATGCGTTCATAAATAGAGTCACAAAAACTTTTGTATCGGACCAAGTAGAAATATTCTCAACTCATGTTGCTAGTTTAATCGATCGATTAAAAACGGGTTTGATTCAGGAGATTATCGCGCCGCCAAATTACATTGAACGTCCTGAGTTAGAAAAGAAGATTATTAAGGCAATAGAGATTAAGAAAAAGAATGGAGGGTTTGTTCTTTTATTTGCCCCTTCTGGCTCTGGAAAAACCGTATTACTTTCTAGACTAGCAGAGAAAAATCCGGATTTCTTTCCCTATTTTTGTCGCATTCGTCCTTTTGAAACTACAAAAAATCGGGCTGGCCATTCAAATACAAACAGACTAAAAAGCTCATGGTTTAAGGCAGACATCATTCAAAGATGTTTTGAATTTGGTTTATTGCCAATGTCTATAGGCGTAAACGATAATGAGGACTTTATTGATAAAACATTTAATGAGGCTTTAAAAAAATTGAGCGAAAAGGCACTTCAGAGACCAGGAAAAAAAATTGTCATCATCGTCGACGCATTAGATCAGGTGGAGACTGATAAATATAAGGAACGGTCTGTACTAGATGCAATACCATCGGTTAATTACCCCGGAGTAATTTTCTTATTAAGTACTTGGGGAGAAAAGTACTTACCTCAATCAATTAAAAATTTATCAGCGAATATAAAAAAAGAAATCAGTACTGATCTGTATTTTAGTGAAATAGAAACAAAGCAATATCTCGAGAAAGCAAATATCAGTTTGTCCCAAGACCAGGCAACAATAATTAAAAACAAAACCGGAGGATTAGCTATCTCACTATTTTACCTCAGCAAGAAGGTACAAGGTGGAGGGAGTCTCGATGAAGTAATTGGTTCGCAAGAACAATACTCTGAAGTTTTTGATTGGTATAAACCTATCTGGAATAGTTTTAATAATCGCGAGAAGGAATGTTTGGGATATTTATGTTTCCACTTTTCGCCGGTACCAAGGCAGGATTTACGCAACATAGTTTCCAAGTTTAATACAGCAAGCTTCAATAATCTCATAGAAAAAATTGAACATTTTTTGGTTGCCAACAGCAACAGTCTCGAACCATATCATGATAGCTTTAGAAGATTTGTGGTGAGGAGGTTGTCGAAAGATAAGGACGCTTTTCACCAACGGATCGCCAAATATTATTCTCAAAACACCCGGTTATTATATGGTCGCAAGTATACAATCAAGCATTTAGAAGCAGTAGGCTTATCGCAGCTGTCTGTCAGAAACACATATGCCGTGCTTCACAAAAATCAGTTTTTCGGAGAAATATTACGATCAAATATTGATAATCAAACCAAGGTTGAGGTTGGTAAGAGTTTTGTAAATTATTTTTTTCAGACAAATAATATTGACCACTTGGTAAAGTATGCGGTTACTACCAGCGATATTTACCCGACAGTTCATGATGAGGATGTCTATTCAAAAGCTAAAATCGCAACCGATAAGCTTCTGAAAGAAGTCGAAGAAGAATTATTACTCCCCAAAGGTGATCAGCCCTGGCTACGTCAAGAATGGGTCTTTAAGCGTCTGGCCATAGGGAATATTCTCGCCAAGAAAAAAAGCAAGAACTGTTTAACTCTAGCTCACCGTCTTATAGACGACAGCCTTTTCAGGATTTCTTTAGACAGAGAATTGATCTGGGGAAATGATAATCGCTCTCAAGATCGTTTTTGGGGTAATGCCGAGGAGCTTGCAACCGCATTGGTTAATATTGGTCGGTATAAACGAAGCTTAACTTTCCTAAAGAAAGAGATAGGTTTCAAGAAAAATAAATCCATTCTTCAAGGATTTAAGGGTAACTATATAACGAGAATTCATCTTCAGCACCTTAAAACAAATATCGATGAAGCTTTAACAGCGATTCGTCGCGCGCCCAAAATAGAACGCCTTTTAACCTATTTGCAGATGGAAAAAGAAGGTATCAATGTGCCTAACAAGAAAGACTTTAAAACATTATTAGCAGATGAGAAGCTCGAGAAGTATTTATATAACGACAGCTACATCAACCAGTATCTGGATTTAAGTGAGGCTTTATTTGCGCATAACGTTAGGGGTCGAAAAGAAAGAATAATAAGACTATTAGACAAAGTAAAATTGGAAATCCCTTATCATGATCACGGGTACTCTTATTGGGGAACTCATGGAAACAACCGAGATACTTTCATACGTTGGACGGCGTTACGGTCTTTGGTGGATAGAAGTTTCAAGTTGAGAGAGTTTTATTCACAAGAATTAAAAAATAAATTTTCGAAATCAAATGATAATTCCGGGAGGGATAATCCTGAATTCGTAAAGGTTTTGTCCATAGGGCAAGAATTAGCGAAATCCAGATTACTTCTGAGAGCAAAAAAGATTGTATGGCAATCCTTCAAAAAATTATTTGATAATAGTTTGAAATTATATAAAGAAAAAATTGATCAGATAAACGCACAGCGTGAATCACATTATTCTGCGGACATACAAAAAAATTTATATCCCTACAGCCAAGATTTACACAACTTAATTGATGACAATATTTGGGAAATAAACTCGCTGTTCCCAAATAAATTATTAAATTCTCTAGATAGATTGGAAAAAATATTCGGTCATGATTATGTTAACAATAAGGCAGAACTTTTAGAAAGCCTCATTTCTTTAACTACGCCAAAAACTTCTACATTAAAAGAAAAAATAGAAGGCTATTTAAACCGGGCTTTAGAACTGCGACAAAAAGAAGAGCTTGATAATTTAAATAAGAGCGACAATTTAAAAAAACTGGCTGTTCTAGCTGCTCATAAAGGTTTCCCGGAAATGGCGGATGATATATTTGAGAAAAATCTTAAATATTCTCGCGGTCTCTGGAATAAGGGCGATCTAAGGATAACTAATCTTATTGATTCGGCGCGCACTCAAAAAAAAGAACATTTCGAACCAGTCTTAAAATTAATTGATCGTGTTTCTGATGTTATAGAAGGATCGTGGTATTGGAAACTTGATTTTTTGGAATCAGCCGCCTATGCCGATTATTCTCTGGCCCTGGATTATCTTTCTTCTTTTGTGATGAAAAGTGAAGTAAATCAAAATCAGGCTTTAGAGCGAATAATATCAACTTATATAAAACGTAATCCGTATAGTAAGTTCTCCGAAATCATCCCCCTTCTAAGATTGATGGATGTTAAAGAAGAAAACTCTTCTGATTATTTTGAATATATTACTAAAGCCTATCTTGCCACCATAAAGTGGTCCTTATTCAACAAAGATTACACAACAGCTAAAAGCCTGGCGCGGCAATACTATTTAATTCTTAAAACGGATGTTGAACCATCGCATAGAATGAATTTATTGAGGGACTTTTCTGCATCGTTAGCTGATCCGGAGTTAAAAACAATTCTAAGAGAGGTTGGCGTATATTTAAAAAAGTTGGAGCAAGAAGGATATCGAGCGGCTGAGAAAAGCAACTCTGAATTTAAAGTCAGTTATAAAGACTTAAATATTAAACAATTAAGAACTCTGGCCCAAAAAGGCCAGATTGAAGCCCTGCAGAAAAAAATAAATGAGTACGCTAAAACGGAAGGTTATTTTACATACAGACTGATTACTGAATTAGTCCCTTCGCTTAGCGATAACGATCTTCAAAAAATTAGAAAATGGGGATCAGAAAATAAAGTGAATGTGGACAGCCCCGAATTATTTGTTGCTATTTTGAAAAAGGCAGTCAGGATTAATAATAAGCGACTGATAAATAAAACGCGATCAGAAATAATCCAATATTTGAAATCATCTGAACGTGATTACGGGTTAAGTGAGATTATAAGAGAGCTTGATAAAATAGACTTTCCGAAAAAGAAGGAGTTGTTAAGGAAGCTGCTATTATTGGGCATTTGCAGATTAACGGGAAGTGGTTACTACCTACCACAGTTTTTTACTTACACCTCCGAAAGCATTGATTCATATTTTCCAGAATTAAAAGGATACGCTTTTCCAAGCTGGAAAAATATCGTAAATAAATCCATGCGCCTTTCTCTATCACAATGAATACACTAGAATTTCTTTCAACTTATTTAAAATCACCAATCATTGCATATCGCAATAAATCTTTATTGTGCTTATTTGAAAATTCTAAACGTGATCAAAGAACAGTAAACCAATTAGGGCTAAATCTAGATTCAGATAACCTGGATATTGTTTTGAACAGTCTTCGGATCATATATTCCATTAGTCTTCTAGAAAATCCTAAGTTACAAACAATTAATGGAAAAATCGCTAAGCTCGGATTGCAGACAAATCACTTCACCATTGCATGTCTATGCAGAGATATTTTGGATGAAATGGGTAATAAGACAGCATCCAAAGCAAAATCTATTACTAAAATAATTACACCTGAAATAATTGAGCCAGTTGATGAAGAAATGTTCTTTGATAATTGTGATTACTCTCTTGAGTATTCCTTAGGGGCTAAAGATTATAAATATGAGCTGTCCCATATTTGCAGGGCTTTTAGATATGATTGCAAGAAAGCGGCTAAGCAAGTATTCGCCAATATGAGAACACTTGGGTATAGAAAAAAAGTTCAATATTGGAAAGAGCGGCCATCACGCTGGCAGCATGATTTCGAGGGTAATCGATATGAAACCAGGCTAAATTATTTTGCTAGACATGCAATTCAAATGTTTTTAATGTGGTGCGTCCAAAACTTATCAACTACAGAAAATGATTGGTTAGAACTTCTAACAAGCCAACGAAAATGGGATGCTTCTTTGCCAAAATTAAACATACAAGAAAGACCTCATTTCGTACGATTTACAGATTTAGAAATAAACACGGAGAAATGGATAAAGGGCAGAATTAAAAATCGTGATGCCTATGAGCTTTTTGATCCGAAAGCAAAATGGTTTCCGCTATACGAAAGCACTGACTTCAAATATGAAGATAAAGCATTTAATAGGCACATAACCACCTGTTTTATTAAACCTCCAACATTTAAAATTTCAAAGAAACTTGAATTTTCTACACCAAATTACAGCTGCCGGAATTGCTACATAAATGAACTGCCTATAAAGGCAAGGCAGAATGGTAGGTTATATTTGGACGATTCTGGTAATCGACACGATGAATTAGAAGACAAGTTACTTCCTTCATACGGGATTGTTTCTGAGGACTTTGATGATTGCGTTAAACTTTTTCCCGCCCCAGAAATAATAGAGCATTTCAAGTTATCACAAAGAAAAAATACGTTAAGTTATTATAAAGGGTCAGAGCTGGTTGCTTATTGTGTTAATTGGCAGGATGGTTATTACCGTAATGTAGGACGACAAGGAGAAGATAAGTTTGAGCTTGCTAACCACGGTCATTTATTGATGGTAAAGACTAAGTATATTAAAAAGTATTTAGCCGATAAAAATTTGAGGTTATTAGTAATGGGCAATGTTTGGAAAAGAAAAGTAGATAAATGGTCCCATGAAGGTGATTATAGTAATAAAAAAACTTCAAAGCACAAATGGCTTTCCTTTGAGGTGATTAGATTTAATCGATAACGTCGAATGGTTCTTCTCCCCGGAGCATTTTGACGGCCGCGTCCATTTCGTAAGAGTGCCAACCGCTTAAAATAACGGTTCTAAGTTCTCGCACAGCTCGGAGCATCAGCAATTCAAAAACACCTCCAAGGGTGTTTTTGAATAAGCGTACGAGCTAAATTTATATTTCTAGCTTTTTTT
>Ga0210057_1005686_pt1 | contig 15916 bp, 17 predicted proteins | sample CryGeyCG2114_010_2_FD_183968 | JGI IMG/M metagenome (GOLD analysis project Ga0210057, IMG submission 183968) | Groundwater microbial communities from aquifer - Crystal Geyser CG10_big_fil_rev_8/21/14_0.10 (SPAdes) (version 2) | ecosystem: Environmental > Aquatic > Deep subsurface > Groundwater ...
TGCCCCACGCTGATAAGTCGCTGATGGGTACGCTGATAAAACGCCGAAAACTTTCAGCGTAAAATCAGCGTACTAATCAGCGTTAATTCAGCGGTATAATATTATGGAACCTCAAACACAACCAAATCTAAAAATTAATGGAGATGTCATTGAATCCGGTATCGGAATTAAATGGCCCCGCCTTTTTGGCTCCGGAAATCCTTATGACGCTATCAAGTGGGAGAAAAGAACGGCCAAGATAGTTAAGGGAGACGGCACCGCTGTCTTTGAGCAGAAAGATGTTGAGGTTCCTTCGTTCTGGACTCAAACCGCTACCGACATAGTCGCTTCAAAATATTTCAGGGGCAAATTAAATTCTCTCAATAGAGAGACGAGCGTTAAACAAATGATAGACAGAGTTGCCAAAACGATAGGCGAGTGGGGAATGAAGGACGGATATTTTGAGACCATCGGTGATTGCGATAATTTTACAAAAGACCTGACATGGCTCCTAGTTAATCAACAGGCCGCGTTCAATAGCCCCGTTTGGTTCAATGTCGGGGTCTATGAAAAGCCCCAATGCAGTGCGTGCTATATCCTTGCCGTTGAAGACAATATGCAGTCAATTCTCGACTGGTTCAGAGATGAGGGTTGGATATTTAAATTTGGTTCCGGCTCGGGCATTAACTTGTCTAAATTAAGGTCGTCCAAAGAGCCGTTATCCAAAGGCGGATATTCTTCAGGCCCCGTATCTTTTATGAAAGGCGCCGACGGCGTTGCTAATTCCATACGCTCTGGCGGGACCACACGCCGCGCCGCTAAGATGGTTGTCTTAAATGCCGACCATCCCGATATTCATAGTTTTATTTATTCCAAAAAAATAATTGAGGATATGACCAAAGCGCTTGCCCGGGAAGGGTTCAAGGATTCTATTGCGGCCGACCTATTTGACCCCTACACCCTGCTTCCATATCAGAACGCCAACAATTCTGTCAGGGTTACCGATGCTTTCATGAGAGCAGTTGAGGCGGATGGTTATTGGGATTTAAAGGCAGTAACGAATGGTGAGACAATTGAAACGGTTAAGGCAAAAGAGTTGTTGAGATACATGGCTGACGCGGCCTGGCATTCGGCCGATCCCGGCATTCAATACGACACAACTTTTAACGAGTGGCACACTTGTCCTAACGCGGGAAGAATTAATGCCACTAACCCCTGCAGTGAATACGCACATTTAGACAACTCGGCTTGCAATCTCGCGTCGCTTAATTTAATGAAGTTTTTACGTGAGGGAGGACGGTTTGACGTGGACACTTTCAAAAAAGCGGTTGATACGATGATACTCGCGCAAGATATTTTAGTTGACCGCGCTTCCTATCCGACGGAGAAAATAACCGTTAATGCTCACGCCTATCGTCAGCTAGGTCTGGGTTACGCGAATCTTGGTTCGCTTTTAATGACTCTTGGTTTGCCTTACGATTCTGACAAAGGAAGAACGCTTGCCGGACAAATTACTTCTTTAATGTGTGGGGAGGCCTACAGGATGTCTTCGGTTATCGCCAGCCACAAAGGGCCGTTTGCCGGTTTTTACAATGACAAAGATGGGATGCTTAATGTTTTGTCTAAACACCTTGGAGCCGGCGATAAGTTGTTTGAAGAATCACAAAGTATTAGCATGGACGATAAGTATCTTGAGACCGAAGCGCGTCTGGTGTGGCATGAGACAAAAGAACTGGCTGACGAGTATGGAGTGAAAAACTCGCAGGTTACGGTTTTAGCTCCAACCGGCACTATAAGTTTTTTGATGGATTGTGACACCACTGGAATAGAACCTGAACTTGCTCTGGTCAAATACAAGAAGCTGGTCGGCGGGGGAACTCTTAAACTGGTTAATAATCAGGTGCCCATCGCGTTAAGACGGCTGGGATATCTTAATGAGGAAGTGGATGCGATATCAGAATACATATTGGAAAAAGAGACGATCGAAGGCGCTCCGTATTTAAAAGAAGAACATTTACCGATATTTGATTGTTCGTTCAAGGCATTCAATGGCACTCGAAGCATAAGTTATATGGGCCATATTAAGATGATGTCCGCCGCCCAGCCGTTCATAAGCGGCGCAATTTCAAAGACCGTGAATCTCCCTGCCGACGCTACAGTAGAAGACATCGAAGACGTGTTCTTTCAGGGTTGGCGTTTGGGTCTTAAGGCGTTGGCGGTTTATCGAGACGGATGTAAGTCAATTCAACCGTTGAATACGTCAAACAAAGACCAACAACCTACAACCGACAACCAACAACTGATTGAGAAGATTAATGGTTATACGAGGATTAAACTTCCGGACGAAAGGCCGTCAATTACTCACAAATTCTCTGTCGGCGGATTTGAAAGTTATCTTACTGTTGGATTTTATCCTGACACAATGAAGCCGGGCGAGACATTCATTACCACGGCAAAAGAGGGCAGTACAATATCGGGATTGTTTGATACGATGGCAACTTTAGTTTCAATGTGCCTCCAATCGGGCATACCCCTTAAAACGCTTGTTAAAAAATTCAAAGATATGAGATTTGAACCGGCCGGTTTTACCAGCAATCCTAATATCCCGACAGCAAAATCAGTGATTGACTATGTGTTCAGATATTTGGGTATGAAATATTTAAGCCCGGAAGACAGGGAAGAAGTTTTCGGACCAGAGCACGCCAGCATTGAAACGACTCTCGCCGAAAATAAAGAAACATCCCATAGCGACAAAATTCTTGCCGAACTTATCTCGTCTTCAACGGTAAGAACGGAAAAAATACCAACTCAAGTTCATGGCGGTAATGGCAAGGCAAAATCCTTCAACGCCGATGCCCCGCTGTGCAATGGTTGCGGAACGATAATGATACGGGCCGGGTCCTGCTATTCGTGCCCCAATTGCTTTGCTACCACCGGCGTCTGTAACTAAAAACTTCTGTGCGCGCCTGCCCCACTTCGTTATGGGCCAACGGCGCGCCCTTCGGGTTTCCCGATTTCTTCGTTAAAATCTCCGCTTCTCCTTCACCATACTATTAGTATGGCTCAGTCGAATGCTCGATTTTGCCTCGAACTCGGAAAACACAGAAAGTTTTTAAGGTAGCCTGGTTTGCTCTTGTCTCGAACTCGACTAAACGCCCTGGCTAATTATAATTAATAAAAACCGCTTCGCTCACGCCTCGGTCTTGGCCGAATAGGAAAGTTTTAGACATTAACATTTATTTTGACAAGCTTAACTGGAATGTGGTAAAAGGAGTTTAGGTTTTTGAAATTTAATGTCGAGGATTTTGATGACTAAAGAAACTCAACAAAGATCCAGATTTGAAACTGTGGTTTTGGAGGGGCTTTTGTATCTGGCGAGCGATAGGGGCGCAAATTCACTGCCTTCGCTTGAAGAATATTTGGTATCAGAGATAACAGCCGGTACTTGCGAATATATTACTGAAAAAGAAGTTAAAGAATTACATCCTGTGTGCTTGGATAGGCACTCTTGGACTCGCAGGGTCAATAAAAACCTGGACGCTTTGGATGGTCAAACCAAGTTTAACCCCGCTCTCGCGAACGCGATCAAATATTGGACTTATATCAAGTGGTACCACGACCATGGCGAAAGCTGGTGGGAGAGCCAGATCAGATACTGGCTGATGTACGGAGAAAATAATCGCATGCAGTCAACCTTTGCCCTTACCGTTGTTCCCCAGGCAAGAAGAATAGAAGAACAGCTCAAATCCGTAGATACTGACACCTTACGTCATATGGGAAATATCGCAGAAATAATGAAACGATATATTCGGCAAGATCTTGAGTATATCGCGCAGCATTACAGGTGGTGATGTAAATGGGCTGGATAGCAAGCGCCTTTATTATTTTGGGTATGGCTTGTTGGAGATAAAAGTATGTGGGGTTTTGTGTTTGGAGCTTTGGGCAACGGTCTGTGGGTTTATGTGGGCTTGAAAAGAGGAAAGCAGTACGACTTGGCTGTTGTGGCTCTTGTTGCGGCAATCCTTAATTTAATCGGATTATATAAATAGTGGGGCTAAAACAGCCCTTTTTTATTTTTCTCAATACTGCTAAAGTTTTTATCATGCACAAGTCGCAAATATTTTTTTATCTTTTGGTCAGTTTTTTATCGGGGATTTTTGGCGCCTCTGTTTTTTCCGCCAGAGGCGGATCCGCCTCCGGCGGAGATGTCGGACAGGTCTTTATTTATGTCGGACTTATAGCGGCTATCGGGCTTATAGCCGTTTTTGGTTATCAAAAAAGTTTTAATCAAAAAGGGCTGCTGGCTGGATTTTTGTTGGCGGCTTTTTTGTTTGGAGTGGCGCGATTTAATTCGGCGAATTTAAGGCAAGATGCTCTGGATGTTTTTGTTGATCTGAAAGCCGGAGAGAAAGGTGTTGAGATTACTGTTAATGGTTATGTCGATGACGAGATTGTCGTTAAGGGAAATAGGTCAGAAATAGTTTTGCGGGCCAAAGAACTGGTAGCGGGGGATAGAACTGTTAGGGTAGATGACAGGATAATGATAACCGCCAACAGTTTCCCAAAATTTAATTATGGCGATACTGTTTCGGCGACAGGCGCGCTTCAAAAACCGCAAAATTTAACTGACTTTGACTATGTTACATATCTCAAAAAAGAAGGCATAAGAACGACGATGTTTTATCCAACTATTGGAAATGAGAAGTGGGAGATGGAAAGTGGGACTGCGGGGTTTTTTGAGAAGACAAAGGTCGGTTTGTATAAAAAAATATTCTTAATTAAAAAAAGTTTTGAATCGGCGGTCTCAAAGTCGGTGTCAGAACCGAACGCAGCTTTTATCAACGGCATTCTACTTGGCTCTAGGCAAAATATATCGGATGAGCTTAAGGAGGCATTCAATGAAACAGGCACAACTCATATCCTGGCTATATCCGGATACAATATAATGATAATTTCGTGGGCTGTGTTGACGGGGTTGGTTTATTTTTTTAGAAGGCGAACTGCTTTTTGGATTTCAGTTGCCGTAATAATTTTGTTTACCATTTTAACCGGCGCATCGGCTTCTGTCGTCAGAGCTTCGGTTATGGGTCTTCTGATATTGTTTGCTAATGGTTATGGTCGCCTGTACAATCCGAAAAACTCTATAATTCTTGCCGGCGCGGCGATGGTCTGGTTCAATCCACTCGTTTTTGTTTTTGACATCGGTTTCCAGCTTTCATTTGTGGCAGTACTGGGACTTATGTATCTGTATCCGAAGATTGATAACAAACTAAAAAAGATGCCCAAGTTTGGAAATTTAAAAGAAATATTTTTAATGACTCTTTCTGCCCAAATAGCCGTGGCGCCGTTATTAATTTATTATTTTAAAAATTTCTCTATTGTCTCTCTGCCGACCAATGTACTCATTTTACCTTTTATTCCGGCCGCGATGTTCGTCGGATTTATTTCCGGCCTTGCGGGGATGGTATTTTTGCCTCTGGGTCAAATTGCCGGCTGGTTCGCTTGGGCGATAACAACGTACCAAATAGGGGTGGTTGAACTGTTCGCGTTACTGTGATAATCTGAACCAGGTTGTTATAAAATAAGGGTTAGGGGAGAATGATGACTCACGATAATGCTATCCCATTTTATCTTATGCCAAACTCAAAAGAATTCCGACCCGGTATGCCACCAACCGCCAATCCGCACGAGGAGATTGCCGGTCTTCAAGAGGCAATAGAAGCGACAAAAAGAAAGATTGCTGAACATAAAGGCAATAAATGGGATGCTTCAGAACTTGAGGCACATCTTAAAAGCTTGGAACAGCGCCTTGAAGCGGCGCAGAAGAAAACGAAATAGTGAGACGCGAATGCGTCTCTTTTCTTTTTGTCTGAATTTATGATAAAAGAGCTAGGAGAGCAGGATTCGAACTATCATCAACTGAGCGGGTCAGGTTTGCTTATATGCTAGGCACGAGGAGTGATGCGTACTTTATGTACGTGAGCGACGAGGAACAAAGCAGATAAGCAAACCGGCCCCGCCCCAAGGGGGAAACTCAAAAATGGCTGATTTCTTTGTTGTGACTCCTTGAAGTAGTGTTAAACTACATCTTCGTCATCACACCAAAGAAATCATCTCATTTTTGAGCTTCTCAGGCCGATGATAGTTCGAATCCTGCTCTCCTAAATGCAATTCAAGAAACTTTCATTAACCCACATAGTAATTTTTCTCTGCCTCTCTGTCTTCACGTTTTCAATTTATTCCATCGCTCGAGAAAAAGACGGCCTTTTGAAAGTTTATTTCTTCAACGTGGGGCAGGGGGATGCGATTTGGATTGAAGCGCCAAACGGGAATCAGGTTTTAATTGACGGCGGGCCGGATAACGCGGTCTTACAGAGGCTGGGAGAAACGATGCCTTTTTATGACAAAAATATTGATATGGTTGTGGCGACGCACTCCGACGCTGACCACATAACCGGGCTTATCGGCGTACTGGATAGATATGAGGTTGAGAATATTGTTTATTCAAACATCGTTCGCAAGTCATCTCTGTATGATGCTTGGCAAGAAGCGGTTGAGAAAGAGGGCGCAAATATTATTGACCCTGTGGCTGGCAAGGTTATTGACTTGGGGAACAAGGTAACGTTGACTATTCTTCACCCCGCCGAATCGCTTGATGGGGTGGCCAAAGAAAAAGTAAATAATGACTCGGTTGTTTTAACGCTTAAATACGGCGAAACGCAAATTTTGCTGACCGGTGATATTGAAGCCAAAGCAGAAAGGCAAATTATATTGAGCGGCGCGGACATTGATGCCGACATTCTCAAAGTCGCCCATCACGGTTCAAAAACATCCACTCTTGATGAATTTTTATATGAGGTCTCGCCGAAGGTTGCGGTTATTCAAGTTGGAGCCAATAACAGATATGGCCATCCGACACAGGAAGTTTTAAGCCGTCTTGAAAATTTCGGCGTAAAGTTATATCGTACTGATGTTGATGGAAATATAAAGGTAACAAGCGATGGCAAAAACTACAAAATCGAAAGAAACAGATAATAAGCATATTAAACTGGAAAGGACGCTGGTGCTTTTGAAGCCCGATGCTATTCACCGCGGAATAGTTGGGGAGATACTCCAGAGGTTTGAAAGGGTTGGCGCGAAAATGGTCGGCATGAAACTCCTGGTGTCTAAAAAAGACACAGCGGAGAGGCATTATCGAAGCGATATCACTGAACGATACGGACAGAAGGTCCGCAATCAATTGATTCGCATGCTTGTATCCGGGCCCATCGTAGCTATGGTCTGGGAGGGGATAGACATCGTTGCCACAGTCAGGAAGATGGTAGGTTCTACATATCCGAACCAGGCTGCCCCGGGAACAGTGAGGGGGGACTATGCCCATATTTCCAAAGAATATGCTAACGCCAATGGGCTCGAGGTTTTCAATCTTATCCACGCCTCCGGCAACGTGGAAGAGGCCGAGATAGAAATAGGGGTTTGGTTCAAGCCGGAAGAGCTTGTTCAGCACCATCCGATGTACACACGCCTCACTTTAAGGGAGGAGGACTAAGCCCTTTTTGATTATGGATAAAATATTCAAAGGAATAAAACAGGGAAATCTCGATATTATGGATTCGAGAGCTTTTTCCGAGAAAGAACTCAAACAGCTTTCTGAGCTCATAAACAACGACGATGGAAAGATAGATATTGTCAGAGCGCTCATTTTAGGAATTCCGGAACACAACAGAAACTATGACTGGAATGTCGGCAGTACGGTCCAGCATCTAGATGTCGAGCTTATAATCGGGATATTGGGACAAAACTCTGATGACAGGCTTTTAAATTCCATCGGTCTGGCATTTGCTTTGGGCGAGTTTAGAAACACAAATCGGGTTATAACGGACTTCCTTTACAAGATCATGGAGAGATCAGAAAACAGCGATGCCTGGTGGAGGGCGGCTTTCGCCCTCGAGAACATTGGTGTTGAGGAGGCTGTTAATCTTCTGAAGATGTCTTTAAAGAGAGTCCCTCTTAGGGACGTAAATTATTACCTAGAGAACATAGACAGCAAGAAGTCCGTTATCAGTCTACTGATACTTAGCAATGTCGAGAATATCGAGTAAGTCATTTATCCAAGAATAAAGGAAATATTTTTAAAGACAGATGACGACAATATTGTCATAAATTGTTGTTGGCTGATAGGGAGGCTGAAGCTTATCGACAACGATATTTATTCAAAACTTGTGACGTTGATCTCGCATGACAACTACGAACTCAAGTATTACACACTCTTTGCTCTTCAAAACAACGCGACCGAATTTTTAAGACCAACCTTGACCGACGCGTTGAAAGACGGCGACCCCTTGATAAGAAAAATGGCGGCCAGGGGACTGATGAGTATGGGCAACGAACAGTCGTTATCCCACCTCAACAGCGCTTTGTACGAAGAAAAGGAAGAGTCGGTTGTTGCCGAGCTGAGCAAGGCCATCTATCATCTCAAGAATCCCATAAACAAAGCCAAGCTTCTTCTGGAGATTAATTCCTATAAGAACGAAAACGGCATGATATCTGATGAAACTGATAAGTGGTATCGGGATCCGTCCACATACCGCGTATTTTCCGAATCGGAAGATCCGGAGAACATATGTTTTTCTTTGGTTCAGCAGAGGATAGGAGATATGCCTATCAGAAATCCCATTGATATAGCGACGGGAACAGGGAGGATGGTCTGGCAGATCATAGAAAAAATCAAATTTTCCGGTACTTTATTCGCTCTTGATGCAAGCGAACGGATGTGTGATTTTTTGGGCAAAACCGTCAAAAGAGAGCGCAAGTTCACTAACAACGTGGAGGTGGTCAATTCAAATATTGTCGATGCTCCAAAAAACATAAAAAGCCGCTCAACTTTCGTCATTAGCTCTTTCGGTTTTCCCAGCAGAATATCAGACGGCGAGCTCTGCTTGAGCGAACTTAAAGCCGTGTATGAACTACTGGAGGATAAGGGGTTGTTGTTCACGATAGGCTGGGATGAGACGTTTAACGATGAACTGAATAAAATGTGGTTCAAATTTATCCCCGACAAAATAGAAGCTAACAGTTTTGAGGAGTGGCGCGAGAAAAGATCTTCCGCAATAAAAAGTCCCCGGAATTTAGGACTGACCTGGTTTAAGAAAGGCGTTTCGGTTCCCCTTCAGTTCACGTCCATAAGAGAAGCGGCTTTTGTGATGGGATATCTGTTTGGCAGGGATGCCGCAAAATATGTTATTAATAGTTCAAAGACAGAGTGGGAGATGTCTCTTGGCGTGACCTGTAACACCAAAGAAGAATTAGGAGAAATTATAAAAAAACATGAAGGAAGTTGAAATACTGGTAGAAGTAAAATCTGACAAAGAAAATGTCATGAAAGCTCTGGCTGTTTTTGAGTCGGGCGGCATCAAGCGTGTTCTGGATATTTATTTTTTTGATCCCTCTAGAAAGGATTTGAAGCCGGACAAAAACAACAGACTGCGCGCGTCACTCCGGATTCGCAAGAAGGGAGACAAAGCATCGGTCACTTATAAGAAAGATTATTTCGAGGATAACGACGAGTGGATATATTCGGACGAACATGAAACCGCAGTTGAAGACTTTGACATGATGGTTCATATATTTGAACTCACGGGCCTAAAAGAATTGGTAAGGGTCGAGAATGAAAAGTACATTTTCTATACACCGGAATACGAGGTGGTTTTCGAGGATGTTAAGGGGCTCGGATATTTTTTGGAAGTCGAGTTATTGCATCAGGTCTCTGATGATGAAGTCGGGGCGGCTAAAGAAAAAATAAGAAGCTTTATAAGAAAGCTTGGTATCGAAGTGGGGAAGGAGCTGAACGCGGGGAAGCCCGAACTTATGTTGCGGGAACTTCATCCAAGCTGAGCATAGTCTTTTATTCGATCCAGTCTTTTGCTATAATTACATTAGGCCCTTCTGTTGTTTCCAAGCTTTAGAACAAATAATTATCTTAGGGATTCCTAAATTGTGCAGTCCCGTGGGATTGTTCTGCGGAAACCCATCTTGGGTAAATGCTGAAGACTTTGAAATAAAGGAGGGCTTACCTAAAAATCCGCCAACTGGCGGATTTTTAGTAATAATTGTCGGGCTGTCCGGGATTGAACCGGAATCCCACGACCCCCAGCCGTGGATAATAACCATTATACTACAACCCGTTTATTCTTCTTCTTTTCCGCGAGAAGAGCGGAAATATCCTTCTCCTCGCAGGGCCTGGCGGAGTTCCGACTGTTCTTTGGGGTCGCCAGGATTGTAGCCCAAGAAATAAGCCCCTATCATTTTTTCCACCTCACTCCGGTTTCTGACCAGATACTCCGTTAATCTTTCCTGATCTTTGCTTAGGCCTTGAGAAAGAGAAATACTTTTTATGATATCCATAATCTGATTATGGAGTTTCTTTTTACTGGCATCAGAACCCTGAACCACTCCGAGATTTTCTGACCGCTGTCTTATCCCGCTCTGGTGGTGCCTGCCCATTAGTTCAATGAAGCTCTTTTTTCTATCTTCGTTCTTTTCCGCGTTGGGGTCTAAATCAAAAATTTCCAAGAGCATTCTCATTTTGGTTTGAGGGCTTAATGTTTTTATATCCAGAATTTCGCTTTTTTGCTCCGATTGTTTTGGGATTTGTTCCACGAGAGGATTACTTGAGGATTACCTAACTTTGTTGAGCGTCTTAATGCAGTCCGTGCAAATTTTGACGCGTTTGCCATTTACCAATGCCCATTGGAGATTGGGTTTCTGACGATAAACTTTTGTCGGATTATAATGGCCTCGCAATAATTTGCGCTTCACCGCTCTCACCGGTTTTTTACCGCAGTTTGGACACCTAGTCATGTGTAAGCATGTAAGCTGGTAAGCATGTAAGCTGGTAAGCATTTAATTTTATTGCTTACTAGCTTGTTAGCTTATTAGCTTATTGGCTATTTCTTTTGTCTTGCTACTATATCCTAATCCTGATAAAATTTCAAGGATATGGAATTTCTTTTGTTTCTATACTTCATCATCATTCTTTCTGCCGTGTTTCACGAGTTTCTTCACGCGTGGACGGCTGACCAACTGGGAGACCCGACCGCAAAGCTACTGGGGCGGCTGACCCTCAATCCATTAAAGCATATGGACCTGTTCGGAACAGTGCTGTTGCCTTTGTTTTTGCTTTTTACCGTAGGCGGCTTTATCGGATACGCCAAGCCGGTGCCGTATAACCCCTTGAATCTAAGAGACCGGAAATACGGCGATACGAAGGTTGCTTTCGCGGGTCCGGCCGGAAATTTTCTGCTGGCCGCGTTATTTGCTCCGCTTGTCAGGTTCGCGCCGCTTGAGGGGGCGTTCGTGCTGGCGATAACTTGGATAATATACATAAACATATTTCTTGGACTGTTCAATCTCATCCCCATTCCTCCGCTGGACGGTTCCAAATTATTGATGAATCTGTTTCCGCGCTCCCGCTTTACGCTCATGCAGTTTTCTTTTGTAGGTGTGTTTCTAGCCATTATGTTCGCGATAATATTCCTGCCCGGCCTTGCCTCTCTTATATATTATGGTCTAACCGGCCAAGCGTTTTTGCCGGTTAGGTTTTAATAACATTCCAACATTCTCAAGAATGTTGGAATGTTGCAGATGGAAATAAGTGCCTACTACTGTGTACACAATTATAGGATTTCTTGTTGGTGTGGGACTGGTTTTGGTTTTTTTGCGTCCGGTTAAGGAAAAAGTAATCGGCATTTGCGAAGTCGCCTTCGGCCGGTCAGGCAAGAAGCGGGAAAATAAGAATAAAATACTCGAACTTCTGAAAGAAAAATCCGCCTCCGCGCAAGGCTCCGGCGAGACAAAGGGTGAAATGAGCAATTCGGAGATACGCGAGGCGCTGGGGGTTTCCAGAAACACAGTTGGTTGTGCAATATATGGACGAATTGGAGAGGGAAGGCAAGGTTGAACAAGTTGGCGTTGCCGGCCAGAGCGTAATCTATCGTCTTCGCTGAATGCCCAGATCGACATGGGCATTCATAAAAACATTCCAACATTCTTGAGAATGTTGGAATGATGTGGGGAAGAAATATAAGAGATGCCACATGACGCAGTGAGTAAGAAAAAGCCGCCGGGTGAATCATGCGGCGGAAAATGAGGAATGCAGTTTAGTTGATCAAATTTTCAAACTTTGACAACGGGTCTGACTTTTTGATATACTCATTTAGACCTTTGGGTCTTGTTTTGTTGTAATAAAAGATACCAATATACGAATGTACGCGAATGATACTAATGAATACGAATAAGAAACATTAGTAGCCATTCGTATCATTAGTACAATTAGTATATTAGTATCGTTTAGCGTAAGCGTGCCGACTTTCAGACAACTATTAAAAAACCCTCGCAAGACCGCCAGAGCGAAGACAAAGTCGCCGGCTTTGGCTCGCGGGTTTAATGTTTTAAAGAACAAGCCGGCTTATTATTCAGCTCCTTTCAAGAGAGGGGTTGCGATAAAGGTTGGAACGATGACTCCGAAGAAACCTAACTCGGCCTTGAGAAAATTTGCCCGCGTCCGGCTTACCAACGGTATGGAAGTTACGGCTTATATCCCCGGTATCGGACATAATCTTCAAGAACACTCCGTAGTTGTTTTAAGGGGTGGAAGAGTCAAGGATTTGCCGGGAGTCAGATATCATATTGTACGGGGAGTTTTAGATGCCAGCGGAGTTGAAGGAAGGAAACAAGAGAGAAGTAAATATGGCGCGAAAAGACCAAAATAACCGCTGATAAGTCGCTGATAGGAACGCCGATATAACGCTGAAAATTCAGCGACAAATCAGCGTAGCAATCAGCGTTAATTCAGCGGTGTCAGCAGACATGAGGAGGCCTATTAAAAAACGAGCAGTCATAGAACCGGATGTTAAATATTCGGATGTTTTGGTTGCTAAATTTATAAACAAGATAATGGAGGGGGGAAAGAAATCAATCGCCAGAAAGATTGTATATTCCGCTCTTGAGCTTGCGGAAAAACAAACCAAAAAACCGGCGCTGGAGGTCTTCAAGAAAGCGATGGATAATGTTTCTCCGGCGGTTGAGTTGCGCTCAAAAAGGGTCGGCGGAGCCAACTATCAAGTTCCGGTAGAAGTTAGGACGGAAAGGCGAACCGCGCTTGCTATCAGGTGGCTCGTGGATTCGGCAAGGTCTCAAAAGGGCAAACCGATGGCAGAGCGTTTGGCCGGAGAATTTGTGAACGCTTTTAACAATACCGGAGGCGCGATAAAGAAGAGGCAAGATGTACAACGAATGGCAGAGGCCAACAAGGCCTTCGCTCATTTTTCGTGGTAAGCTCCTTCGCCTTGCTCAGTCAAATGTAAAATTGAAAATGCAAATATCAAAATGACAGTTAAAAATGTAAAATTAGACCACATTCACCACATAGTTCTCACTGTAAAGAATATTCCTAGAGCTCAAAATTTCTACTCAAAAGTTCTTGGAAAACCCAACTACGTTGATAAATACCAAATTATGTATCAAGTCGGTAAAACGAAGATGTTTTTGGTAACGCCATATGGCAAAATTCCGAAAAACGACAAATTTAACCCTAATAGAGTGGGTCTTGAACATTTAGCATTCGGAGTCGCATCTTTACGCATTCTTAAACAAATTCAGTCAGGTCTTAATAAAAATAAGATTAAACATAGTGGTATTCACGTTGACCAACACAGCAAGAAGGAAAAGATTTGGCTTAACGACCCAGATGGTATTAGGTTAGAATTTTTTCTTTAATTTTTAATTTTGCATTGTCATTTTTCATTTTGATTTTTACATTTTAAATTTTTATGGCAGATTATCCAATAAATAAAATAAGGAACTTCGGTGTCATTGCTCACATAGACGCGGGCAAGACGACAACCTCGGAGAGGATTCTTTTTTATACAGGAATTTCTCATAAGATAGGGGAAGTTCATGAGGGCGAAGCGGTAATGGACTGGATGGAGCAAGAGAGAGAAAGAGGAATTACGATAACTGCGGCGGCTACTACGGCATATTGGAGTGCAACTGACGCAAAAGATAAAGAAGCCGAAAAAGTTAAGCTCAACATCATCGATACTCCCGGACACATTGACTTTACCATTGAGGTCAAACGCTCTTTGCGTGTTTTGGACGGAGCGGTTGTTGTCTTTGACGGCGTTGCCGGCGTTGAACCGCAGTCAGAGACAAACTGGCGATATGCCGATGACTATAAAGTGCCCAGAATTTGTTTCATAAATAAACTCGACCGCCTGGGCGCCTCATATGAGCGTTCCTTTCAGTCAATTCTCGGACGACTTTCGCCTTATGCCGTTAAATTACAGATACCGGACGGCCACGAGGACCAGTTCAAAGGGATTGTTGACCTTTTGACCATGGAATATGTGTCTTTTGAGGGTGCCAAGGGAGAGAAAGTCGTAAAAGCGCCTATACCGGAGCACCTGAAAGCCGAGGCCGAAAAAGAAAGGGCCATCACCATTGAAAAAATAGTGGAACAAGACGACCAGGCAATGGCGGAATACCTTGAAGGAAAAGAGATTAGCGTCGATAAACTCCGAGACATCTTAAGAAAGGCAACGATAGAAAATAAAATTTTCCCCGTCTTTTGCGGTTCCGCTTTGAAAAATAAAGGCGTTCAACTTGTTTTGGATGCTGTGGCGTATTATCTGCCTTCGCCTTTGGACATTCCGCCTGCTATCGGGGTTTTTACCAAAACAGGAGAAGAAAAACCCGTTTTGCCTGATGAGAACATTCCCTTTGCCGCCTTGGCGTTCAAAACCGCGACTGATCCTTTTGTCGGCTCGCTTACTTTCTTCAGGGTCTATTCGGGCAAGATTGCTTCCGGTTCCTATGTTCTGAATACCAGAAGCGGCCAGCAAGAACGGATAAGCCGTATTGTCCGGCTTCATGCTGACCAAAGAGAAGAGGTCAAGGAAATATACGCGGGCAATATCGCCGCGACTGTCGGTTTGAAAGACACTAAAACAGGAGATACTTTATGTGACCCGGCTAATCCGGTAATTTTGGAAGGTATAGAAGTTCCGGAGCCGGTTATTTCTTTGAGAGTTGAACCGAAGACCAAAGCCGACCAGGAGAAAATGGGTATTGCTTTAAGAAAACTCTCTGACGAAGATCCGACTTTTAGAATTAAGACCGACGTAGAAACGGCAGAGATGATTATATCCGGAATGGGAGAACTCCACTTGGAAATTATCGTTGACAGAATGAGAAGAGAATTCGGGGTTGGCGTGAATGTCGGCCGTCCTCAAGTTGCCTACAAAGAAACCGTCACCAATACAGCCGAAGCCGAAGGTAAATACATCCGTCAGTCGGGAGGCCGCGGCCAGTACGGCCATGTTTGGATAAGAGTTGAGCCGCTCGAGCGTAGCGCCGGTTTTGAATTTGTTAACGCTATCAGAGGGGGTGTGATACCCGAGGAGTTTATAAATCCTTCCGAGAAGGGTGTACGGGAGGCCTTGGATAAAGGAGTTGTTGCCGGTTTTCCGATTGTTGATGTGAAAGCAACACTCTATGACGGTTCTTACCATGAAGTTGACTCTTCGGAAATTGCTTTCAAAATAGCCGCGTCAACCGCGATGCAGGAAGCCACAAGAAGGGCAAAGCCGATATTGCTGGAGCCGATAATGAAAGTGGAGATAATAATGCCGGATAATTTTATGGGAGAAGTCACCGGCGACTTGGCTTCAAGGCGCGGCCAGATATTAAGCATAAATGATAGGAGTCCTTTGAATCTGAAGGTTGTGGATGCGCGCGTGCCACTGTCGGAAATGTTCGGTTATGCCACATCTGTGAGGTCCTTGACCGAGGGCAGAGGGACGTTTAATATGGAGTTCGATCATTATGAGCCAGTACCGAATAACATCGCGGAACAAATTAAAGAAGGGAAGAAGTAAAT
>Ga0210057_1005687_pt1 | contig 15915 bp, 13 predicted proteins | sample CryGeyCG2114_010_2_FD_183968 | JGI IMG/M metagenome (GOLD analysis project Ga0210057, IMG submission 183968) | Groundwater microbial communities from aquifer - Crystal Geyser CG10_big_fil_rev_8/21/14_0.10 (SPAdes) (version 2) | ecosystem: Environmental > Aquatic > Deep subsurface > Groundwater ...
GCCGTCGGCCTCGACTTCAGCGTAGTCGCGCACCCGACGCAAAAATCGGTTGGCAATTCGCGGCGTCCCTCGAGAACGGCGGGCAATCTCCAAAGCAGCCTGATGATCAATTTTGACTCTCAAAACCTCGGCAGAACGGCAGACGATCTGCTGCAATTCCGCCTCATTGTAAAAATCCAGACGGTGCACGAAACCAAACCGATCCCGCATGGGTGAAGAAAGCAAACCAATTCTGGTCGTGGCTGCCACCACCGTAAACCGGTTTAGTTCCAAGCGCAAAGTGCGCGCTGCCGGCCCTTTCCCCAAAACGACATCCAAACAAAAATCTTCCATGGCCGGGTAAAGTGTCTCTTCCACCACTTTATTAAGGCGATGCACTTCATCAATGAAAAAAATGTCACCTTTTTCCAGCGCGGTCAAAATTGAAGCCAAATCACCCGCCCGCTCGATCGCCGGTCCGGAAGTGATCCTGATATTAACCTCCATTTCTTTAGCAATCAAGCTGGCTAAAGTAGTTTTGCCCAAGCCGGGCGGGCCATAAAAAAGCAAGTGATCCACCGGTTCACGCCTTTTTTTGGCCGCGGCAATAATGATTCGCAATTGCCTCTTCAAATCATCCTGGCCAACAAAGTCCGTCAGTTTTTGCGGCCGCAGGGTTTGTTCCACACCCACTTCACTTTTTTGTGGCTCCGGATCAATCGCCGTATTTTTAGCCATTTTTACCTAATTGCCGCAGGGCATACTTGATAATCTCATCCTCCTCTTTAACATTATTGGGCAGTTCTTTGAGCGCCTCACTCACTTCTTCCTTAGTAAAGCCCAAACCACGCAGGGCTTGGTTAACTGCCTGATTGCCCACCTTGTCTTGCAAATCCAGCTCTTTGATTTGGCCCACTTTGGACTTCAGATCCACAATGATTCGCTGGCTGCCTTTGCGACCTAAACCTCTGACTTGCTCAAAAAAAGCCACGTCAGCTTCAGCAATCGCCTGCAAAATCCGTTGCCCGCAAGCAACCGAGAGTACTGACAAGGAAATTCGGGGACCAATGCCAGAAACCGACAACAGCATTTCAAAAACTTGCTTATCATCACGGTTCAAAAAGCCATACAAAACATCGGCCCCTTCAGCCACATGGTGATGAATAAAAAGTTCTTTTTTTTCGTTGAGAGCTAACTTGGCCAATTCTCTTTGGGGCAAAAAAACCTCCCAACCGATACCGTTCGTCTGCAGCTCCGCTCGATCCAAACCTTTATAAATAATCTCCCCCCGCAAGCTCCCAATCATGAGCTCATTATACAATAAAATTTGCTAGGCGACCGGAGGGGTGATCCATCATTCCTCAAGTCGCCGTAAAAATTACCCCACCAACTCTTGGTTCGTAAACAAATGCGTCAGGCAAACCGCCGCGGCATCCGCCGCATGATCGGGCTTGATTTGCTGATTAACTCGCAGGGTTTTGCTTACCATGACCTCCACTTGCTTTTTATCTGCCCGGCCGTAGCCGGCAACCGTGGTTTTGATGTTTAAGGGCGTGTAGCTACAAACTTCCACGCCCGCCTGTTGACCAATCATTTTGATGACCCCCATGACTTGGGCCACAATGATGGCGGTTTTAACATTTTTAGCAAAAAAAATTTCTTCTATTGCCAAAACCTGGGGCTGGTTTTTGGTAATCAGTTTTTTTACGGCGGCCGCAATTTGGCCAAGACGATGGGGGAGAGAAAGTCCGGGCTTGGTGGTCAGGCAGCCATAATCAAGTAGTTTGGGAGTCACTCCTTTTTCAACCACCGCCCAACCGACACTTGCTAGGCCGGGATCGATACCCAAAACAATCATGAAATGATTATACCAGCCCGTCGGTGCTTCTTGACAGGCTTGGAAATTGGCCATAGTATTATTTCCGGTCAATCACCGTCTAAGAAAATTGCCCTTCTCTTTTGCCACCAGTCATTGCCGCCCGCTCGTTTTTTTGTTAAAATAAGCTAATTTTCCAGGGCCCGTAGCTCAGTGGTAGAGCATCTGCCTTTTAAGCAGAGTGTCGAGCGTTCGATCCGCTCCGGGCTCACCCCTCACTCCGTTCGGTGTAAACTGGTTTACCCTGAGCGAAGCGAAGGGACCCCGTCGTCTAGCGGCTAAGGACATTGGGTTTTCATCCCAAAAACCGCGGGTCCAAATCCCGCCGGGGTCACCATCTTCCGCTTTTCTCTCCAGAATTTTGTAATAAGTACTTTTTTTTGGGGGGTTGGCTTTTTTTCTAATCTTATTCTGGCAAGCCAAGAAGAGTCTCTGTGGTATACTTAAAAAAATAGGACCCGCCTACACCAAGGCTACGGCGGGCAAGGAAGGAGGTGAAGTTGATGACAGATATCAAAGTCGGCAAAGTCAGTCACTATTTCAACAAAATCAGCGTTGCGGTGGTCGAGGTGGAGGGCACGCTCAAAACCGGCGATCAAATTAAATTTACCGGTTCCAATGAATTTCAGCAGGAAGTGGCTTCCATGCAAGTCGAACACCAAAGTATTGCCGAAGCCAAGAAGGGCGACGCGATTGGGCTCAAGGTCGATCAGCCTGTTAAAGAAGGCGATGAGGTTTATAAAGTGATAGAGGCCTAAAATGAACTGGCACGCAGCTCCCGATATTCACCAGGAGATAACCAAAATCATCTCTAGGTTAAGATTGGGTCACCTGAACCCCAAAAATATTTTTGCTTTTCGCAGCCAAGGCTCGCGCGCACGGGCGCGAGCACGTATCTGGGGTTTTCCCCGGATTTGGCAGCAAGCCCTCAACCAGTCACCCTGCTACTGTCTGGAGGTTATTGCCGAAAAGTTTGATCATTTATCCAGTGATAACCAGCGACGCATTTTGATCCACGAGCTGTTGCACATCCCCCAAAACTTTTCCGGGGCGCTTTTACCGCACCGGCACCGAAAAGTGATCGTCGGCCCGCGCCAAGTCGAGGCCTTATTTAAAAAACTCCGAAAGGTATGATTATCTTTCATGGCGATAATTTAGTGGTCAGCCGACAAAGGCTTACTCAGGAAACCAAACAATTTTCCGGCGAAGTGATTCGCCTCAACGGTCGGCAAGCCAACCTCGATCAATTTCAACAAGCGCTAGAAGCTTCTTCCTTGTTTGGCCAAAAAAAGCTGGTCATTGTGGAAGATCTTTTCAGCCGACCAGCCGGCCAGGAAAAAGACAAAATTCTGACTTATCTTAAACAGCCAACTACCGCCAATTTAATTTTGTGGGAAGGCAAAACTATTGACGGCCGGCGCTTAGCTGGCTTTAAAAATGCCCAAGTAGAAAAATATCTGCTTCCGGCCACGATTTTTAAATTTCTAGACAGCTTAGGCCAAAATAAAAAAGTTTCGCTTTACTGGCTGCGCCAAACTTTAATTAATGAACCGGCCGAATTAGTCTTTTTTTTACTTTGCCGCCGCGTGGGTGACTTGATTATCGCCGCCGACCTAGGGGCGTCCGGCTTAGACAAGATGGCTCCCTGGCAAAAAAGCCGCCTGGTTCAACAAACCAAAAACTTCCCGCTCAAAAGGCTCGTCGCTGTTTATGGCAAGCTTTTGGAAATTGACTGGCAACAAAAAACCGGTCAAGCCGCCTATAACCTGCCAGCCACTCTTGACCTTTTAGTCGCGTCACTTTAAAATCAATTCATGGCTTTATTCGGTACCAACGGCATCCGTGGCGATGCCGCCAGTTTGTTTACTGATCAATTTTGTTTTGACATCGGCCAGGCTTTCAGCCAATTTCTTCAAACCAAAAAGCTTGCCAAAAAAGTTATCGTCTTCGGCATGGACTCCCGCACCAGCAGCAGCCGGATTAAAAGCGCGGTCACCAGTGGTCTTGGCCAAGAATGGGACATTTGGGATGAGGGAATTATTCCTACCCCCGCTCTCAACTACTTCATCAAGCAGCATGATTGTGCCGGCATTATGGTCACCGGCAGCCATATTGAAAAAAATCTTAATGGCCTCAAGTTTTTTGTCGGCCTGGAAGAAATTACCAAGCAAGACGAAACTGTTATTGAAAAACTTTATTTCCAAATTAAACAGCAAACCCGCTACCAACCCCAAAAAAGGCTGATTAAAAAGGAAGCCAACGCGCGGCAGGTTTACACCCAAATGCTGGTCAAATTGGCCCGGTCTGATTTCCAAGGTTGGCAAGTCGCGGTTGACCCCGGCAACGGCACTCAAAGCGAAATCATTCCCGACGTCTTAAGAAAACTTCAGATCCAAGTTTTGGCTATCAATGCCGACCCAACTAAACCGCTGCTCTCCAGAGACACGGAAATTCAAGACGCTTTCCCCAAATTGCGCCAGGCAGTTTTCGACCAGCAGGCCAACTTGGGCATTGGTTATGATTCGGACGGCGACCGGGCAATTTTTATTGACGACACCGGTCAACCTTTAACTGGCGAAACTTCTTGCTCGATTATCGCCCAATACAGCCCTGACCCGACGATTGTGACGCCCATCAACACTTCGACCGTCGTGGAAAAAATCGGCAAAAAAGTGATTCGGACCAAGGTGGGGGTTCTTTATGTCGTCGCCGCTATGAAAAAACACGGTACCAACGTCGGCTTTGAATCTAATGGTGGTTTCGTTTCCGGGGAAATCTTCTACGGCCGTGACGCCGGCACCGCGACGATCAAGATGCTCAACTTGCTGAAAAAAACCGGCAAAAAATTAAGTGAGTTGACCGCAGCATTACCTAAATATTATATTATCAAAGACAAAGTTGACTGCCCTTCCAAAATTAATGACCAAATTCTGGCCGCCGCCGTCAAAAAATACCAAGGTAAAAAAATTGAAGATCAGGACGGAGTGAAAATCTGGATTGACCCAAACTCCTGGATATTGTTTCGCCCCTCCGGCAACGCTCCCGAATTTCGCGTCTTCGCCGAATCGCTAGACCAAGCCAAAACCCAGCAGCTGGCTCAAGAGGGCATGGCGTTAGTTAAAAGCGTGTTACAATCAGCTTGATGAATTTCCTGGACGACCTGCCCCAAATTAAAAAACTTGATCCCTCACGCGCTTACGACTCGATTGCGGCTTTTCCCCAGCAGTTGGCTGATGCCTGGGAACAGGTAATCAAATCTCCATCAACCAATCACTTCTCTTCCTGCCGGGGAATTTTCCTGGCAGGCATGGGGGGATCGGCGCTGGGAGGACGCGTGATTCAAAGCTTATTTGAAAATGAGCTCACCATCCCGTTCCAAGTCGTCACCGAATACCAGTTACCAGCCGCCGTTGACCACAACAGTCTGGTGATCATCGCCAGTTATTCAGGCAACACCCAAGAAACCCTAAGTTGCCTAGCGGACGCGGCCAAGCGCCGGGCCCAAATTTTTGCCATCACTACCGGTGGGCAAGTGGGGGAAAAAATTAACAACGGTTTACCGGGCGTAATCTTTCAGCCTCTCTACAATTATTTGGGCTATCCCAAAACGGCCATCGGTTATGCGGTGGGCAGTCTGCTAGGATTTTTAAATCAAATTGGGGTTGTCAAGATCGATTTTGCGGCGGCTTTGGGGGAATTGAAAGCGGTTCAAAAAAAGTTTTTGGTCGAAACGCCAACCGAGAAAAATCCCGCCAAGCAGCTGGCCGAACTCTTACAAAATAAAATCGTGGTTTGGGTTGCCAGCGAGCATCTTCGGGGCGCCGCTTACACTGCCCGCAACCAAATCAACGAAATTGCCCATCATTTTAGTTTATTTTTTGACTTGCCGGAAATGGACCATCATTTGGTGGAAGCTTTTGGCCAGCCCGAAGCCGCCAAGTCTGACTTGGCTTATATTTTCATCAATTCCCACCGCTATCACCCGCGCGTGCAAAGCCGTTACCCCATCACCCAAAAAATCATCCAAGAACACCAAACGAAAGTCATCAGTTATCCGCCACAAACTACCAGTCAATTGGCTCAAGCCTGGGAGATCATTCAACTGGGTGGTTTCACCAGCGCCTACCTGTCTTTTTTGAATCACCAAGACCCTGGCCCGGAACCATGGATTCTGAAATTAAAAGAAGCATTGACTGCCCATGAGCCAAAATAAAGCCGCGGTTTTGTGGTTTAAAGACATTGATAAAGACGACGGCAATTTGGTCGGCGGCAAAGGTGCCAATCTGGGTGAAATGATGTCTTTTAAGATTACGGTGCCCAACGGTTTTGTTGTCACCAGCCAAGCCTACTTTGATTTTCTCAAAAACAATCATTTTAAGACCAAAATTCGCCATTATTTGCAAGGGGCTGATTTGACCCGACCCGAACAGCTCAACGACGTTTCCCACCAAATTAAGCGGCTGATAATGACCGGCAAAATTGACCCGTCGCTGGCCAAACAAATTATCGACAGTTACCTCAAGCTGGGCGGCTTACTCAAGCATGCCATCGTCGCCATTCGCTCTTCGGCGACCGCGGAAGACCTCCCGGGAGCTTCCTTTGCCGGCCAGCAAGCGACTTTTTTAAATGTTCAGGGCGAAGCCAACGTGGTCGAAAAAGTCCGCCAGTGCTGGGCATCGCTGTTTGAACCCCGGGCCATTTTCTACCGCGAAGAAAAAGGGTTCGACCATTTTAAGGTCGGCATGGCCGTGCCGGTCCAAGAAATGATTCCGGCGGAAGTTTCGGGGGTGATGTTTACCATTGATCCGATCAGCAACCAAAAAAATCGGCTGGTCATTGAGGCAATTTACGGATTGGGCGAATACATTGTCCAGGGAGTGGTTTCACCAGATCAATACCTGATCGAAAAAAATTCTTTAAAAATTCTCGACCGTCGGGTGGCCAAGCAAACTGTTCAGCTAGTCAAAGCCGGCCAGGGCAACAAAGAAATTAAGGTGCCGCGGCGCTTGCAAACCAAGCAAAAGCTAACCGTCAGCCAAATCAAGCAATTGGCCAAAATCGGTAAAAAAATTCATCGCCACTATTATTACCCCCAAGACATTGAGTGGCTGTTACATAAGGGGAAGCTGTGGATCGTCCAGACGCGGCCGGTGACCACGGTGGATAAAGCTTTCAAGGCCCAAAATTTAACTCTCGAGCCAAAAAAGGTTAGCCGGCAGCTTATTTTACAAGGGACCGCCGCCAGTCCTGGCTTGGCCAGCGGCCCGGTCAAGCTGATCAAAACCGCCAAAAATATCCACCGTGTTGAGGAGGGCGATGTCCTGGTGACCTCCATGACAACGCCTGATTTTGTCCCGGCCATGAAACGGGCAGTGGCCATTATCACCGACAAAGGCGGGCAAACCTCTCACGCCGCCATCATCAGCCGCGAGCTGGGCATTCCCTGTGTGGTGGGCACCAAAAACGCCACTAAAATTCTCAAAAATAAACAAATCGTGACTGTCCACGGCAGTCAGGGCACCGTCTACCGGGGCAGTTTGGGGACATCGGCACCGACCGCCTCCAGCCTGGCGTCTTTAAATCAGTCAGTCGCGATCAAAAGGCCGCTGGCCGTCAAAACCGCCACCAAGATTTACACCAATCTAGGAGAACCGCATCTGGCCGAGCAGACCGCCCGCCAAAATGTCGATGGGGTTGGTCTCTGCCGCGCCGAGTTTATGATCGCCAACATCGGCATCCACCCCAAAAAGCTGATTAAAGAAAGACGCCAAAAGCAATTTGTTGATCAACTCACCGAGGGGCTGGTCAAAATTTGCCAGGCTTTTGACCCTCGGCCGGTAGTTTACCGCGCGACTGACTTTAAGACCAACGAATACCGCAGCTTAGTGGGCGGCGCCGCCTACGAACCGGAGGAAGCCAACCCGCTGCTGGGCTATCGCGGCGCTTTTCGCTACCAAACTGATGAAGCGGTTTTCGAGCTGGAATTGGCGGCGATCAAACAAGTTCGTAACAAGCACGGTTTCAAAAATCTGTGGCTGATGATTCCCTTTTGCCACACCCCGCAGGAACTGGCAGCCGTCAAAAAGATTATCGTCAGCAACGGCTTGGTGCGCAGCCCTAGTTTTCAGCTATGGATGATGGTCGAAATTCCCAGCAACGTGATTTTATTGGAGGAGTTTATCAAAGTGGGCATTGACGGCGTGTCCATTGGTTCCAACGACTTGACCATGCTGATTTTGGGAATTGACCGCGACAACCCGGCTTTGACGGCCATCTTTGACGAGCGCCACCCGGCCGTCTTGTGGGCTTTAGAACACACCATCAAGATCTGCCATCAACTAAAAATCACCGCCTCAATCTGCGGCCAGGCACCGACGACTTACCCGGATCTGGCGGAAAAATTAGTCGAGTGGGGTATCGACAGCCTTTCGGTCAGCCCGGATGCTCTTGATCGCACCCGCGAAGTAGTTTATGCTGTGGAAAGTAAAATTTTATCAGGCAATAAATGTCAAAAATAAAGAGCGTGACCGCCCGGGAAATTCTTGATTCCCGCGGCAGTCCGACTGTCGAAACCAAAATTATTTTAGACAGCGGCGCGACCGCCACCGCTTCCGTCCCTTCGGGGGTGTCGGTGGGCAAATATGAAGCTGTGGAACTGCGGGATCAAGACCCCCATCGCTTCCACGGTCGGGGTGTCCTTAGGGCCATCGCCAGTGTCAACCAGACGATTGCCGAACAGATCGTGGGCCGGGAATTTGCTAGTCAATTGCAGCTGGACGAAACCCTGATTAAGTTGGACGGCACCAAAGAAAAAGCCAAATTGGGAGCCAACGCGATTTTATCGGTTTCCGAAGCTTTTTGCAAAGCCATGGCGCTGCAGGCAAACATTCCTTGCTTTGCGTATGTCGCCCACCTTTATGGCCTTGGGCCCAACGATTTAAAGATGCCCACGCCTATGTCCGTCCAAATTGAGGGCGGCAAACACGGCGCCGGCAACCTTGATTTCCAAGAATTTTTAGTCATCCCGTCTTCCGGCCAAACTTTTGCCGAAGCCTTGCGGATGTTGGCGGAAATCTATTGGGAAACTGAAAAAGTGCTGATTCAGTACCAAGCCGTTCATTCGGTGGGTGATGAAGGCGGCTACGCGCCCAATTTATTTACTAATCTCGACGCCCTGGAAGTGCTGGCCGAAGCCATCCAGGCCCTCAAATATAATTTGGGTCGCCAGGTCTTTTTGGGTTTGGATGTCGCCCCAGCTTATTTTTATCACCAAAACAAATACCGGATTAAAGACCGCACGACGCCGATGACCACCGAGGAACTGGTCGAGTTTTACCGTGACCTGTTGCGTCAATATCCGTTAGCTTCAATTGAGGATCCGTTTCATGAGGATGACTGGGGGGGCTGGACTAAGCTGGCACAATTCACCGGTAACACGATTATCGTGGGTGACGACCTTTTAACCACCAACAAACAGCGTGTCCAGCAAGCGCTTCGCAAAGGCGCCTGTTCAGCCATCTTGATCAAGCCCAACCAAGTCGGGACCGTGGCCGAAACCATTGAAGTCATCAAATTAGCCCGTCAGGCCGGCTGGAAGGTGATTGTTTCCCACCGCGGGGGGGAAACCAACGAGGATTTCATCGCTGATTTTGCCGTCGGTGTCGGCGCCGACTACGTCAAGTTTGGCGCGCCGGCGCGCGGGGAGCGGGTCGCCAAATACAACCGGTTGCTGGCCATCGAAAAAATGATTGATCAAAATGCCCATGAATAAACCGGTGGTTTTAATCATCATGGACGGTTGGGGATTGGCTTCCCCCGGTCCGGGCAACGCGGTCACTCAAGCCAAAACCCCCAACTTGACCAGTTACTGGTCCGTCTACCCGCACACTCGGCTAGCGGCCTCGGGCGAGGCCGTGGGCCTGCCGCGTAATGAAGACGGCAATTCGGAAGCCGGTCATCTCAATTTAGGCGCTGGGAACATCGTTTTTCAAGAACTACCGCGCATCAACATGAGCATTGCCGACGGCAGCTTTTTCAAAATTCCGGCTTTCAGTCAGGCCATCCGGCACGTCCAAGAAAACCAGTCGGCCCTGCACCTGATGGGTTTAATCGGCTCGGGCGGGGTTCATTCCAGTTTAGAGCATTTGCTGGCCTTAATTCAGCTGGCCAAAAAAGCCAACCTAAACAAGTTTTTTTTGCATCTTTTTACCGATGGCCGTGACTCGCCGCCGACGTCGGCGGCTCATTATTTAGCGCGGATTCAAAAAGAACTTGACCGCACCGGTATCGGCCAAATCGCCAGCTTGTGCGGCCGCTACTGGGCCATGGATCGCGACTACCGTTGGTTGCGCACCCAAAAAGCCTATCGGGCTTTGACCGAAGGCGTTGGCCAACCAAGCACTTCCCCCTTAGAAGCGATCAAGGCCTCTTACCAAGCAGGCAAAACGGATGAATTTGTCGAGCCCATCATCATGGTTGATAATCAAAAAAAGCCGATCGGGTTAGTCCAGGACCACGACGCGGTGATTTTTTTCAATTTCCGGATTGATCGCCCCCGACAGCTGACCAAAGCTTTCGTTCTGCCCAACTTTGAAAAGCTCACCATCAAAAAAGCGGCTTTTGACCCTTATGCCGAACGTTACGGCCTGCGGCTTTACGAAACTCCCCAAAATACCACTACTTTTCAGCGCCAAAAAATCCTCCAAGACTTGTTTTTTGTCACCATGACCGAATACGAAAAGGGTCTGCCGACCGCCACGGCTTTTCCCCCTGAGCAAATCAACCTGCCGCTGGCGCGGGTTTTGTCCGAAGCCGGCCGCCGGCAGTTTCACTTAAGCGAAACCGAAAAAGAACGCTTTGTGACTTACTATTTTGACGGCCAGCGGGAAGAGCCGTTTCCGGGCGAAGATTGGCAAGAAATTCCCTCTCTCAAAGTCGCCACCTATGACCTGCAGCCAGCCATGTCCGCCCTTCAAGTGACCGAAACATTGATCAAAAAAATCAACCAAAACGAATATGATTTCCTACTGGTCAATTATGCCAACCCGGACATGGTCGGCCATACCGGCGTGTTGAAAGCGAGTATCAAGGCTTGCGAGGTAGTGGACGAACAATTGGGCCAAGTCGTGGAAGCGGTTTTGGCTCAAGACGGCTGTTGCGTCATTACTGCCGATCATGGTAACGTAGAAGAGCTGATCAACCTAGAAACTGGTGAAGTGGACACCGAGCATTCCAACAACCCGGTGCCGTTGGTTATTGTGGGCCGCGCTTTTCGTCAAAGCAGAGTCGACCTGCGTGACGGCTCTTTATCGGACGTGGCGCCCACCATTCTTGATTTAATGGAAATCGCCAAACCGTCGCTGATGAGCGGCGAAAGTCTCATTAAAAAGCGATGAACAAACCCAAAATTATTCGCCAAAAATTAACCTTTAAGCCCAATTTGGTTGACTATGAGCAAGCGGCCAAAAACTTTTCCTGGCAAGCGGCCAAAAAGGAGTTGACGTGGTTTCCGGACGGCAAGATCAACGCGGCTTACAACGCCGTTGACCGCCATTTGGCCGGCCCGGCACGTCACAAAGTCGCCCTTTTCTGGCACTCGGCCAAAGACGAAAAACAGCAATATACTTTTGAACAGTTAGCCATTTTGTCCAATAAATTTGCCAATCTTTTGAAAGACCTGGCTGTCGAGCGGGGCGACCGGGTGTTTTTCTTTTTACCGCGCATCCCGGCGCTTTACTACGGCTTTTTGGGGACCCTCAAAACGGGAGCCATTGCCGGCACGTTGTTTTCCGCCTTTGGTCCCCAAGCTTTATTGGACCGGCTCAACGACTGCGACGCCAAAATTTTGGTAACCAACCAAGAGCTTGCCGCTCGTGTGGCCAAAATCAGGCCACAGCTACCGTATCTGAAAAAAGTGATCTTGATTGACGCTGAATTTGAAAAAGCGCTGGCCCAGGCATCACCGGTCTTCAAGACCGTGGCCATGGACCCGGACGAGCCGGCTTTTATGCTTTACACTTCCGGGACGACCGGCAAACCCAAGGGTGTCGTCCACAGTCATTTGGCGATTTTGCACGAGCATCTGACCGCCAAGTGGGTTTTGGATATTCAACCCAATGACCTTTACTGGTGCACCGCTGACCCGGGTTGGGTCACCGGCATTGCCTACACCATCTTGGGATCATGGTCGGTGGGCGCCACCAGTTTGGTCTTTGAAGGCCGCTTTGATCCTGAAGTTTGGTACCGGCTGATCCAGGAATATCGTGTCAACGTCTGGTACACCGCACCGACCGCCATTCGAATGTTGTCCGCCGCCGGCGACCAGCTGACCAAAAAATATGACTTTACCAGTCTGCGTCACCTGGCTTCGGTGGGCGAGCCACTCAACCCGGAAGCGGTCTTTTGGGGCCAGCGACGGCTCAAGTTGCTCTTCCATGACAACTGGTGGCAAACCGAAACCGGCGGTATTTTAATCGCCAATTACCCGGTTTTGCCGATTAAGCCCGGCTCGATGGGGAAGCCATTTCCCGGGGTGACGGCGGCGATCGTGAACGACCAGGGGCAAATCCTACCGCCTAACAAAATCGGCAGCCTGGCGATCAAACCAGGCTGGCCATCAATGATGATCAAAATCTGGCACCGGCCCAAAAAGTACCGTAAATACTTTAAACATGGCTGGTATATCTCCGGTGATTTGGCTTACCGGGACAAAGACGGTTATTTCTGGTTTGTCAGCCGGGACGACGACGTCATCAAGACGGCGGGCGAGCGCGTCGGCCCGTTTGAAGTTGAATCGGCCTTGATGGCTCACCCCGCCGTCGTCGAGGCGGGCGTGATTGGTAAACCCGACCCGCTGCGCGGTCAAATCATCAAGGCGTTTGTGACTCTTAAGCAGGGGGAGAAACCTTCCGAAGCCCTTAAAGAAAGAATTAAAGCTTTTGTTAAAAAAGAGCTGGCTGGCCATGCTTACCCACGGGAAATCGAGTTCATGGATCATCTGCCCAAGACCCGCTCCGGCAAAATCGTCCGTCGCATGTTGAAGGCCAAAGAGCTCGGCCTCCCTGTCGGCGACACCTCCTCGCTGGAAAAGTGAGCGACTCCTCGGGGCGGAAATTCCTCCTCGGGGGTGACCGACGGCCATACGTAGAAATTAAAGTAATCGGCATTGACGTGCCCCATACCCACATTCATTTGACACCTCATTGTCAAATCAAAGCGGTGGCTGATTAAAGACTGCGGCTTCGATCGGGCGGTTTTCTTCTCTTGGTTGCGTAAACAACTTCGTGCGAACCGGCACAAAACGTGATTTGATGTTTCCCTTCTGGGAGGGTCTCAATTTTAAAAAGAATTCTGCCGGTTTTTCCCACAAGGATCTCGTGCCAACCGGCAAAAGGACCACCAGCCACTCTGGCAGAATATTGTTGATGTATGTCGGTAGGATGTCTCCCTTCCAGTCTTTGGATTCGCGCAAAAATTTCCTCGGCGGTAAGATTATTTAATCCTCTTGATTTAAACAATCTTCCGAATTTTTCACCGTTTGGTACTGGGATAGGATCAGTGTTTGCTGAAGCAAGGTAGCATATTCGGTAATGAAATTGATTTTCTTCTCCGGATTCTTGGGGAATTTGAGAATTGGGTGGAAAGGAGAGAGATTTTTGGCGCTTTTTCTCTTTATCTAAATTTTTAGCGGTTAAGGTGTTGTTTAAACCTAACTGACTGAGAGTTTTTTCTCTAATATATCTTTGATACTCATTTAGGACTGGTTGTGGGAGCTGATGATTATTTTGCATAAACTGTTGGGCAATTTCCTGGCCGACTTCCGGTAGAGAGGCACTTTCTTGAGTCGGGTTAATTGTTTTAAGTAATTTCCGCAAAACTCTCGTTTGAATTCTTTGCAGGCCTCGGTCAAGCGAGAGAGGCTCTGCCTCTTTGGCAATTCTTATCGCCTCAGAAGGGTTAGGATTGAATTTAAACAGACAAGCGCTTATAAATTGGCCAAAAAGCTGGCTGTCGTGAGAAAATTCCGGGGAGTCAAGATACTCTTGAAGAATTGCCTGAGCCTTTTTGGGGTTGGCTATCAGATGGCTGACCAGTAATTGGTGGTCAGAGTAAATTTGGTGGACATCTGGCCGGAGTTCAGTAACTTCTTTGGGGAGTTCGGGCAAAATTTGGGGAGGAGACAGCCGAGATCTTCGAAATAAAAAAGAAAATAGTGATTCTTTGGTCATTGGTTAATTACTCCAGGAAATTTCCCTTCGGTTTTTACTTAAATGGTCAATTTTTTATTTTTCCGGCAGATTTTAATTATTTTCATTGAATAAGTATATAATATAATTTGACATTTCACACTGTAATTGATATTATAGGATAATGTTAAATCAAGAAAGAGAGGGAAATGGAGCCCCGAGTGAACGTTCCAATCCAGAATTTCCGAATGTGCGCGTGGTGACGGGCCTACATCCAAGTTGGCCAGCCGTTAAACTAATTGGAGAGCCCTTAAGGAAGGGATGTTCTCAGTGGAACAAGTCAGTAAAAAATAGACTGGGGAAAAGACCTTCTGAAATTATAACAATAGACGGTCTTGCCCCGCTCTTGAAGGGTCGGAGCTATGGTGATTCTGGTTTTTTGTATTCGTTACCTGGCTGGCCGTCAGAGATTTCAGGAACAGAAAAAGGTGTTTTATTGGTAGCGGGAGATACAATATGGATGTCTGGAGAACTAATTTTTGGCAAAAAAATTATGGAAATGGGAATTAAGGAAGGGATGGAAAATCAAACAGATATTTTTCTCCGAAATTCATTAACCAGAGGTCTTCTCAGGACTGCTCCTTTTTTATTTTTATCATTTAAAGTGACTGAACAGAGCTCTCGGGTGTTTAGCCGGAGGGAGATGTTAAAGATAATGCTGTCAGTTCCAGCATTTTACTTGAGCAATTTACTTCCTTATGTTATTAACAGGTTGTCCGCAGTTCAATCCAGTAATGAAATTTCAGATTTTTTAATAGATACTAGCGGGAAATTTCGTTGCGAGCTTTTTCAAGATCCATTTATATCGGGTAGGTCTGCATTATTAATTGCAAAAACACAGGATACAATATCAAGATTAGGAAAGCCAAGAAGCACACCGGCCGCTGTTTTGCTAGGAGCAGACCACGCACCAGACTCTTATAAATTTTTGAGTGACCCGAAAGCGAGAGAGGCGGCAATTTGTTCTCTTGCTCGTCAATATGTGAGTTCGTTTAGTCAAATATTTGGAGGAGTTTTTGACAGGTTGGAAAAAAGAGAGCTCAAAGAATGGTTTGGATTTTCAGATGAAGGAGAATTGAGAAACACTGTTTTGGATTTTATGGCTCGGACACAAGTTTTTAAAATCTTGGACCCTAAAAAAAGTGCGTCCAGCCCAAATGGATGTGAAACACCGTCTGAAGAAGTTGACTGGTTTTTAAGCTCCCAGGTTCTTGAAGCTGTAAGAGGGTTAAGACAATAGACAATCGAGTCGTTTTTGAGTGCCCCTCTTCGGTTCGGTGTTTCTTCAGGTCTTAAGTTAAGTCGGGAAATCGAGTTCATGGATCATCTGCCCAAGACCCGCTCCGGCAAAATCGTCCGTCGCATGTTGAAGGCCAAAGAGCTCGGCCTCCCTGTCGGCGACACCTCCTCATTAGAAAAATAACCCCATAAGATTTGATTTTTTCCTTCTTTTGCGTTAAAATATTGCCAGTTTCGTGTTGGGAAGTTCCCATTAGAGGAGGCACCGTGAAGGCAAAGAATTGGCTCTTTATAATTGTCATTGCCGTTTGTGTAATGACGGTGGCGACAAGCGCCGTCCAGGCGAATGGCCGTCCGCATCCAGGATGCGTTTGCTATTAGACCCGCCCGGCCCCATCGCACGCCCAAAAGACTAGACAGCTTTTGGGCGTTTTTCTTTATCAATCAAGGGCACAAAGGTCACACCGCCGTAATTTTTTCTCACCAAGCGATTTTTTTGCTTGCTAATTTTGACTAACTCTTGCCCCAGCGGAAACACCATCCGCCCCCCCATTTTTAGTTGCTTTGCCCACGTCA
>Ga0210057_1005691_pt1 | contig 15907 bp, 15 predicted proteins | sample CryGeyCG2114_010_2_FD_183968 | JGI IMG/M metagenome (GOLD analysis project Ga0210057, IMG submission 183968) | Groundwater microbial communities from aquifer - Crystal Geyser CG10_big_fil_rev_8/21/14_0.10 (SPAdes) (version 2) | ecosystem: Environmental > Aquatic > Deep subsurface > Groundwater ...
GAGCTCGCGATCGTTCACCGTTGGGTGATTGATCGCGAGCTCTTAGACTCGGAATACCATTCAGGATGCCCCTTGAGGCATAAGTTATTCGATTGTGAATTTATTATAGCATCCAGCAGAAAGTTTGCACAAGCATGCACCCCTGTGCATAAACATTAAAGTTGCTCAAGTTCGTATCTCACTCGTGCTTCCAGCTGTGCCGCACGAGTCGAACTTATATCAAACTTCTTACCGGTTTCTTTTTGTGTGTGACGATCACCATCTGCGATGCCAGTGCGGTACTCAAAAACTTCTAAATATCGAGGTTGTAAATGACCAAGCCGGTTTTTTCCCGTCTTGTACTTTTCGACCAGTTTTTTCTCATCAGTGACCATATTGGTCGTATTATACCATAAAACCTTAATTTTAGGGGGATTTTGGGTTACCCACAGCTATGTGCCTTGCCTTTACTCATATAATCCCATATAATCACATATATAACATATATGAGTAAATCTATGGACGACATTATTCAAAAGTTCGATCTCAGGATCAAAAATCCTGAACCACACATCGTCGCTCTCTTGGCGGAGATCGATGGTATTCGAGGTGAGTTTAAGTCAGGTCTCCGGATGACGCCACAGGCGATTACTAGCTTAAAGCAGTCAGTGCTTATTACTTCTGCCGGTGCTTCCACTCGTATCGAGGGTGCGAAGCTCACCGATGATGAGGTCGAGAAAGTCATGCAGGGACTTGCGGTCTCAAAGTTCGCCGATCGAGATTCGCAGGAAGTACAGGGATATCTTGAGGTGCTTCAGAATGTATTCGATGCTTTCCAGACTCTGCCACTTCGAGAGAGTGTGATCACATCGCTTCACAATCAGCTTCTTAAATACTCCCACAAAGACGATACGCATCGTGGTGGTTACAAACAGAAAGAGAACACTGTCGGCGTACTTGGACCCGATGGTCAGGTCGCCAAGATCATGTTCGAGACCACACCAGCATTTCTTACTGCAAAGGAAATGCAGGAACTTGTCGATTGGACTTCCGATGCATTTGAGAAGAATCTTTTTCATCCTCTCCTTATCATCTCCAATTTCATTGTTGAGTTTTTGAAAATCCACCCATTTGAAGATGGTAATGGGCGTCTCTCTCGTGTGCTCACAAATCTTTTACTACTCCGATCCGGATATCAGTTTGTTCAGTACGTATCTCATGAGCAAATCGTTGAGCGTCGCAAGGATGAATACTATCTGGCACTCCGTAAGTCACAGGAGACATTCAAAACTGATAATGACACCATTTCGCCGTGGCTTAACTTCTTTTTGTCAGTTGTGAAAGAACAAGCAACAAAGGCTCTAACATATCTGCAAGATGAAAAAGTCGAAGATACTCTTTCTCCCAAGCAATACGAGGTATGGAAATATCTCTCGTCGGTCGGCGAAGCCGCTCCCGGTGATATTGCCAAAGCTACCGGCGTTGTCGGCGTTACGGTTAGTCAGGCATTGGAACGGTTGATCGAGCTTAAGCTGGTCAAGCGAGTCGGACGTGGCCGAGGAACGAGGTACGTCAAATTATAAATTAATTTTGGAAATCGCCTATGCAAAACGTTGAACACAAAAATGATGACGGAAAACGATATCTCAAGAAATATGAGATTGTCGAGACTGATGTCGAGCTTCCGATTCAGGGGCAAGTGAGAGATCCTGAAGATCTGTATAAATTTCTCAAAGACTTGGAGGACGAGAGCGTTTCCAAAGTAATTGGAGTCTACCTTGATGACAGAAACCTGTTCCTTGGGCATCAGGTCTTTCTTGGTTCCTCCCCCAAGAACCTCGACACGCAAATGCTCTGGCATTACTTCTCTCTATTCCTTGCAAAGAAGTTCATGATTCTAATTAATCATCCCGGCTCTACTGATCCGACTCCGGATGAGGACGACAAGAAACTTATGCGAGCACTGCAGGCAGACTCACAGGTTTTGTCGTTCAAGCCATTCTTTGAAGACTTTATTATCGTTGCGAAGAAGTCGTACTTCAGCATGGCAACAAATGACGGTACGGCATGTCGATGCGGTCATCAGGAATATATCCCAGCAGAATAAATCAATTATGAAATCCCACTTTTACTACAAAGATAAAAAGCAAGTTGTACCCGTCTTGGATGAGGGAAAAAACAAGCTGGCAAAAAAGAAACTTGCTGATCTCCTTAAGAATAAAAAGGAGTTAATACCTGACCACTTTATCGAGAGATGGTCTGAGGTTGCTTTGTATAACCCAGGTGGCGATGTTGAAAAAGCCAATGCCATTTTAATCAATCCGGAAGATGGTGCTTACGATCTATCCAATCCACTCAATGAAATGACAGGAAAAGAGTGGGTAAAGTTTAGTTGTAGCTGGTTTATTTTCAATGCTTTGCAAAAAGATTTAAAAGAAGAGCGAGAAATTTCTCCAGACACCGAAGATCATCCTGCAACATTCTCGCCGACGATGATCGAGGGGTTTATCAATTTCTTTACTAAAAAAGGAGAAGCCGTTTTGGACCCGTTTTGTGGAATTGGAAGCACGATGGTTGCTTGCAAGAGAACCGGACGAGTCGGATATGGTATCGAGCTCAACAAAAAATATTACGATCTATCTCTCAAGCGGACTCCGGAATTCAAGAAGACTATTTTTAACGAAAATGCGGCAAACATTAAAAAATTAAATCTACCTAAAATTGCTTTTTCAATATCCTCACCACCGTATTGGGATGTATTGAACAGGAGTACAAAAGATTTCAAAAAAGACAGGACTAAAGATGGCCTCGATGTTAATTATTCTGAAGCAAAAGATGACTTGGGCAACATTGCCAACTACGATCTCTTTTTAGAGAAATTGGCGGATATATACTTCGATGTTTTCGATCTACTTAAAGACGGAGGCTACCTCGTGGTGATTGTGAAGAATATAAAGAAAGAAGGTAAAATGTATCCATTAGCATGGGACTTGGCACGGCTTCTTTCGAAGAAGTATGTGCTTAAAGACGAGAAGCTCTGGATACAGGATAAGGTCGGCCTCGCACCTTACGGATACCCCTCGGCGTGGGCAAGTAATATCTTGCATCATTACTGTTTAGTATTCCAAAAGAAATAATATGTCATTAACCATTTCACAAATCGTAAAGAACCTTGTCGACGTAAACGATATCAAGCACGATCGTCAGTATTCGCGCGTCGCAAAGCTTCACAAGTATTGGTCGAGAAAACCTTGGTTTGTTGTTGACCAATACATCGAGAAATATTCCAAAAAGGATCACGTCGTTTTGGACCCGTTTTGTGGCAGTGGAATTATAGGACTGCAGTCAGTTTTGGCCGACAGAAACTTCATCGGTTACGATCTGAATCCTTTTGCTGTGTTCTTGGCAAAAAACTCTATGGACGTGAGCTATGATCCGGTTTCTTTCGAGGACGAATTCTCAGTCATCGAGAAAGCCGTGCGAGAGAAAATAATGCCCCTCTACACGACAAAAGATAAATATATTCTGTACACCATTCTTGGAAAGAAAAACAGTAAGGATTATAACGCAGTGATCGCCGATAGTAGTTTTCGCAATAAGCAAAAAGTTAGTCTCACACAAGACGATCTAGAGCCGACCGTGAAGTTCCCCAAAACCTTGAAGTATCCGGATATGGACTTTCCGGAGAAGTTTTATAAGGATCGCTTTTCGTACAAGGGCGTGAAGAAGGTGTCAGACATGTTTACAAAGAGGAATCTCTTTGCTCTGGCAACACTTCATACGGCCCTCAAAGAATTACCTCTAAAAAATAGAGACTTATTCATGCTCGCTTTCACCAACACTCTGTTGCATGTGAGCAAATTGAAAGCGGAGAATGTTCGTCCGCTTGGTGTAAATAACTTCTGGATTCCTGACGACTTTATCGAAGAGAACGTATGGTGGAGATTTGTTGATCGAGTCGATAACGTAAAGATGGCAAAGGTCGTGATCTCAGAGAAGGCTTCCCGAAACAACGTCTCGAAGCCCTCATCCAAAATTTACAATAAGTCATCACTCAAGATGGCGGAGGTAAAACCATCCAGCGTGGACTATCTTATTACTGATCCTCCATACGGTGACACAATCCAATACTCAGAACTTTCGTATATCTGGAATTGCTGGCTTGAGAAAGCGTTCGAGATTGAGGACGAGGTCATTATAAATCCTGTTCAGAAAAAAGGAGTAAACGAATACTACGATCAACTCACCGCCTTTATTGGCGAAGCGAAAAGGGTTCTCAAAAAAGATGCCTACTTTACTCTTGCATTCCACAATAAAGATTTGAAAATTTGGATCAGTCTTGCCGAGCTCATAAGAGATCACGGCATGGAATTGGTGGATATTTCCTCTTACGACACATTCGGCAGTCCTTACAACAAAAATTGGGCTAAGTTCTCTCCGAAGTCCGACTTCTATGTGACCTTTGTAAACTCGCAAAAGAAGTCAAAGGTGTCGAGTAAAAAAGCGATCTACCCTGATGAAATTGCAGATGAAATCGTCAAATGCCTTGGCAAGAACAATGACAAACTCTTTAATCTAAACAAAGCGTACGATCTATTCGTAGGCGTTGTGATCAGTAAAATTTTCGATGGCTCTCAGGTCGCTGAGCACGAACGGATGAGTATTGAGAATATTACGAATCTCTTTCAGGATGTTCCCCGAGATGAGAAGCGTGAGTCGAAAAAAAAAGAGGTTCAGCAAAATTTATTTAAATTACAACACGTATAATTTTATGGAAATTTACACTAAAGATTTTTTCAATATATTTAAAGCCAACTTCGATTTCGAGATCGTTGAGACTGAAATGGGACCGGCTGTCAAAATGCCTGCAAAGGAAGCTTTTATTTATAGCAGTATCACCGGTGCTGGGTACTTTGAAAATCCCATCTATCCTTTCACTCCAAAGGGATTGATGAAGCTTTTCTATAATGCATTCAACTACAAATTCGTATCGGGTATTTTTGACAATGGCGTTCTAAAAAACACACCGTACATCTTATCGCAGGCAAAGAGGTATCTATTCGAGGGCGATAAATACATCGTTCCTATTGAGTTTGAATCGGAAGAGAAATTGCTCGACGTGCTCAAAGAAAAGTTCGATCACATAAAAGACCGAGAAAACTACATCATCCAGCGTATCGAGACCAGCAAGCAAGGCAACGGGATGGAACCCTTTATGGAGTACCTTGCCGGTGAATATTTCCGTCATCTCGGCTTCATTGTAGAGAATCAGATACCTCTTGCACATGCAATAGGCTCTCCGGATTTTGCCGGATATGGTTTGAGTGAACTTATCACCAAAATAAGCAACTACGGATATCTCCCAAGCACCGGTTTCCACATGATCGAATTGGCACTCATCAGAAACTTCAAACAAGGGGTAAAGGACGAGAGTGATCACGTCACGCACGACTTCATTGTTGGCGAAGCAAAGACCGGCAACCTAGTCATGACTAAACAGCTGGAAAAATATCTCAATACCGGATTGTTTGATCAGGGATTCGAGATTCATCCGGCAAAGGCAAAACCATCAAGGGACTATTTCGGCCTGATCAGTTTGGATGCCGATTTCAAAATAAAAATCACTCTCCCTGAGACTAAGTACACAGCGGAAAATCCACTGTCACGAGAAGAGTACACGGTTTGGCTTGGGAATTACATTAAGTTTTATCTCATTTCAAATCTTACGAATGACGAGCTGAAGCAGTTCTACCTTGAGTCGAAAGGTGAAGAGATAAACAAGGAGTCGGACCTTGTTAGTTTCGTCTTGGCGTTGGAGACGGAAGCGATTCTAGAGAAGATTAAATCCCTATAACTATATGGCATACTCCAGCGACGAAATCATAAAAAGAGAGATTCTAGATACCCTTGGTCACGAAACCAAAGGGATTAAACTTCGCATCTTTCCGCAAAGCAGTAACGAGGATCAAAAGCCCTTTTCAGAGGGTGGTCTTACTTTTGGATTCGAGGGTGTCTCTTACGGCTCTTGTGATGCCGCTTGGTATGTAGACGAGCAATGGGTTGATGGACTTAATGGTAAAGAAATAAACAAAAAGCCAGTAATTGCTCTAGAAGGGACTGACGCACTAAGTAGGAACTCAGCCGGTAACGCGCTCTATCAAAGATTTCACCATGCTCTCGGTGGCGTAAAGAACGGCATCGTTGGTGTTTATTATTTGAAAAAAGGTACACAAAAAATCCAGCCAGACCTCTATGGTATGGCCTACTTTGCATCTAAGGTTGAGAAAGGAAAATATTTAATTACAGACGATCTTTCTGTCGTCAAAGATTTACTGGAGTGCTATCACGATCCGGTGGCGTTTTCTGCGTATGTGGATGCATACCTTGAAAAGATGTACGAGCTTTTTATAACAAAATTCAATGCCGCCTACGGTGGGGATTGGAAGAAATTTGCAGAACGGCGATCGACGATCATACAAAACGGATATGTCATCAAGTACGCTGGCCGTATGCGTAGGAATTTTACTGACGGTTCGCAACGTGCCGGACACATTGCTGTTGGTGAGATGTTTCTGACAAAATATTATTTTTACGATAAGAAATTTTATTATCTGTTCCCGAAAATGACGCACAAGGATTTGGAAGTCCTTGACCACAGCAAGACCACAGACAAAGAGTGGTTTCTTTTGCGAAACGAGACCAATGTAGAAATAAAAACGATGGATGATATTGATGGGCTCGATCAGGAGTGCCGGGAAGACCTTTTGAGCATACAGGATACACCGTTGAAAGGTGACGCCATGCGTACTTTCAATAAGTGCATGAAGACTATAGTCGAAGGCTTCAAGTCAGGTAAGTTGAAGCTCAAATAATTTTATGGATAAAGGCGCCCACTTCTACAAATGCGACTTCCAAGTTCACACTCCCCGAGATGCAAATTGGGACGGTGCGGAAGCGGCTACACCAGCAGAACGCAAAGCTTATGCCGATGAGCTTATTCAAGTGTGCCGAGCAAAAGGTCTCAATGCGATTGCGATAACGGATCACCACGACTTTTGCATGTTCCCATATATAAAAGCGGCCGCCGCATCCGAAGTTAATCTTATTGGCGAATCTATCGACCTACAGGATCAGATCGTTGTCTTTCCTGGTATCGAGCTCACGCTTTCATCTCCACCGTGCCAAGCGATACTTTTGCTCGATGCTGATTTCGACGAGACAAAGTTCGGAGACATTCTTACTACACTCACTATTGCGGCCACCGATCCGGCGAATAGCAAACTCGCAAGCGTTGAGTCTGTATCGCCGGCATCGATCACCGGATTAAATGATCTCGAAGAACGACTAAACCAGCACCCTTGGCTTAAAGGAAAATTCATCATACTCCCGAACGTCACCACTGCAGGACACAAAACTCTTTTCCGTGATGGGTTCGCAAAGCATTACAAAGAAATGCGTTGCGTGGGTGGCTATGTTGATGGTGAATATTCAAAGTCCAGCGACGGCTATAAAAATATCCTCGAGGGACGTCAGCAAAATAATGGGTACAAACCGATTGCGGTCTTTCAAACGTCCGATAATCGCAAGCGCGATCATTCCGATCTTGGGTTACCTAGTACATACGTTAAATGGTCAGAGCCGACTGCAGAGGCACTCCGTCAGGCATGCTTGGCGAGAGAATCCAGAGTCTCCCTCGTTGAACCAGAACTCCCTAATCTTTGGATCACTTCAATCAGCGTCACGAACTCCAAGTTTCTTGGACAGGTTGGCTTTGATTTAAACCAGCAGTACAACGCCATCATCGGTGGTCGTGGTACGGGCAAGTCTACAATCCTCGAATATCTGCGATGGGGTCTTTGTGATCAGCCGGTAGAAAGCGAGGACATGGATATCGTGCAGACTAAACGCAAGAATTTGATCGATAATACTCTCCAGAAATTTGACGGTGAGGTACATGTGGAATTTTTGCTCAATGATGTTCCTCATATCGTAAAACGTAACTCAAAGAAGCAGGAAATCTTGCTTAAAATTGGCGATGGTGAATTCACTCCAGCCACTGAACAGCAAGTCCGCAATTTGCTTCCGATCCAAGCATACAGTCAGAAACAGCTTAGTAGCGTAGGTGTACGCATCGATGAGCTGAAGCGTTTTGTTGAGCTTCCAATCAAACAGGAACTTGATCAGATTCGTTCGGATGTACGAGACACGGAGGCAAAGATGCGATCCGCTTATGGCGACTTAATCCGGATGAATGAAATCGAGGCGGAAGTCGACAAAAACAATGTTGAGATAGCTTCATCGACCGAACAGCTGGGCAAACTTCGCAAGAGTCTCAAAGGGTTGTCTAAAGAGGATCAGGAAACTATCGATCAGAAGGCAAAATACGATAACGAAGAAGCAATCATCGAGGGTCTCAAAAACGAGCTCGAAACAACACAGGAACATGTCAGCGGTCTTGTTGAAGCATTGGAAAGTGAAGAGGTGGAAGAGGAAGAGGTCGAACTAGAGAATAAAGCTCTGATCGGCCGGATTCAAAAAAAGTATGCTTCTAAGTTTACAGAAATAGAGGCTGGTGTTACTGCACTTTCAAATCTCTTTAAGCCAGCATCACTCAAGGCCATCAATGACGAAATTAAAGAATGGGAAAAACTTAAGGCGGCATTTGATAAGAAATACGAGGCCGCAAAAGTAAAAGCTAAGGTTAATCAGCAACAGCTCGATCAGATACAGACTCTTGAGAAGCGTATCGCCGCACTCAAAAAACAACAGACGGAAAAACGCAATGCCCTTTCAGCTCTTGGCGATCCCGAAACAGCGTACAAAAAACTCCGCACTAAGTGGGATGGTTTGCACACTCAAAAGATTACAGCTGTTGAAAAGCAGTGTACTCAATTCACCGCACTCTCTGGCGATCTCATTAAGGCAGAAATTACAAACAGTCTGGACACTAACGCCCTCACCCTAAAACTCAAGACGGCTTTTTCTGGCATGAACATCAATGAAGCGAAGCTCGAGAAAATCTGCCAATGCCTTTTGAAAGCCAGCGATCCACTTGTTGAGTGGAATAATATTCTTTCCGAACTTGAAAAACTGGCACTACACTCTATAGAGGGACCGGATGAAATGCCGGATACTCCGGTTCTTAATAAGTGTAATTTTATCGATACGGAACGTACAAGAATTGCGACGAACTTCGACTCTGCTCGCTGGCTCGACCTTTCCGTTATAGAACTCGAATTTAATCCGAAGTTTTCTTATTGCACCAACAAAACAAAAAAGGATTACATCGGGTTTTCTGATGCATCAGCTGGACAGCAAGCTACCGCTTTGCTCACTGTCCTCTTGAACCAGCCGGGTGCACCACTCATAATCGACCAGCCAGAAGATGATATCGATAGCAAAATGTTCAAAGATATTGTCCAGCAGGTTTGGAGGGCTAAGAGTAAACGTCAGCTTATTTTCGCGAGCCATAGTGCGAACTTTGTCGTTAATGGTGATGCCGAGCTGGTGGTCTGTTGCGACTACATAAAAGCCGGTGACCAAACTCGTGGATCAATCAAGGCCATGGGTGCGATCGACAAAAAGGCAATTAAGGAAGAAATAATCCTCGTTACTGAGGGTGGGCGTGATGCATTCAAATTACGTATGGATCAGTATGGATTTTAAATATTTCCAAATACATTATGAATTCAATCAATAAAAACTCAGTATCAATCGCAGGAGAGTTTGCTGTCTTGTCACAGCTGGCCTTGCGTGGATACGATGCGAACATGACTCTTGGTCACACGAAGAGTGTCGATATTTTGGTCTCTGATCCTCGCACCGGAAAGCTCTATCAGATGGAGGTAAAGACTAACTTTCAAAACAGTCGCAATAAAGCATCGGTCTCAAAGGTTCACGGATCGTCTGTAAGCGGATGGATCATGAGCAAGAAAAACGAAACGGTCGACATCCCCACGCTCTTTTACTGTTTCGTAAATATCTCAAAAGATACGAATGTTTTTAAATTCTATATTGTTCCGAGTAAAGTCGTTGCGAATTATGTAAAAGGTCAACACAATCTCTGGTTGGCAGAGAAGAAAAAAGAGGGCAAGAAAGTAAAAGATGGAGAGATGCGTATTTTCCGTCTTGGAGTAAAAGGAGAAAAGTATCCGATACCTACTCCGACCGCTGAACAGTACGAGGATAACTGGGAATTTAAATTATAGACTTTAAAATTTTGCTAGACTTAGATACAACATGAAATTTCTTAAACCATTAATCACGCATAAAAAAGTTATTTTCCGCCAGCTTGGAATGGCGATCGTGATCGTGGTACTAGCGATAATAAGTTATGCAATTTACGATGGCCTGATCAAGACACCGATAGTGGCTACATCAGACGAATATTCAGACGAGAGCTACGACTGTTCGGTCATAGGTATAAATTTGCACGGAACACTTTGGACCTACATTCCACCTCAAAATGAGGATGATATTTTTACCGACAACGATATCGTTGCGAGTGAGGAGATAAACTATTTGATCAGGCAAGCAAACGAAGACGATGATATCAAAGCGATCTTGATTGAAGCAGACTCACAGGGTGGTTTGCCGGTCGCTGGAGAAGAAGTCGCAAATGCTCTCAAGAACAGTGAGAAACCGACCGTTGCTGTAATACGGCAAAGTGGACTCTCTGCGGCCTATTGGGCTGTCAGTGGTGCCGACCATATCTTTGCTTCAAAGAATTCTGATGTCGGAAGTATTGGTGTCACTGCCTCATATCTCGCTAACGTAGGAAAAAATCAAAAGGATGGAAACGACTATGTCCAATTAAGTTCAGGAAAATACAAAGACGCCGGTGATCCAGATCGACCACTTACTGAAGAAGAGAGGCAGTTGTTTCTAAGGGATATCAAAATCGTACATGAAAACTTTATTGCGGACGTGGCGACTAATCGAGATATTCCAGTGATAGATGTTCAAAAAATTGCTGATGGTTCGTCTGTTCTCGGTGATCGAGCAAAGGAACTTCGTTTGATCGATGATATCGGTGGCATACGAGAAGCCGAGAAATATTTAGAAGGTATTATCGGTGAAAAACCAGAGGTCTGCTGGTACTAAGCTTGCTTACCCGTGAATTTGTTGGTACTCTTTATTAACAATGCAACGCTTTAGATTTAACTAGCCACCGACGAACACCGCACCTCTCTCGCGGCTGTTCTAGGTGGCTTTTCTATTTGCCGTTGTAGCTCAATGGAAGAGCGTACCCTTGAAACGGGTAAGATAGAGGTTCGATTCCTCCCAGCGGCACCACGCCCTCGTGGTCTAATGGATAGGATGCCTCTGTTCTAATGAGGAAGGTGCGGGTTCGAGTCCTGCCGAGGGCACAAAAATTTGGTATGATTATTTCGGGATAGCGAGAGTTGGTATTTTTCGACGAATGTTGAAAACATTGCTGTTCAATAAGTCCGACTCGTTCGGTTAAAAACGGCGGTGGCTTACGGGTCTACCAAGAGTGCTATTCCAGCAAAGGGCTCCCATTCGTGGGAGTTTTTTGCTTTATTGGCACAAAGCTCTAACCCCTCGGGCAAAGCTCGCCACAGGGGCAAACAAATGGCAAAAACGGGGCTTTAAAGCTCCTTTTTGCATCTCTCAAGGTACTTAACAGGATGGTCAGGTAAGAATATCGATAAATCCTTGAATTATTGGCAGGTTTAGAAACAGGATCACTGCGACAATACCGGGGCCTTTTTTCTTTATCTCTTGGGTTGCAGGAAGGATGATGATCTCAATTTTTCTTTTGATGATCACTTTCAGTGTCTTACTGCAATGTGGACACCGCATAGAGAATCGACCCTCGGAGTTAAAAACGGCATCTTTGAAGATGATATTGGTGCAGTGAGGGCAGTTTCCTAGATTGGTTGATTCCTCTGCGGCCATAGTTTTATTCCGGAGGTTCTGACGCTTGCCCGATAAGCTATTGGTTCTTTGCAGGCAACGGAGAACCTCGGCTTAGAAAAGGTGAAAGTGTGCTCACCGTTTCCTTATCGGGTTCGGCCGCAGAAATCCTCGATCATGGTTAGTTGGTTAACAAATAATCAATGATTCGGGTTCGACTACACCCGAATGATTAATTGCTTTTCAAGGTTCGTCCGTTGCCGTCCTTGTACGCCTCTTGTCGCCGTTCATCGACATCTTGGCGACCAGCACATCTCTCATCTCTGCTAAGTTATCCCCAGTTTTTTGATCACGAGCGTAATTCTTTTTAATAAATTCTTTTTCTTTATTCTTGTTAGTAGTTCCTGCTGACTGATCTGACCGGTCTGTATGACCGATGTGCAAGTCTGACTGACCGACCTTGTTTGAGTTCGGTCTCACTGACCGGTCTAATCTCAACAGGTAGTACACATTGTGATAGCGTCGTCGGCTCTTTCGAATAATCTCAAGCTTGATGAGTTGCCGGATACCTCTCTGCACGCTCGAGATGCTCGCACCGATCTTGTTGGCAATGGTCTGGTGAGATGGAAAACAAAAACCCTCCTGGTTCGCATGCTCTGCCAGGCAGTTATAAATAGCGATGCCGATTGGACCTATGGTGCTTCCGTATTCATCGAGAAGTACCTTGCTGATCCAATACCAGTCACCTTTGCGAAGATCCCTGATTGTTATTTTTTCATCCGGCATACACGAGAAATAAAGGCGTGGTGAGGGTCGACCAAAACCCAGACCGCACCTTATCGCTCCTCTCAATGAGGTCATCGGCCATTGAGGGGAGAGTAAGAGGCGGTCTACCATTCTCTAGATTTCGGCAAAGCCCGATCGATGTTGTCCATCGCTCGTCAGAAATCTCGTCGTGTAATTGGATTTTCAAGTTCCCGGATGGTGAAGTTACGGAGCAGGCTCTCCCGTCTCCAAAGAAGTTCCTGCCTCGTCGGCGGCTTCCTCGTGATCCGTTTCCAGATCCTCCGGATAAGTCTCTTGATCAGGATTTTCGTTCTCATGTTTTTTGATGTGATCCATGTGATCCAAAAGCATGAACGCCATGCGCTTAAAGCCAGCGTGGACTTTCCAAACTTCTTGTCGGGAAGGCTCTCGGCCGAGGACGTCGGCGAGTGCGTTGCGAGTAAGCTCAACGAGAGCTTCCTCATCTTTGTCTGGTTTGGACATGCGGTGGTTTGGTTCATAGAAGTGACCTCACACTTTTATTGACCCCACCTTGCCTAAGGCAAGAAAACTTCCTCTACTCTGACCCCGAGAGCCAAAGCGATCCGCTGGGCTGTTTCGAGATTCGGACGTTTCCGTCCTGTCTCGTACCGGCTGATCGCAGTGTTGTGCTTAAAACCAAGAATTCGGGCTAACTGGTATTGCGTTAGCCCTTTCTTGATTCGAAGGTCACGGAGTTTTATATTCACTGGTGATTTGTTCATATGTTTAACTTTTAGACCTCTACAGTCATATTAAGCAATTTTGCTTAACTGGTCAATATTGGGGTATGTGGATAAGCAAAGTTGCTTAATCTTTACTAATTTGCTACAGTACGGTAAACTGGTCGTAAGCAAGGAAATTAAGCAAATTCAACAAATATGTCATTTGGTTCATATCTAAAAAATCAAAGGGAATCGAAAAATTGGACTATAAAGGAACTGGCGGAACGGCTCGGCTTTTCCTCGAGCTATATCAGCCAGTTAGAAAACGGAACCCGTATTCCGTCTCAGAAACAGCTGGCCACGTTGGCTAAGGCCTATCAGATCCCCGAGGACGAGGTCAGAAAGCATTGGACCGAGGGGAAAATCCAAAAGGTCAGCATGGAGGGTAATTATAAATTCAACATCAGTGATGTTGGTGAGAGACGTGTTCACGAGGCCGCAAGCAAATTAGAACGAGGGCTTGAAGAGCTAAGGAATACCATCTCCAGTGATGATGCATACATCAAAACGCCAGTGATCGATGCGCTCTCCGCCGATGATCTCGGTACTCGCTTGAAGGAAGCCAAGGAGTTTTTCTTTCTCCCCAAAAACAGCGTGCCGGTCGGACATCGTATGTTTGGTTTTCGGGTGGATGGTTTGTCACTACCCGATGCCGGTATTCTTGCCGGGGACTTCATCATCCTCGATGCGGATGCCAAACCAGAGAGTGGCGATATTGTCGTGATCGCCATTCCAGATGGGTTGGTCATGACTTACTACCACGAGCGAGGCGACTACCTTGAGCTCCGGCCGGAGACGGAGGGCTTCAAAAAGGCCTACCATCTCAAGGAGAGCAAGGTAGTGGGTCGGCTCGTCTACCACGTCAAGAAGTATTAAAGAACAGGGCTCCCCGCAAGGTGAGCCCTGAAGCATTTTAGAGAGTCAGTAATAAATAAAAGGTCAAAAAATTATAAAGAAATAGTAAAGAATTTATCAATTAATTATGAACTACTTAATCTACGGCCGTGTCTCTACGTCTCGTCAGGCCGAACGAGAACTGAGTATTCCAGCACAGGTGAAAGCATGCCAAAAGTACGGCATGGATCACGGCTGGAGTCTCGCACCAGATGGTATCTATGAGGAAAAGGGCGAATCGGCTCGCACAGTCGAACGTCCACAGCTTCAAAAGATGCTTCATCGGGCAAAGACCGATAACAAGATCGATGCGATCTTAATGCACAAGCTGGATCGTATGTGTCGCAACGTCGCAGACTATGCGGCGATCAAGATGATGCTCAAAAAGCATGATGTGCGATTGATCTCAGTGGTCGAGCAATTTGACGAGTCTTTCTCCGGAGAGCTGGTCGAGAACATCATGTCCTCAATCGCCCAGTGGACGTCCCAAAACATCAGCTGGGAGGTCAGGAAAGGCCTTAAAGAGGCCGTAGAGCGTGGTAGGTTCCCTGGGTACGCTCCAATCGGCTATATGAACGATCGGAAGACCAAGTCTTTGATCGTAGACACTGTTCGAGCACCGTATGTGAAGCTCGGATTTGAACTCTATGCGACCGGCAAATTTTCTTACTACACACTCGGTGATGAATTGGCAAAGCGAGGTCTCAAGAGCAAGGCCGGCAAGCGTGTCTCAAAGAAAGGCGTCGAGAGGATGCTTCAAAACACGATCTACTATGGTCTTATAAAAACACGATCGGCCACTAATCAGGCAAACTTCCCATCGCTCATCACCAAAAAGCTATTTGATGATGTGCAGGAGATTATCGCCCAACACAATCACTATGCGGATCGGTCTCGCAAGCACACCTTTCCGCTTACCGGCTTCATGCGATGTGGGTACTGCGGTTCTATGTTGAGTGGTCAGGTGAAAAAAGGTCATCTGTACTATAACTGCTCCCACCGGCGTGATGCCAAGTGTCCGGAAAGAAAATACACACGATCCGAGCTTATTGAGGAACAGGTCGTGGCGTATCTCTCACGAGTCGAGTTGCCACCTAAGTTCAAGACGGTCTTGGATGCGTACTTCCAACACTTTGCAAAAGAGCGTATGGATCAGGAGGAAAACGAACGTAAGAGCATCAAGCACGACTTGATTAGGGTGCAACAGCAGATCCGTAATATCGTTGTGGATCGTTCAAAACGCATCATTGACGCAGAGGTCTTTATAAAGATTCAGGACGAGCTTCTTAAGGAGAAAGAGATGTATCAGGATCGATTAGCCGAGCTCGAGGGCAAGTCCGATAAATTTGTGCAGAAATTCAACGAGCTTCTAGACTTCACGGATCATGCCGACGAGGTGTACCAAAAGAGTGGCACGAGTCAGAAGCGAACGGTGTTGAAGCTCTGTATTGAGGGATTCACTGTCAGAAATCAAAAACTGACGCCGATATGGACGCCAGTCTTTGATGTTCTTATGGACTTACAATTGTCCAAGTTCGATCCCCCAAAAGTCGGCGGCAAGGGTTCTAAAACCGCCTCAAAAACCCTTGCCGTACCTAAGGTTCTAACTTGGACATCTGGCGGAG
>Ga0210057_1005693_pt1 | contig 15903 bp, 15 predicted proteins | sample CryGeyCG2114_010_2_FD_183968 | JGI IMG/M metagenome (GOLD analysis project Ga0210057, IMG submission 183968) | Groundwater microbial communities from aquifer - Crystal Geyser CG10_big_fil_rev_8/21/14_0.10 (SPAdes) (version 2) | ecosystem: Environmental > Aquatic > Deep subsurface > Groundwater ...
CGCGAGGCGGTAGCGGGGCGATTATCCGAGCGCACGATTTAGTTTCAAGCCACCACGCGCTCCGCGCGTGCTTCATTCGGGGTTCTGCTGGAAATAAGTCCGAACTTTTTGGTATAATGACCACCACACTAGAGAAAAAGACAAGCCGGAGGCAACTGCCTTGCTTTGCTCGGAGGCCATTCGCCATTGTATTTTCGGATTGATTTCGACACGACGGTTCTATTTTTAAAAAAATAAAATTTTTAGGTATACAATTTATTTCAAGAAATTAGATTGATAAATATAGCGTTTTTGTTGTTTTCCATTGACCACTTGGTTAGTCAACGCACATTTCGGACAAATCTAAGCAGTTAAAATAGCCATATTATCTAGGATTGCCTGTTTAGCAATCACTTGCCCGTAATGTTTTCTTAATAATTTAAATTTTAATCTTTTTTGAGTATTTTTTGAAGTTAAACCAGAAGATATTTCTCTTGGTGTTCTATTTAAATAATCAGATCTTAATCGTTTTTCACAATTATAATATTCTCTATATTCCTCAAGTAAATCTTGTTTGTCATCTAATCTATCCCATATCCACAAAGATGATCTAAGTAAATCTTTTTTAATCACTCCATTAAAGGATTCTACTGGCCAATTTTGTTGAGGTACTCATTTGTCAATTGGTTGAGTAATAATATTATTATCTTCACAAAATTGTTTTACTAGTAAACTAAGATGGGCTTTAGCATTATCAAACCTTAATATTTTAGGATATCCTCCATATTCCATCTTAATTTTCTTTAAAAGACTAATTACATCATATCTATTTATACGATGATCTACAAACGAAATTGCTACACACTCTTGAGAATACTCGTCAATAGCGTTAAAAACAGCATAATCTCGAGGTTTCCTGTTAGAAAGTGAAACATCATCAATACACACTACTTCTAAAAACTTAGTGCTTCTTGGATAAATAATGAAAGTTCTTTTACTACCTATTAGTTCATTGTTTTTACCTAATCGCACTAAAACATTCTTGACACCACTAGGAGTTATGAAAATACCTAAACCCTCTAATTGGCTAGATATGCCCTGTCCTGATCTTTGAGATTTATATTTAGTTATATCATCTCTCATGCCAATAATTATTGATTCTACTGGCTCACTGGTTTTATTCCATACTATTTTTGGTGCCTTACTTTTAGTTCTTCCTCCTGTTTTTCTCCAATCATAGTAAGTGCTTTTAGGTATCCCCATTTGCTTTAAAATCCAATATCTAGACTTATTTAGACGAATACATTCTTGTTCTATTTCTTTTAGTTTTTGTTGCTTCTCAAAATCTGAAATAATGTTATACTTTGACATAGAAAGAGTAGTATTTAATAGTTAGTTTTGTTTACATAACTATTTTACTGCTCTTTCTTTGTTTTGTCCGAAATGTGCGTGTCCCGAGTACCTTCATCATCTCGCTGTTTTCGGACAACGTGCACTTCTACGAAGTCCACAACAGCGGCGGATGGTACAATTTCGGCTTTTTACTGGGAACAAGTACTTTTCTCGGTGGAAGCGTTATCAGAGCATCCCAGGAGTTAAAAAGTTGAACGGTTCATAATTGAAGGGCTCCACGCAAGCAATTGTGGACTCGTTCAACGAGCCCGCGACCACATAATCCTATTTACAACTCGTAATGCCCCGCGCAAGCCAGAAATGGTGAGCGCGGGTTTTCTTTTTATAAAGAACAATTTTGCGTGCCACGCACGCTCAAATCTAGTCCGCCAAACCTGCCTGCCGTAGGTAGGGAAAAATTTAATATTGTCAGCGGTGCGGCTTCGCCGCCTGCATTTTCTCGGGCCTTCGCCCCGCCGAAATAGCTTCGGCCACGTAGGCGGGGGGACATTCTCGCCACTGCAGACGGCGGAGAATATTGGAGTTATTTAAAGTGTAGTCCATTAAATTACAACATCTATTAAAAAATCCTGGTTTAAATAGTGTGATTAGATATATCAGTTGGCGAGTTGGTCAACATATTTTAGTAGTAGATAATAGCTAAAAAATGGCTAAATTTAGACAAAAAAACCGTAAATTATTACGGTTTGTGGTGAGTTATAAGTTTAGCTGGATATTCATTTATAAAGTACATAGCCCAAATTTCTCTATCTACTCCCCTTTGATCGCTATGAATCCATAAATTATAAATACCTTCCGAAAATAGTGGATATTGGATTAAAGAGATGGTGCCAGACCAAATTATTAGATCTGGGTTATTAGGTGACATAATTGTTAATTTATCACCATCTTCTAAAATATGGAGTCCCTTATATGACCAACCACTGGCAGTTATAAATTCCCGGTCTTGAAAAGCCCAAAAACCGCCTTCAGTGCCAGTTTCTGAATGAAAAAAGCAGACACCACTTAGCATAACTTTTTTTACCCTGTTCTTCCGGTGGTGTTTTTTGTTTGGCATTTTTGCCTCCTGTGTGGTAGAATAGAACTGGTTTAAAGTTTATCATAAAACTCTATAATTGCCAATCACAAATATTAATTAAAAAATATTTATCTTAAAATAGTGTTTACAAAATAAATAATTAATATAAACTAACAGTAGTTTAGGAGGCAAGATAAAAAATAAAACAATATTATGGACAACCAAGAAAATCAACCACAATCTAGTTTGGAAAATACTCCAAACGATTTAACTTCCAATAGTTCAAAGCAAACCAGTAGTCAGTCTAATTTAGGCGAATTTAAACAAGATAGCCCCAACCAAATTTCTAATCCAATTGATGCTACTGAAAAAACAGTTGATCATCAACCAACTAAACCCAGTTTTAACAGTCATGAACCAATAATTGAATCAGTTAATAAATCTGATTCAGATGAAAAAAATAGCCGTTGGGGCACGATTATTACTATAATTTTAGTGTTGATTATTATATTTGGTATTTGGCAATCTAATCAGGATAAAAATGGCCAAACCGGTGATACAAATGATGACGGTGTGAATATTGTGGTGGATAATAACCAAGAAACTGGATCAGTAAAAATAGTTGATAGTAATCAATCTGGAAGTATTGATACTAGTACACCAGGAGAAACCGTTAAAATTGTGGCTTTTTATAACAAAAATGGTTCCCATGAATGTGAAAACGTGGCTTCTTTGGAAAGAACAGTAGAGAAAAAATATGATTCCGAGGTTATTAACACAGTCAGGGGTTTATTAACCGCTTTGACGCCAAGTGAAGTGGCTCAGGGTTGGGTTAGTAGTATCCCGGCCGGCACTTATCTTAAGAATGTGACCATTCTTGATGGGGTGGCTCAAGTGAAATTTTCCACGGCTCTTAAAAATGTGGCTGGTTCGTGTCGGGTTTTAGGTATCAGATCACAAGTGGAACAGACTTTGAAACAATTTTCATATATCACATCAGTTAATATTTGTATTGATAATAATTGCAATCAATCAGAGATTTTACAACCATAGTCTGAATTCTAGATTAATAAAAAAGTCTTCGATAAAGTCGGGGACTTTTTTGATTGTAATTTATTTTACAAATTAATTTTATATTGGTATAATGTATATGAATATATTGACATCATTTAAATAATATCAATATAATGATATATAAATCATATGACAATTAAAACCAGACAATTAGCGATTAATTTAAAAATCCGGCGAGCCCAATTTGATTTGTCTCAGGAGGATTTGGCGATCAAATCAAAATTAAAACTTTCTAATGTCTCAAAATTAGAAGGTGGCTTTAATCTAAATCCAACACTAGCTACTTTGGTGGCTTTGGCTGAGGTATTAACTAACGGTAGTATTGATAAATTACTGAATATTTCACCGCCTAAAAAGAAACCGATTAAATGGGTCGGGTAGGTAAGTGGACAGGATACTTAATTTAAGTTAAGGTTAGGTTTTATAAAATAAATAATAATTAATAACATAATGAAATTAGTTTGGAAGTATTTAAGAGAATATAAAAAGCTATTATTGTTAGCTTTAGTTTTGGCGTCAATTAATCAAATATTTTCTTTGCTTGATCCGCAGGTTTTTAGATTATTAGTTGATAATTATATTAATAAAGTGACTGAAGTTTCACGAGCTGATTTTATTTCTGGAGTGGCTTTTTTACTTTTTTTGATGGTCCTAGTAGCTCTAGTTTCACGACTGGCGAAAAATTTTCAGGATTACTATGTTAATATTATTACCCAAAAAGTTGGTACCAATTTATATGCTGATAGTTTGACTCATGCTCTTTCGATTCCATATCGAAGTTTTGAAGATCAAAAATCGGGAGAAATATTACAAAAATTACAAAAAGGTAGACTTGATGTTCAGGTACTAATTGCTAGTTTAATAAATGTATTATTTTTGTCGATGGTAGGTATGCTGTTTGTTTTTGTTTATACTTTTTGGGTCAGTTGGCCGATTGGTTTGGCATTTTTGATTGTAACACCGTTACTGGCTCTGTCTATTTATTCAATTTCTGGCAAAATAAAATTAGCTCAGAAAAATATTAATCAGGAAATGACAAATTTGGCTGGCTCGACAACGGAAACTATTAGAAATATTGAATTAGTAAAAAGTTTGGGTTTGGAAAATCAAGAAATAATTCGGTTGAACAAAGTTAATGATAATATTCTTAATTTAGATTTGAAGAAGATTAAATTGATTAGAATTTTAAGTTTTATTCAGGGGACATTAATTAATTCATCGCGAGCAATTATTTTATTTCTGATGTTGTGGTTGATATATAATCAGAGTATTACTTTGGGTGAATTTTTTAGTATCTTTTTCTATTTATTTTTTATCTTCAGTCCACTGGGTGAGTTTGGAACCTTGGCTGCTCAGTATCAGGAAGCTCGAGCTAGTGTCGAACAATTGGAAACAATTTTAAAAATTAAACCCCAATCAAAATCGAAAGACGCGATAAAATTAGAAATTATTAATTCTATTGAATTTAAAGATGTCGGCTTTAATTATAATTCGAATAATGAATTAGGTGTCAGTGGTATTGATTTGTCTATAGCTCCGGGATCGACTGTTGCTTTTGTTGGGCCATCTGGCTCTGGCAAATCAACATTAATAAAATTATTGGTGGGATTGTATCAACCACAGCAAGGTAGTTTACTTTTTGCTGATCAGGATTCAAAAAAAATTGATTATGATCATTTGCGAACAAAAATTGGGCTCGTTTCACAAGAAACCCAATTATTTGCTGGCACAATTAGAGATAATTTATTATTTGTAAAACCAGAAGCTAGTGAGGCAGAATGTTTACTAGCTGTAGAGGAGGCCTCACTTTCAACAGTAGTTGAAAAAGGCGACAAAGGGCTTGATACTATAATTGGTGAAGGGGGATTGAAGTTATCAGGTGGTGAAAGACAGCGATTAGCAATTGCCAGAGCCCTACTGCGACAACCAGATTTATTAATTTTTGATGAAGCCACTAGTAGTTTGGACACCCTAACGGAAAAAGAAATTTCTCAGACAATTAAACAAATTGCCAAAAAGTTTCCACAACTTATTACAATATTAATTGCTCATCGCCTGTCAACAGTGGCTCAGGCTGATAAGATTTATGTTTTGTCTAAGGGTAAAATTATTGAATCAGGTAATCATGATGATTTGGTAGCCCAGAAAGGTTTTTATGCTTCGCTGTGGCACGAACAGGTAGTAGTCAATGATTAATTAAAAAAATTGTTTCACAAAAAAAGGATATTTTAGATATCCTTTTTTATTTTTTTAAAATGCCTGTGGATAACTACTTGGGGTATTTATAGGCAATAATTTATTGCCAATGGCTATTTTATCTAATATAATTTATCTAAATTTCAATATAATACTGTTTTTTATTAGACATATAGGTTTATTAAAGTATATTAGTTATATTACAAATACTTTAAATAAATTAAGTAGTAATTAGAGTATTGTTATTGACATAAGAGGACATTTTGTTATAAAATAAATACAAGTAGACAGCTTTAGTTGTTTACAAAATGTCAAAAAAATATGGCAGGTTATGATCTGCTAACAATGCAACAGGTTGCCAAAAAGCTTGGGGTCTCCCTCAAGACTATTTATCGTTGGGTAGATAGTGGGGAATTGCCAGTTTGTTATGTCGGTAAAAGAACTTACCGTATTTTTGAGCGTGATTTTATTAATTTTGTTTATTCTCGGCAGAATAAAAAATCTTCGAGAAAAAATAAATAGTTATGCCATTTTCTAAAATTAGAAAATTTGTAGAAAACAAAAACCTCATTTCCAAAATGATGATGGTTTTAATATTGCTTGTCGTGCCAATTATATTAGCGGCTTGGGTAGTCTTTGATTTGTCGTTTGCACCAGTTAACACCCAAGCTGCTCTAGGCATTAATCAACAAATAACTTATCAAGGTAAACTAGCTAATTCCGCTGGCGTCTCCGTCTCCACTGGAGATTATGGTTTTCAATTTCAATTGTATGATTCAGCTTCTGGTGGTAACTTACTTTGGACCGAAACATGGACCGCCACCACCACGGCTGGGGCTGTCAGTATTGCCCGAGGTATTTTCTCGGCTAACTTAGGCACTTCCACTTCACTCTCTACTGTTGATTTCAATAGTGACACTCTCTATCTCCAAGTTTACTTTGATAGTGACAACAATGGTTCTTTTGAAGAAACCTTTAGTCCTCGTAAGCGAATTACTTCGGCGCCTTATGCTTTCAACTCTGATACTGTAGATGGTTTCCATGCTAGTACTGTGGCGGCGACCAATACTATTTTAGTTCTTGATGGTAGTGCCGGTATAACCCTAAATAGTGTTACCACTACTGATTCCTTCTATGCCACTGGTTATGCTTCTTCAACTCTAGGTTTCTTCACTCAAGGTAATTTACATGTCGGTGGTACTGCCACCTTTGATGGACTACTCTCGGGTACCGGTTGGACGACTTCAAATCAAAACTTCTGGAACACCACTTCCACTTGGGCTTATTATGATACTAACTTCGCTAGAAATTATAATGCCACGACCACTCTAAATGGCTTAACAATATCTGATTATCTGGCTATCGCTGATTTTTCAACTTATTTTGACACTGACTACAACGCTACTACCACTTTAAATGGCTTTACACCAGCCGACTATTTACTAACTTCTAATTTCAATTCATCTTTTGATACTCGTTTAATCGCGACTACTACTTGGAGTGGAAATCTAACTGTTGATGGTGATGTCACCGGCAATAATCTAGCGATTACTAATTGGAACACGGCCTATGGTTGGGGTGATCATGCTAGTGCGGGCTATTATGCCGCTTCAAGCTATACTACTGACTGGAATATTCTCTACAACGCCACCACCACTTTAAATGGCTTTACGCCAGCCGACTATTTACTAACTTCTAATTTCAATTCATCTTTTGATACTCGTTTAATCGCCACTACCACTTGGAGTGGAAATCTAACTGTTGATGGTTCTGCGACAACTACTGGGCGACTAAATCCTATGGGTGGGGTTTTTGTAGGTGATGATGATATCAGTAAAGGTATTGTTAAAGTTTATGGTGACTCTGGCGGTAATGGCGGTGAGTTACAGTTATTTTATGGGGCGACTCTTGGTGACCCGTATCAATTTTGGACTATGAAACCAACTGATGATGCTAGTAAAGATACTCTAGGATTTGGTACTAGTCAGAATGAAAGATTATTTCTTTTTACGGCCGCTGGTAATCTAACTATGACTGGAGATTTATCAGTGGCTGGTCATGCCACTACCTCCAGTTGGTTAAATATTGGCACTTATGATGTCATCGCTAACTTAGGTTCTACGATTGGCGCTGGTGATCTATATGTTGGCAGGAATGCTACGACGACGGGTAATTTAACGGTGGGTGGCATTGCCACCTTTGACGGTTTGCTTTCTGGTGCTGGTTGGGACAATTCTTGGGCAACTAAATACAACGCTACTACCACTTTAAATGGCTTTACTAACAACCAAGCAAATTGGAATTTAGCTTATACTCATATCGGTGAGAGTGGGGCTTCTCATACTTATATTGACCAAAGTGTTATATCTGGAGCTACTCCAACATTTACAGGAACTAATATCACTGGAGTGCCTGCTGCTTCTATTCTCGCTGGAACATTTGGTACAGGTAGTTATACAATGGATACCAATTTAACGCTTGGGGGATATGCTACATCAACTACTGGGCTCTTTACTCAAGGCTCAGCTCATATTGGTGGTGGATTTACAGTGGATGGTAATGCTACAACCACAGGTAACTTCACGGCTAATTCTGCCTTGTATGTAGTTGATGGCAATGTCGGTATTGGAACAGCGAGTCCAGTAGCCAGATTAAATGTTTTATCATCAGTAGCACCATCTGATGTTTTCGCAGTTTCGCCCACAACAGGAAGTGGTTTAGTTAAGATTAGAGAAACAGCAGCCAATGAATTTTTATTATCAGGTTATGATGCTGCAGGAACTGAAGATTTTAGGTTATATACTCTTTCAACTAATGGAGGATTTGTAATGAATCCTTTTAGATTTGGAAATAATGGGGTAGCAGACAATGCTTTATCGGTGACAGGTAATGCTGATATAACTGGCAATCTAGGTATCGGTGATACTTCACCCCTTTCACTTTTAACTGTTGGTTCGGGTGACAAATTCCGTGTTGATGGTTCAGGCAACGCCACTTCCTCGGGCTGGTTTAATATCGGCACAGGTGATGTGGTTAATCTATTTGGAAGCAACATCGGTGCCGGGGATTTGTACGTGGGACGGAACGCCACGACCAGTGGTAATTTAACCGTTGATACTAATACTTTAGTTGTTCAGGCTGATACTAATCGAGTAGGCATTGGGACAGCTAGTCCAGGTTATAAATTAGAAATTACTACTACCACCGATGTATTATATGCACCTGCTGGTGGTCCAACAGGAGTGGTTGTTCCTCCTGATACCGGGACAATTTTAAGTTTAAGTAATACTGATGTCACTGGTGATTTTGTTAGTTTATTATTCAAAGTTGATAATTTTGCAATCAATAGAGGGGATATAAATTTAGTTAAAGGAACTGATGGGGTTTATAACTCAGCTTTCACTTTCAGACAAAGAACTACTAGCAATACTTGGGCAGAACAGATGAGAATCCAAGCTGATGGTAATGTGGGTATTGGTACCACCAGCCCGGCTAGAACCCTGCAAGTTTATAATTTATCTCCGAGTGCCGATGAAGTCATATTTACAGTCTCAAAGGGGACAGGTGGAGTTCCTGATTACTTGTTTAGTGTCGATGAAGATGGCGATTATTCCTATGATGGCACTGGTAGCACTCCAGCCGCCGATTACGCTGAATATTTTTCTACTCAAGATACCGATTTAGTAGCCGGAGAGGCGATCTGTATTGATGTAACCAATAATAATTCAGTTAAACGCTGTCTTAATGTTTCTGATAGTAATATTATTGGTATCGTGTCCACTAAACCAGCCATTGTTGGTAATGCCACTGAAGACAAAGAACATAATCCAAACTATGTGATTGTGGCGATGCTGGGCCAGATCCCGGCTAAAGTTTCTACAGAAAATGGGGTGATTAGGCCAGGTGATAGTTTAACCTCGGCTTCTATTCCTGGTTATTTAATGAAAGCTAATGCTAGTGATTCTACCGTGGCTATCGCTTTAGAACAGTTAAACTCAAACCAAGGTACAATTCAAGTGATGATTTCTAGACGCAATAAGAGTTTAACTGTAGAGGAAGTAGAAGAACAAGTGACTAAACATATCGCTGATATGGAAATCGAAGATGAGGTAAATATCTTGGTGGCTAATGCTATTGATAATTTAAACTTAGATGATGAAATAAACCAGATTATTAGTCCATTATTATCTATTATGGATAGTAAATTAGCGACCGAAGCGAGAAACCTAAATAATGAAATTAATAGTATTAATTCTAGAGTCATCCAAAATACTATTACAGTTCAAGCTCTTCAGAGTCAATTAGCTAGTAGCACTCAAATATTATCAAATAGGCTAGATACTTTAGAGCAAATTACGGTTAACAATGTTTCAGCGATTGATTTTATTAATAATCAAATAATGAACTTAGAGGAACAAGCCTCAAGCACCAATGCTATCTTGACTTCATGGTTGAATAACAATACGGCAATAACAGTCACTAAGCCACAATCCAATACTCAAGAAACTTTAGCGGTTCAACAAGCAGCAGCTTTCTATGGCACGATTACGGTGATTGGTGAAGCTGGTTTTACCTCCAAAGTGACTTTTGAAAATGATATAGAGGTTAAGGGTAAAATTTATGTCTCTAGTGATCAAGCGGGCATAGTCACTTTACCAGCTAATGCTACTTCAACTTTGGTAGAATTTTCTGGTGAGTATAGATGGCTACCGATAATTACCGTTACGCCTAGGAGTAATTTAGAAAACAGAAATTATTGGATAGAAGATCAAGATCAGACTGGTTTTAGAATTGCTATTGATCCGATCTTAAATAAAGATTTAAAATTTAATTGGCACTCATTAGCCATACTTAATGGTTTAAATGAGAGTTATGGACAAGTGGCGGGAACTACCGCAGTAGCTGGTTGTCGGGATGCTTCGGCAAATAATTATAATCCATTGGCCACTGAGGATGATGGTTCTTGTACTTATCCAGTTGTGGCACCAACCCCGACTCCTAATCCTGTGCTGACTCCTGTTCCCGAACCAGAGCCAACACCTACTCCTCAGCCAGAGGCTGATCCGCCTTTGGCGGAAACACCAACACCGGAGCCAACATCAACTCCTGTGTCAGTACCAGAGCCAACACCTACTCCTCAGCCAGATGCTGATCCGCCTTTGGCGGAAACACCAACACCGGAGCCAACATCAACTCCTGTGTCAGTACCAGAACCAACTCCGACTCCAATCCCAGAACCAACTGCTGAACCAACTCCGACTCCTACACCTACACCTACACCTACATCAGAGCCGACACCTTAATTATCATCTTCATCATATAAATTGTCATCCCAACGTCACATAAACTGTCATCCACGTCATATAAATTGTCATCCCCGCGTACCTGCCTGCCGGTAGGCAGGGGCGGGGAACCAGTCATAAAATTTAGTCAAAACTATGTCAAAATATTATTATGTTTATATATTGGCTAATAAACGTAATGGCACTCTATATATTGGAATAACTAGCAATCTAGTTAAAAGGGTTTGGCAACAAAGAATAAAATTTTTAAAGGTTTTACTGATAAATATAATGTAGATAAATTAGTATATTATGAATTTTTTGAAGATGTAAATGAAGCTATTGGTTATGAAAAGAGAATTAAAAAATGGAATAGATTATGGAAATTAAGAATTATAGAAGAAAAAAATCCAACTTGGCAGGATTTGTATGAAAAAATAAGTGTTGCTTAATATTATTGTTTTCAGGTCTGGATTCCCGCCTTCGCGGGAATGACAAGAATGTACAAGACGATAGTGAATTGAAGATGGGATTCCCGCCTTCGCGGGAATGACAGAATATATTATTATATTAATTGGTTTTGAAATAAAATCAAAAATTTGTTACAATCAAGACATTAATAAATAAATAAATTTATATGAACGAAGTAACTTTAACTAATGCTAATTTTGAAACCGAGGTTTTGAAATCTGACCAACCGGTATTAGTGGATTTTTACGCGGATTGGTGTGGACCATGCAAGATGCAGGGGCCGATTGTCCATGAAGTGTCCGAAGCGATAGGGGACAAGGCCAAGGTGGGCAAATTAAATGTAGATGAAAATCAAGAAGTGGCTCAGAAATTTAATGTCATGTCTATTCCAACTTTAATTATCTTTAAAAATGGTCAGGCGGTAGAAACTATGGTTGGGGTTCAAACCAAAGACTCTTTGATCGAGAAGCTTAATAAGTTAGCTTAATATTATTATGGCCGAAAAAAAGAAATGTGATCTGTTAATTGTCGGGGCGGGTCCGGCTGGACTCACTGCGGCGATTTATGCGACTCGTCGAAAACTAAAAACCGTAGTGGTTTCTATGACAATTGGCGGACAAATGGCCCAGACCAATGAAATAGAAAATTATCCTGGTTTTGATTTTATTGATGGTTTAACTCTAGCCAATAATATGAAGGCCCAAGCGGAAAAATATGGCGCCGAATTTGATTTTGAAGAAATTTTGGAAATCAAAAAACAGTCAGATGTTTTTATCGCCAAAACCAAAAAATACGAGTATGAGGCCAAATCAATTATTTTGGCCTTTGGTTTAATGCCGCGTAAATTGGATGTGCCTGGCGAAAAAGAATTGACGGGGCGCGGGGTGACTTATTGCGCGACTTGTGATGGGCCTCTATTTAAAAATAAAGTTATCGCTATTGTCGGCGGTGGTAATTCAGCCATCGAAGCGGCGGAGTATATGTCCAAAATTGCTAAACATGTTTATGTGATCAATCGCACTGATCAGTTTCGAGCCACGCCAATTTTACTAGAACAAGCGAGGAGCAAAAAAAATATTGAATTTTATTGTTTCACGGTTATTAAAACCATAAAAGGCGAGACAGTCGTTAAGTCCATAGATATAGCTAATTTAAAAGATGAATCCGTTATTGAGGAACTGGCCGTAGACGGCGTGTTTATAGAAATTGGCTATCAAGCCAAGACGGATTGGCTAAAAGATGTGGTGAATTTAAACAAACGCGGAGAAATAATTGTGGATCGCAATGGCATTACTTCAACCGCTGGCATATTTGCTTCCGGGGATTGTAGTGATACCCATTATAAACAAATTGTTATTTCGGCCGGTGAAGGCGCCAAAGCCGCTTTGCAGGCTTATAAATATATTGTTGGCAAAGAGGGCAAGGTGGCGATGCCGGATTGGGGGGTTTGTGAACTGGTCGGGACCGATAAGACCGCTAAAGTTAAAATGGAAAAAGACCAGTGATCGGAAATTATTTAAAAACCGCTCCAAGAGTGGTTTTTAAATTGAAATGAAATATTTAAGATGGTATAATATTTATATAAATCATAACTCTAAATATATGCCAGATATTAGTGGCAATGAATTAATTAAAGTTAATGTTTTTGAAAAAGTTGGTTTGGCCGAAGGCATGAATGTTGGTGATTTGGGTTGCGGTAATTTAGGTTATTTTTCGGTGCCAGCCGCTAAAATAGTCGGCAAAAAAGGCACAGTTTATGCGGTGGACATTTTAAAATCTGTTTTACAGTCGGTGGTCCATATCGCCAAACAAGAAGGCCTGGATAATATTAAAGCCATTTGGTCTAATTTGGAAATAGTCGGAGCCACCAAAGTGCCGGCTAATAGTTTAGATTTAACTATATTAATAAATATGCTGTTTCAATCCACCGATGACGCTAAGGTATTTTTGGAATCATATCGCTTAACCAAATCGGGTGGTAAATTAGTGGTGATTGATTGGTTGATGATTAGTACGCCCTTTGGTCCGGAGTTAAATAAACGGATCAAAAAAGAGGAGGCGGTAACATTGGCTCAAGCTGCCGGTTTTAAATTTAGTGAGGAGTTTGCAGCCGGTCCTTATCACTTCGGCTTGATTTTTATTAAATAATTTGTTTAACTGTTGTAGTGATCTGGTGGTGGTAGTTTAGGACATGGGATTGCGGAGTTTATCCCGAGCGAAGCGAAGGATCTGCTCGCAATGACGATCCCGGTAAGCAGGCCTGCCTGCCGGCTTGTCTGCCGGAGGCATGGTAGGCAGGGCGAAAAGCCATTTATTTTTAAATTATTTTGATTTTATTAATTTTTATTTACTATGCCATTTAACATTACTAGTTATTTTAAATTAGAAAGATTTTTAAGTTTACAACCAGCCATTGCGCTGTCCACCATATATTTTTTAGTAGCGATTTTTGGTGGTTTACTTATAATGGCTTTGATTATAAAACTTACGAAAAAAATAACTCATCAGGATTCTTTCTTTAAAAAGTTACTCCAAAAATATTTTGTGATGTTAATGACCATGAGTCTTTTGGGGTTGATGTTAACTTGGTTTCGATATGAAAGAGTTTATATTTTGTCCGCTCGATTTTTGTTATTAGTTTGGTTTTTGGGAATGGCTGTCTGGTTGGTCTATATTTTAAAATATCAATTTAAAGTTATGCCTCAAGAACGAATTAAATTACAAAAAACCCAAGAATTTAATAAATATCTGCCCAAAAGAAAATAATTTCTATGGCTGCTAGCGGACATAATTCTCAAATTGGTAAATTAGGTGAAGATTTGGCTAGCCAGTTTTTAGAAAATCAAGGTTATCAGATAATTGATAAAAATTTTTTTACTAGATACGGCGAAATAGATCTCATTGCTCAAAAGGGCAATGAGGTTTTATTTTTGGAGGTCAAAACGCGGTCTTCCAGTTTATATGGCTATCCGGAGCAAGCTGTAGACGCCAAAAAAATTAAACATTTACTAGAAGCTATCAAGTTGTATTTAAAAATTAAACAACTTAAAAGTTTTTGGCGACTAGATATTATTAGTGTGGAATTAAATAATCATCAGCCCACTAATATTAAATGGTTTAAGGATATTTCTGGCGGGTATTGATTGTGGATTTAGTTTATTTTTTCAATCTTGGTTATATTGAGTCAAATAAAAAAATCCACATTTTATTAATGTGGATTAAGTATGATTTCCAGTTGGTTTAAGTTAATAATAAAATATTAATACTATGCCCAACGTGCGAATCCCAGTTAAGACGTGATACATTTTCAGGTTTAAAAATACCACCTTCCAAAACTCTCTGCAGGGCTTTAATAATTTGAGCCTCATGGGGGAATTTTTCTATCAAGGTATTTAGGTCTTTATTGTAACGTAAAAGATCTAATAAATATACTAATTGTTCCGGTTTCTCTTCATAATGTCCACTACTACAAACTTTTATAAAAATTCTATCTTTATATAAAATGGCATCATTAAATGCTGATGCTGAAACTAAAAAGTATAGTCTACTTAGGTTGGTTGCCATTTTCCAATCCCTCCAGGTTGATTTTTATAGTTCTAAGGTCATATTATATATTAATATAATAACTGTCAATACCAGATGTTAGCCAACCAATAATATAGAGAAAATTATTTTAAGGTATTGACAAATAATTTTAGATGTGATACAATGGATATAAGTTAGATAAATGATTATGACAGCCACTGGGCTGTCATTTTTCATAAACATAATAAATTATAAAAAATATCTATGACTCAATCAGCTATTCAAGCCGCTATCTCTCAAATTTGTCAGGAAAAAAATATTTCTGAGGAATCGGTTTTACACACTATTGAATTGGCGCTGGCGGCCGCTTTTCGCAAGGATTTTGGCAATAAAATGCAAAACATTGTCACCGAGTTTGATTCTCAAACTGGGGGTGTTAAGGTCTCTGATATTAAAACTGTAGTTGAAGATATGCCCGAGGAAGAATTGGAAGCTGAAACCAAACAACCGGAAGTAATTAAGGACGAAAAATCTTTTGTCGCTGAAGGGGCTGATGAGGAAGAAGTTAGGCGTTTTAATCCTAAAACTGAAATTCAATTAAAAGACGCTCAACTTATTGATCCGAAATATAAAATTGGTGATGAAATAATTACCACCCTGGAAGTACCGGGAGAGTTTGGTCGGATGGCGGCTCAAACAGCTAAGCAAGTGATTATTCAAAAAATCAGAGAAGTGGAAAGACAAAATATTTTTGATGAATTCAAGGTATTGGAACATCAAGTGGTCAATGGTAATATCCAAAGAAAAGAGGGCAAAAATGTGTTGATAGATTTGGGGGTGACTACCGCTTTACTGCCAGCCGATGAACAAGTGCCTAGTGAAAGATACAATGTGGGCAATCGAATGAAATTTTATATTAAGTCGGTTGATCAAAGTACTCGGGGT
>Ga0210057_1005694_pt1 | contig 15903 bp, 13 predicted proteins | sample CryGeyCG2114_010_2_FD_183968 | JGI IMG/M metagenome (GOLD analysis project Ga0210057, IMG submission 183968) | Groundwater microbial communities from aquifer - Crystal Geyser CG10_big_fil_rev_8/21/14_0.10 (SPAdes) (version 2) | ecosystem: Environmental > Aquatic > Deep subsurface > Groundwater ...
TTATCCATTTTTAAATAAATAGCATCAAATTATCCTTGACGAATTCCTAAAAAGCTTTTATGGGACCGGTAGTTTATTATAATAAAAGAGAAAAGAATACTATGTCTTATTGCGAACCGACAATTCCGATACTTAGAGCAGAATAAGACATTATCTAATGAAATATGGCCATAAACTTGTAATCTTTCGCGATCGCTAACAGCTTTATCAACGATGCCCATTACTATCTCTCTTTTGAGCTCGAAACTCAAGTCTTGAATTGATATAAGGGCTTCTCTTGCAAAGTTCTCTACCTCAACCTGATTCGGTAAATTAAGGGCATATGCTTGTTCGCCATCCTGCTTCAACTTAGAGACCTCTGATTCTATGAATTTAACTCTTTCTCTGATAGGTAGCGAGTAGTCTTTCAGTTGGGAGATATCTATCAAGCCGGCTCCGTACGCCTTATTATAACGTTCTTCCTGCTCCTTAAGCTTAGTCTTTTCCTTTTCTAGATCATCTACACTGCCGACAGAGGATATCGCTCCACCTTTTCTATTATTTGACCACCTCTCTATTTGTTTAAGCATCAAATCAGGAGAAACTATAAGGGTTGATATCTTCTGCCATACCAGTTTATCTGCAATTCGAGCATCAATGCCTCCTATATCGCATTGCGCTGGCAGTGGAAACTGCTTAATCCTGTCATTACATCTGTAGTAAAGATATCTTCCACTTTTGGGGCCACATCCGCACCTTCTCGAACCACATGTACACCAGAGCTTCCCTGCTAGAAGGTAGTCATTTCTTTTGTTTCTCTTGGAAAGAGCGAAATTTTCATCCAATCTCTTTCTGGCTCGTTCAAATAATTTCTTATCAATAATCGCGGGTATTGGGATGATATACCATTCTGATTCAGGCCTGTCTCTCCTACTTGTCTTCTTCTGCTTTTTATACTTTTCATTTTTTATTGGATTTTCCGGAACAATCGCATAAGACTTACCCCAATGTGCCTCGCCAATATAACCCTTGTGTCTCAACATTGTCGTGAGAGTGCTTGTTGCCCAAAGACCCCTCTTGCTCTTTCTAGGCCTTATTTCCATCTCCTGCAATCTCCTAACAATCCCTCGTAAGGTGAGCCCTTCATTTGCCACCAACTCAAATATCATCTTAACCACCCTTGCTTCGTCTTCATTGACCTCATAATATCCATGTACCTTATCGTTCTTCTTAATATAGTTATAGCCATATAAAGCTTCAGTGGTTAGGATGTGTCCCTCCTTCACTTTTCTCAGCTTTCCTAACCTAAATCTTTCAGATATTTTGGCCCTCTCATACTCTGCAAAAAGGCCTTTTACCCCATGAAGAATCTTGTCCTCGCTGTTCTTAGGAGCAGGTGTGGTCACAAAAATTACCTCGATTCCCGCTTCCCTTAACTCATCCATTACGAGTTCTTGGTAAGAGTACCTACGAGCGATTCTGTCCGGATCATACACAAGCACCGCCTCCCACATTTTCTTCTTGGCATCTACTCTAAGCTGATCAAGAGACGGCCTAGCCAAAGTGTCCCCACTCCATCCATCATCTGCATATTCTTGAACGATCCTGTAGCCGTTCTTATCGGCAAAATCTTTCACTGCAGAAATCTGCGTTTGAATGGTCTGATTTTCCTCTTGAGTAGAAGTGGAAACTCGATAGTAAGTAGATATTAACTTAAGGGTTTGAGTTTCCATATTATTTAGATTTACCTCTCTCCATAAATTTCTTAATTTCTGATTTTGGAATGCGCCAGAGCGTCCTATCTCCTGTACCAAGCTTATATCCCTTTAAATCGCCGTTTTTTATCCAGCGATCAACTGTCCTCTCATGAACTCGAAAATACTTTGCTACCTCCTTTCTGGTAAGAAATTCCATGATTTAAGTATATACATTATTGCTCACTATTGTCAAAGGCAAGTTGGGGATTATAAATAACCAGCTTGATACGACAGATGCTCTTTGCCTTAACCTCCTATCAACCTCATCGAAAAGCACATCAAATGCCTTATCGACCCTTTCTTGGCTCAATTCTGGTGATTCCGAAGCGATGGAGTGATAAGTAATTTTTAACGACATATATTACCTATTTACCCCACCCTTCTACGCACTATATCTTTACGAGCTTTCTGTTCTTTCCTTATATGCTCAAGAATTTTGAGCATATTTTTCTGGAGCGCGGTCTCGTATTTCATTAACTCTTGCAAATCAGGGCTATTCAATCGTAACTTCTTTATATTACGTACACGCTTCTTCGTCTTCTCTCTTCTTTGACCAAATTCAAACTCATAGGGATCATAATCAAATGAATCTCTCTTAGGAATATCTGGGGCATTCTGACTACTAAGCATATTCTTCTCAATTTCAACGATCCGTTTATGTCTCCATACAGCAATAATAAATTTGCTACACAAAATCGTTTCTATTTCTGTGATAGGAAGGATCTCCTTGAGGACTTTCACCTTTAATTCCTCGAATTTACGCTTATCTTCACCCCGAACCAGCAAACTTTTACCTAGCAATCCGAGCTTTATCTTGCGCCTAACAGTGCTTATCTCTTCTTTAGATTTCTTATCTTTCATTATGGTAGAGAGTTAAAGATCATTTCCGTATTATGCTGTTCTACCCCACTACTTTCCGTACTATTTCCCTGACTCTCCTCGACACCCTCAAAGACCGGAAAAACAAGCACTTGTCTTTTATCAGCTCCATCTTGTTCCTGTTCTATCAGGCCAGCCGTCTCAAGCATTGGAAGTATCTGCTCCCTTAGTAGATGCATATTTATCTGCCTGCCATATGCTTCCCAATGCTTCTTCCTGATCTCCTTGCGGGTAAGGCCGACAAGAAGCTTGTCATCAAAATCTTCCTGCTCCTTTAACGCCACTTTCTCCTTATACGCCGGCACAATTACCTCAAGAAAAAGGTTATGGATAAAAGGCGGTATCCCTAGCTCCTGACTGACAGATATTTTCTCCCAGAGCTTAAACGCCTCTTCTATATCGCTGTCGCTAGCAATAATTGTTGAACCCTCGCGTCCTCGGAAGCAGAAATTAAGGAGTGCAAATGACTTTGCAAGCTCCACCACCCTCTTTACATCACGTTGGTGCTTTGGCTTATATTGCTTTTTATCAGTTATGAATCTCTCCCAGAAAACTGCTTCGTTCTCAACACGAACATCAAAAACTTTCTCTTGTTTAATGGCCCTTATACGCTCCATAAGCAGTTGCCTTTCCTCGTTCTGGTCAAGCGCATTCTCAAACTCCTTTCTGTTGGTCGCTTTATGGATTGACTGCTGAATGCCTTGCTTTAGCTTGGATTGAGTCATTTCAGGGCTAAGTAAAAGCATCCTAGTAGCTTCCTGCTCATCAATATCTAGACTGGCCGTACAGAAGATAACTGATGGAAAACCGATGATTTCTACTGTCTTTGTGCGATTACCACCTTTCTGGCTCTTATCAGTTATCTTCGTTTGAAGCACCTTTTTATCATGGGATAGAAGTGGGCGTAAATTCTTTAAGAGAATGCTGTGAGGCATGTCCAGAAAAATTATGATTTTTCTGGACAGATCAACCGTAATCACATTGCGCTCCTTGTCGTATATTCCATTCTCGTGGAAAAAGGCCGTAGGTGAAGCTGACATCAGCTCGATACGATCTTCTTCCGGAAAATACTTGGCAACTTCCAGAGCTGTATGGGACTTACCGGCAGAAGACGGCCCATTAAAGCTGATATTTATCTGAGCATCGTCAGTGTATGCATTTATCATGGTACAAAAGGTTGCGATCTTATTGGCGCTATCCTCTTTAATGGTGAGACTTAGAATCCTATCCAGATCACCCGATCTAAGCTCCTTGAATCTACTGGTATCGATTGGTTTAGGGTATTTGTGAGCATGTTCTCCAAATATACTTTCAATACTGCCGTTAATTTCTGGATCCATAAGATAATCAGTAATATCAACCTTATCTTCTGGGGCCCATGGTCGAACCGGTAATTCAACAATGTATATCTTCTCAATGCCGTAGTTGTAGAGCTTGCTTGCCACCTTCTCCGCCCCTTTCTTTCCTGCTTCGTCATTATCGTATGCGATGTAATATGTCTTATCTTTAGGCATGAGGGGCAACCACTCGTCCTTAAACGTGCCCGCTCCGGCAGTATTCGTAATCGCTACGATGCCCCTTGAGACAAGAAGGAGTCTATCCCCCTCACCTTCCGCTATCACAATCTTTTCTGCCGAAAAATTAAGCCCCTCATAATCGTAGAGTTGAGCTTCATTTCCTGCCGGATACAAGCGTTTCTCTTTACCTAGCTTTGGATCTTGCCGAAGTTTGAAAAAGCGATACTTGCCCTCTTCATCTTTTATCGGAAAGGTAATCCACCATGTGCCGATGTAGTTAAACCAGCCGATTTTATACTGGTCTATCACCTCATCAGTAAGACCTCTCTTCTCCCGCAGGTAAGTTCTAACCTCTACCGGTAGTGCCTTGTGGCATTTTTCAACAAGAGTTGAGAATCTAGGGTTTGATGGCTTCTTGCCTTTTATGAGCTCATCAGAAAGATAGATGTCACCCTTCTCCTTTAACAGCTTGGCCAACGTAATGATGTTTCCTTTTTCTCCACATTTCTTACAGTCATACTGACAAGTGTTCTGACTGACATAGAAGTGAGCTTCCTCGCCCTTACTATCTCTATCGCAGTCATTTATCAAACAGTGGGTTATGAGCTCACCATTCTTCTCCCAATATGGAATTCTCTTGTCGCTAAGATACTGTTTTAGCAAGTCTAAATCTGTTTTCATGGTAATTGAAGTAGTAATTATCTAAGCTTGGGCCTTAATCCTGCTCTTGAGCTCTCGTGTGTGATTCCAAAACTCCTTTGGCTCAACTCGAAGATTACCCGCCCAATAACCACTGATAAACTTTTCAATCACTTCATCCTTGCCGAAGATAAACTCTATGCGTCCAGCGCCCTCCTTACTCGGCCTCAAATCGACAAGCTTAATCTGCATACAGAGCAAAGCAGCAGCTAAAGGAAATTCACTGGTCGCATATTCTTGATTAGTGTCGTTCATATAATTTTCATAGGGGTAGTTAAGTTTTAAGTGCCCTATAACCTATATGGCGAAAAATCACTGACCTGCGTTCTAAAATAGAAAATAACCCTCATGCATTGAGAGTTATTTTGTAGATGATGTTATTTTAGATCCGGTGAATTCACCGAGATTCTGGAATGAGAGTCATTTTGATCCTATATGCCTTCTCCTTGCGGTAATCATAAAAAGGGTCGTCAGATAACCTGAAGTAGGCCTTTAATCTATCAGAGAGTAGCTGCTTAACCTTCTTGCCTTGATCATGAGCATGGGAATCACCCCATGAGACTTCCCCATTGTTTTCTGCTAATACACGAAGAAAAATCCATTGAGTATCTGGTTTGAGCTTTCTTTGATCTTGGCAGCCTAGGTCTTTATACGACACATTGTGAGATTCACTTCCAATAGTGACAACCGCATCTTCTCCATTTTTAAACTCAATAATAATATCTTCCCATTTCAAGTTTTCCGACAACCAGCTTGGTGACATTATTTCTCTCTGTGATTTAGACGGCAGCTTATTTGTCAGAGCTTTCCTCAACTCACTTAACCACTCCAATTTTTGCGTTGTTTCTTCTCGAATATTTCTTAAAAGTATTTGGGATTTTTCGCTGCTCGGGTCTCCATATTCAGGCCCGCCCTTCAAAAAGGGTACACTACCGGCAAGATTAAACTTTTCGACAATCCAATAGTATGGGCTTTTGGTGTGATTATACTTACAGCTTCTGAATAGGTCTTTAGCATCCATAACCCACAAGTTATATCGTTGATGAACATCTACCGCTATAAATTTATTCGAGGAGTAAAGAGCATCGCCCTCTTGTGCATTCCTTGTAATATTTATTCCCTCAAGAATAAGCTCTTCAAGAGATTTACTCGACCCCTGACTCTTAGAGGTCGATTTCATGGAGTGTAATAGTAATTTTCATATAATGTTGCTACGATATTACCATAATTGAATAAGGGAAGCGCCTAAACTAGCTACGTCTAGCATGGCACTGATAATCCGGCTAAGGAGTGGAAAACCCGTCACAGGGTTCCTTAGCCGGTTGTAGGAGGAAACTCCTGCATTCTGTCCGAAAGGGCAGAGCTCCTGTGGCGGGCTTTCTGCTATTAGACAAGAAGTTAAAACCGGTTAAGAAATATGAAAAAACAAAAAAATGGGTTCATTCAACTAGCAGTACTTATACCTGTCATTGTAGGTATTGTCGTGGGTATTGGCGGGTACGTTGGAGTTAGTAAATATCGAGATCATTCGGCGGATGAACCAGAAGCAGAACAAGTTATCGTAAAGGAAGCAGTTGCGGAAGTTGAGGAGACTAAGACGACTAGCGATACTCAATCGGTTAAAAAGGCCGAACCAAGTAAGAATATTTCTTCTGATACTGAAGACTCTTACAGCAAGGTGCCTATCTCATCAGTCGTTCAACTTTTCTGCACACAAAATCCTAATGGCGTTCCTGATTTAAATAATGCTGCTTCTGGTTCTGGAACCTTCGTCACCAATGGAAGCGGTTTAATTGTGACAAACTCACATGTAGTCAAAGACGACAGCAATTCGACCTGCGCTGTTTTCATGAGAGATACTAGAAACTCTACAAAGCCCATAATATTATTCGCAGATGTGTTAGCCGTTGCCGTCAATTCAGATGCCGCCTTTTTACAACCTAATTACTTTATGACGGATGAGCAAGGCAATTGGACTGATGGCTTAGTAGAAATACCAGATAACTATAACTATCCACGAAAAAGCCAGTCCTGTAATGAATCAGATATCAAAATAGGAGCAAAACTTGTTGTAGTTGGTTATCCAGCTGTAGGAGGTAGAACCGTTACCCTAACAGAAGGAATAGTAAGTGGCTTCGATGGGGATTATATAAAGACGAGTGCAAAAATTGAGCAGGGTGGTTCCGGTGGTGGTGCATTCTTAATCCCAAGTGGATGCTGGATAGGTATACCAACATCATCGGCTGTTGGTGAGCTGGAATCATTAGGGAGAATTTTACGCTGGGATGCATAACCCTTATATTTCAGATGCTCTCGATCGAAAAAAGTCGGAAATTAATACCGAACGGTGATCAATACTCCGATAAACAAGTTGGGGAAATCAGAGATAGCACTCATTCACTGGTAGAAATTATATTTGATAAGTGGATGGACGAAAGAACTCAAGAAGAGATGCTTAAGAAATAATTTCTTCTGGAGGATCATTCTCTGGTTTGATAAATATATAAGGCGCAAATTTATGGTGTTGAACCTTTATAGTTTGATGGTGCTTATTCCCCACAGATATATAAGTATTATGGATTTTCTTTGACTTGAGGTTTGAAAATATATAATTGTCAGAAAACCTCATTAAATTTTTATTTATTTCTATTACTGATTTTGCACCGACTTTAAGATGTAAAGATTTAAGAGGAAAATCTCTTAGTAAAATCGCATGTTTAGGGCTAATAGATAAAACTATTGTTCCATTTCTGTAACCAGCACCATAAATTTTAGGTATATAGATGGGTCGATATAAAGAAACTGGATTATCCGAAGTTATAAATACTTCTTCTTTAGTTGCAGTTAATAGATGCCAATGTTTTACCTCATAAAAAATCCCCGCTAAGCCCATGGCATGTTTAAAGCCTTGGGCGATGAAATGCCCTCTCGAATTTGGATATTCTATAGAATATTTCTTACTTGTAATATATTCCCTTTGCTTTTCTACCTCTTCATAAGTGAGATTAGCATCAATGTTTTTAAAGCTCTCATGGAATTTTTCTTTATTCCGAGCGTCTAGAGCCATCATCTCCTTTGTTGTCTCTCCTTCAAGTGATTCTAGGTGCTTAATATAGCCAGGTGTGCGAATAATGAGAAAAGAGATGAATAAGGAGAGTTTTTCATGTTCCTCATCGGAGAGCTCCAAGGAATTCCCGTCAATAATTTTCTTAAGTATGGGGGCCGTCCAGCCCTCAACCATAGTAAAAGTGTCATCCACATCTCTGACTGGCTCACCTGTGTCTTTGTGCTTAAAAGTATAGAAATGTTTTTCGGCCGCTACGTCCTTAATTCTTGGAGAGACAATTCCATTCTCCATATATTGATAAATATGAGTTTCTTTGGCCCCTGCCCCTTCGATTGAAAAAGCGTCTAAATAGCATTGAGGGACATAATGATCTTTTGGAAAGGATGTCATTGAAATTGGCTGCTTTGTTATTAAGAAGGATTCTTCTTCCCATCACTATTAATATCAGCTAGTACACCAACATATTGGACTATGTTGTTTGCGATTTCTGATGCCTGTTCAAAAGACACCTCCTGTTTATATTCTTCTCTTATTATCATCTGAAGTTCAGTTATAAGCTCTTTTGATACCTGAGCCATATTAGTAATTTTCCGGATGAGAGAACGGCCTGTTATTCACTTTTTCCCATCTTAAACGCCAGCCCTTCTTATTTGCCTTAGTATGAACTAAGCAATCCTTATCCTTACAATTGATTCCCAAGCATTTAGCGCAATCTGGAATATCACAGAAACATATTTTAGTTTCTTCAGGCATTTTAATTAAAAAGGCCTAAGCCTAGACTAAACAATACACCGGAAAAGAACCTTTTGAAGTTATTGCTTTCATAGCTTGTGAAATATTGCAGTGAATAATCCAAGGGTAGTGGTATAAACAAGAGCAGGCTTAGTAATGAATCAGTGGTAATGGAAAAGGAAAACAGTACAATTCCTCCTACTACCAAACCGGTACATCTATAACATAAGGGAAATACAAAATTTCCAAGTTTAGGTGCTCTTTCAGCACGCAGGTTGCATAACGGCTTTTTTCCAAAACTTCTCAGCCTATCTATCACTCTTGATTTGCAATAGCGCAACAGCAACAAATTATTACCAGTATTATTATCCATGTTGGTATATACATTTTAAGGAAGGTTCTCGCACGCTAGACCATCATTGTCCCCATCTAATCTGTGTATATCACTGTTTGGCCCACCACACATTTCATAAACTGATTGAGCTTCGGCATGAGTAGAAAAATCTGAACAGTTATATACATTTGCCGAACAATAATACCCGGAGGCTGGTTGTGTTTGTTGCGTAGGCTGAGGTGATGATGTCGGAGCTGGTTGTTGGATTGGTTGCTGTGTTGTAGTCTCTTCTTCCACGCAAGCACCGGGAGCCCAAAAGCCTCTCTGATTGATTTCAGCATCCTTTTGAGCTTCTTTAAATTCATTTTGGTATTTATAGGATGTGTCATAAGTGTATTCATAGGCATATCCACTTAGGATCATTGATTTATTAAAGAAAAATCCATCCTCACGATATACATAGGCAAGTAAGCGACCGTATTTATCACGCTCCCCTTGAGTAGAATCCATTTCAATATACACACGTTTGCCAGCTAAAGCTTCTTTAGCCACATTCGAAGCCTCTAAGCCAAAACACTCCACCGGCTTTCTGGGATCAACTGTTTCCGGAGTATCGATCCCAATAAGCCTAAGTGTCTCCGACTTACCATCCAGATCAATCGCTATCGTATCGCCATCTACCACCTTAACTACATTATATGGGCCACGACTTCCCGGAACATCTAACCCAGCCGTCTGTGCAACGGATGTTTCTTGGACGGGTTCTTCTGTTTGTATATCCTGCTGTATAACCTGACTTATTTCTTGTGAGTTCGCTACATTGCTGGCCTGTGAATCATCTGTGAAAAAACCGGTGATCCAAAATATGACCAAAAGACACCCCACCGATATTTCTAATATTTTTAAATACTTCATTTTTGAAATCGGTGAGACATATAGAGTTAATATTCAACTTCAAAATTCAGAGTAGAAAAAGAAACATGTCCTAATGCATTACCGTATCCTAGTGATCTACTGCTAGCACTCCCTCTCCATACCTCCATAAATTCCTTTGGTTTGTTTTCATTGTCAAAAGAAATGGGTACTTTTATTTTTGTATCATCAGCCATCACTGTCCCAGGATTACTAAGTACTCCTTTGACTTCAAGTTCCGTTACTTCCGTAAGAGGAGGAGTCAAAAGAATTATATTTCTTTTGCCGTTTGCTCCTCCAGCATTAAGCCCCAAGCAACCGCGCCACATATCCCAGGAGAGCACTGTAATTTTCGGTTCCTTTCCAGCAATGTATTTAATATCACCACTTGCGTTCTCTAAATAATCAATACCACCGATATTTTGAGAGATCACTACTTTATTCCTGTGAAAATAAGCATTATCATTTTTTCCAATAGGCAACATATCAATTATATATTTTTGAACTATTGCATTCCTCCAGGCCCCATATTTTTCCCGCTTGATTTTGTCAATATCTTCATGCTTTCCACCCGCTTTTAACCACTCACTTATCGCCGTTACATTAAATTCTATTGTTATCTCAACAACTCGCCTATCTTTTTTTTCGTTAAAAAACATATTATTTAGTTTCCACTAATGGATATATTTCTAGTTCACCAAGCTTTTCCCACAAGCTATCCAGAGCTTTTTCTTTATGCCTGTAAAAAGCACTTCCACTGACACGCCAGAATTCCCATCCAGCACGGCGAAGCTGCCTCTCTCGAATTTGATCGGCTTCCCAATTTTCAAGTGTATGATATTGATCACCGTCACACTCTACTGCCAGACGTGCGTTCTCTCCCTGTACAACCAGATCAATTCTATAACCAATAACTGGATATTCTGGTAATACTTGATACTCTCTATCAATCAGAATGTTCCCTACCTCAAGGGAGAATGGGGAAGCTCTACCTGAATCAAATTCTTTCTTAAGCGCCTGTCTGCCAGCTTCTAATTCCTCGGTTTTAGGATTGTAGTACCAATTTAAAATTTTATACCTCCAGTCGTTCGGATTTCTGAATTCCTCCAAAGGAATAGAATGGTACAAAAAGACCTGATCACGAGCACGAGTTGCTGCAACATTAAATCTTTGGGATGCCCCTTTGTCAGCCAAGGGTCTTACAGTATCTTCAGGATTATTTGGATCGAGAGCTTTTACCATAGAAAGAAAGATTACATCCCTCTCGTCACCTTGGAAAGCATAAGCATCACCACAAGTTATATTACGTTCCTCTATAACCCTCTCTCCGATTTTAGGATGCTTGAGAAGTAGATCTTTAATGTACTTAGCTTGCTCTTCAGCTAATAAAGAAATAACACCAAACGAACAGAGGCGACCGTCCGGTCTTAGTTGATAATTTGGATCCTCAACTAGTTCAGCAATTTTTTCTACAATAGCCTTTGCCTCTGGTTCATTTCTACTGCTATTAGTATTTTGATAACCTGAATCAATAAAAACCGGTACAAGAGCAGGTTTTAACAATCCTCTAGGGTGAGGATGTCGCAAGGGCTTAAGTTTACCTTCATAAATATGATGGTTACTGAATGCAATTACCTCCGGAACACATCTAAAATGTTCATTTAGTTGGATCATATTTGGAATTCGTATATTCGCTAAACTAAATAAGCTCGATGTAATTGAGAAGTTATCCTTATGAGGAATGTCATGAAGGAATCTGGATATCAGTTCAAAAACTCTTTCTTGATCCTGGAATATACCAGCTGGGCTGATCTGATCCGGATCTCCAACCACTAAAAGCTTTTTACCAAGATAACCAATAGTAAGGCCTCTTATATCACACTGACTTGCTTCATCAAATATAACAACATCAAACATTCCAGCTTGAGGATCAGAGAACATTTGAGCGGCGCGATGCAGAGGCATGATCCAGACAGGCACAGCATTTTTTGCTTCTTTCAATGAGGTCTGAGCAGAGTTGAGCCACTTATTGGCATACTTACCCGTACCCTTACCATATTTCTTCATCGCATCAGACCATGCCATCAAGGCATCGCGTTGTTTTTTAGTAACTTTATCGATTTGTTTTTGCCATGCGACTAAAGTTACCAAATCAGAATTTAACTGAAACTCTTTTTTTGTAAGTCTTTCATGTTGAGCCTGAAGTTCATCAATACCTACGTGGCTATGAATATGATCTAACCAAGAAGTTAATCTGGAAACTTTCCATGCTAACTCAAGATTCTCAGGGAATATAAACTCCTGTTTTTCATCGATAGACTCAACCATATCTTGATATAGATTTGATGCATATTTACAAATTTTTTCCGAAACATCTCTGAGACGAACTGAGTAGGATTTATTTTCTGTTAAAAGTTCCAGCTCTTCGACTGCTTTTTTCCATGCTGCTGTACTGTGTTTTTCAATTGCATCAACAAGCTTTGTTCTTATTGGATGTCTATTAGGGTTATTTGGATCTTCGAGCATCATTCTCCACTCGTTAAATCTGTCGTGTAAGTTCACTAACTCAAATTTAGCTACATTTGAAGCAATTAATTCCCTGGCAGTCTCGATATCTTTTAATAAAGTAAAGGAGAGTTCAGATAATTGCTTGATTTTCTTAAATGAACTTTCAATCTCAGAAAAATCTTCATAATAGGTAGAAATTCTGTTTAGATTTGAAACTAGCATTTCCAGCCAAACAATATCTAAATTACCAGAAGGTAAACTAACTGGATCTTTTAGACCCGCAAAACTTTGAGTAAGAATTATTCTTATTTCTTTTTCAGACTGTTCAGCGTGAATCTGTTCATCAAGAATTTCAATTAAATCCTTAGAATCAGGCTCACGACCATCTACTTTGTAGTTCGTCAATATATTCTTGGCATCTGCAGATAAAAGGAGTTTTCCAAACGTACCTAATCTAGTCTTATCGGATATTTTAGCCCTCAATTCTTTTATCGCATCAATGAGTTCGTGTTGTGATAAGGAAGTGGAACCAGAAATTTCATGACCAATAATAGTCTGCTTAGCTTTTCCAATAACTAATACTCTATCAGCAATCTTGCTTAGAGCAGTTTTCCACTTATCTCTTTCACTTTTGCTTGATACGCACAATTTGAAAATTTCTTTTTCGTAATTCTCATTAATTGACGTGAGTACTCTACGAGCATTATTTACTGATTCCCATAACTTTGATAAAGCCTCTTGGTTGAATCCAGTGACAGCAGAACCAAAAGCTGGGGAATTTTTTGATTTTGGATATAAATCTTTAAACTCTGAAAAGGCACCAGCAATCACTGATTCATCTGGTAGCGTTGCTAGATCAGGAAGATTAAATGAATGTAAACTTCTATCTTCAGGCTTTAAATCGATTAAGAGTTGGTAAGCTTCTTTCAAATCTTCAGTTGAAAAGTTAAGTTCCGAGTCATGATCAATATTGTCAGTAAACCATGATAAATCTTTAGCTTCTGAGTGTTTGCTGATTAGTTTTGCAGCACTGATTGGATTTATCTCCTCTCCATCAATTATTATTTTTTCAGATGAATCAATAAGGATATATTGGCGAATCTTATTAGCTACCACAGCTTTCTCTTCCCGGACACGCGCAAGTTCTTTTCGCACGTGATCCGAGTTTTCCTCTTTAAACTTAGTATGTCTCTCACCAAGATTAGAGCTTATTTCTGAAATCGACTGTTGTAATATGTCGTCACGTTTAGCAGATTGATTCAATTGGGATACCGCTAAGCTTCTGATATTTTCGGGCAATTTATCTCTAAGGACCTCGAGAGCCTTGCTTGTTTGAGATGTGACAAGCACGCTCTTTCCTTGTGCTAAAAACCGTGCAATAAGGTTGGCTATTGTATGGCTTTTGCCGGTTCCTGGTGGACCCTTAACAACTACGCCATAATTAATTTCCAATCGTTCTGCTATTCTTTTCTGTTCATCATTCCATGGAAGAGGAAAGAATAGCTCGGCCTCTTTAATTGAAGTTTCTCCGCTTGTCTCACTATTCTCTAATGCTCTACTATCCTCTTCTTTGTATTCGCCAATAAGGTCATTGATGAATTCAGTGGACTTGGTACCGTTCTTTTCTATATCCCTTCGTATCTTTTCAGCATATTTAGACCACAAACTATTCGTCCTTTTCCGCACAAAAATGACTGGTGAATTCCATATACTTGGAGTTTCTGTTTCTGTTGGAGCACTTGTGGGGTTATCATCAAAACGATCTTCACTATCAGGAGAGAGGTAATTTAAAAAAGTATTTGCTTGTGACTTGAGTGCCTCAAGATGCCAAAAATCAAAAGGACTGGCATTAATTGTTCCCATCCATGTATCGAGATCCACCTCAGCCGGATTATCCATCTCAGACACCGCACTTATTTCCACAAAACTTCTAAACATAGGATCTGGACTTATTTCTATAGTTCTTTTAGATGCATCAAAATCCAGAACTAAAGGGGTCAAAAAGATGGGAGCGTAAATTGAATTAACTTTTTTATGTTTCCAAGTCAAAACACCTTGACCTAGTAACAGTTCGTAGTTATCACCCTCGTTTTTTAACAAAAGGCGTAGAGCATAAAGCTGATCATATAAAAGATTAGCCTTGTATACTTTTTCTACTTTTTTAGACCAAGGTTTCCATTCATTCTCAGTATATCCACTAAGTAATTTCTCTAATTCCGGATGCTCTACCCAAAGATCAGGAATATATTTGAATTCAATTACTTCCGGCAATTTATTAGGTGAGAGAGTAACCCACTCAATCAAAGAGGCTGGTACTTTATCTCCTTGTTCAAAATTTTTACGAAATTCCTTAAATTCTCTAACACGATTTTTATCACTATCGAAACCGGCTTTTCTATCAATTTTTTCGACAGGCTCGGGATTATCTAATGGAGTAATTTCTCCTATCCATTCTATTAATCTGCTTGGGACAGCAGGAGCTGGTTCAATGTTTTTCTTTTCCACACGTAACCAAACATGGGAATGTGTCTCAGAATCGTGAGGCTCTCTCTCTGTATCAAAAGAACGAATAAAGAGATTATCTAGGTCCTTAGGATAATCATCTAACCACCAAGGTGAGGGAGCTAATGAGTTTGTTCTAAAATCTCGGGCAATTTGATCATCAAGCGAAAGGGCTTTTTCAAGATACGAAAAAAGTCTAATTATTTTTCCTCGGGCTTCAGTAGAAACATCAACTCCAGAATTCTCTAAAAATGTATTGCCCTTATCAAAAAGAGTTTCTTCAATGAGAGCAGGGGCCTCTGCATTCTCGATTTCGATTTTCTTTTTACACTCTGAACAAATTGTACCTTCTTTAACCTTCTTCAAATTACACACCGAACAAGTAGGTTTATTGGCCCAGTATCGTTTAGCGTCAAATTTCTTTTTTCTCTTAATTTGCGGCATTTTGCTTTATATTCCTCAACCTAAACTCTCTGCTTATTATGATTAAAATACCACATTTTTGACAAATATGTATATAGTATTGGATAGAACTTTATAAACAGCCGAGAGTGCAAAATTTTCAAAAATTTTTTCTGGGATTTGGCCTTTTGAATTCCTACGGAAAAGCTGGGGTAAGGGGGTGTTCCGAGAAGCTAAAACTGACCTCCTATTGATGGGATCTACCCAATGACGGTATTTCCTCGGCACGGGGGGTCTCTTCCGGCCCTAGGGGGTGGGTTCAGAAATTATAGTGCGTACTGCTGTGGGGTAAATTTGAGCTTATGAAGACCTCCTGCTTACGGGTTACCAAAGAGCTTCTGTGGAGGTGGAAGCTTGATACTGAAGTAAAAAGGCACAAGTCTGGGCTTGTCTGACCATACAGCGTGTGTAGTGCTGTTCAGACCATGCCAACAGAAAGTTTGGACACAAAGCTAAGAATAGCTTAAAAGATATACTCAAGAAAAGAAACTTCTCTTCATCTGAATTTCATGAATGTATAGCGATAATATAAGAGGTGAAAGTTATTACTAATTA
>Ga0210057_1005695_pt1 | contig 15897 bp, 21 predicted proteins | sample CryGeyCG2114_010_2_FD_183968 | JGI IMG/M metagenome (GOLD analysis project Ga0210057, IMG submission 183968) | Groundwater microbial communities from aquifer - Crystal Geyser CG10_big_fil_rev_8/21/14_0.10 (SPAdes) (version 2) | ecosystem: Environmental > Aquatic > Deep subsurface > Groundwater ...
TTTAGTGCCTCATCATGATACGCCTTATATTGTCCGCCAATTTCGATGCCATGCACCAGAGCTTTCGGGTGTAGACGCGTATCGGTGAATATTGCGCCAAACGAAACCGACTCACTGGTGTAATAATCGTCATACGGATCACGACCGTAACTTCGCACAGCACCTGTATCTTGCGACAGTACTTTAGTATTAGGGTGCGCCCGCTTCCAATTGCCAAAGCGAACAACATCAGACCGTACAATCGTTAGTTTCTTTCCCGTATGCACTCCCAAGACCGTCTCACCGAGCACTTGAGACCACAGGGATTCATTGTCTTCACTCTCTGCCCGGTTATACATCAAGAGATTCGACTGCCAGAGTCTTCCTGACACACCGAACTCTTGCACCTTGCCGTCAACCCTCCGATCAAAAACGATTCCTGTTGCGCAAAGCGGACAGTAGGTTACTAAGACCGGCTCTCCAGCGACCATGTCGTTGACTATTTCATGCCAAACAAGGATACGATACGGATAAAAGCGACTCTCTCCTTTTATAGTCAAGCCAAGTCCCGGATCACTATCATCAAGAAAGGTAGCTTCACTTGTCGAAATAAATTTCGGATCATCTATGGAAGGAATACCGTCTTTGCCGGGACCACCAGATAATATTTCATTAAGCGGAATTGAATGCTTGATTCCATCTGTAACCAAAATTTCTCTCTGTGTTTGCATAATTTGTTTTATACCTGTAGAAGCATCGGAAGCCGTCTCAACAGAAGATTCTTTGTTTTCATTATCGAGCAATACTGTTTCCCCGCTCGGAATAGGAAATGACGACCTGCTTTGAAAATACCAAAAAGCACCGACACCGACGAGAATGATAATTAAGATAATAATTTTAATTTGCGTATTCATCTTCTTTGATTGCGTATTTGATGATATCCAAGTTGCAACTTTTATTTTTCTTGCACCATGCTTCGCATTTTTTGGCAGTTGCTTCGTCGTGATACTTCATCTTGCATTCACTGCAGGTGTATACTATTTGATGATTTTGATTAATTGGCATCCCCGTACTTATATTTAATTTTTAATCTCCAAAAGCTTTCGTAGTTTTGGTTCGTCAAAACCTGTTATTATTTCATTATCGACAAAAATGACTGGCACACCCATCTGTCCACTTTTTTGAATCATCTCATCACGTCTCGCAGAATCTTCAGAAACATTATAGTCAGTGAATGCAATATTGTGTTCCTTGAAAAATTCTTTAGTCGCATGACAGAAGTGGCAAGTCGGTGTTGAATATATAGTTACATTTTTCATAGTATTTTTAAGTTATTTTTTAATTACATTAAATTGATAATCTTCTTAATTCTTGGATCGTCTATTTTTGGCTTATAACACATCATCTGCCCCATTCTCTCGCCCTCGACCATCCTCGACATCTCAAGTATCCGCAGGTGCTGTGATACCGCCGATACTGAGATATCCAGGACATTGGCAAGATCGGTGACGCACATTTCTCCTTGTTCGATAAGAAGTTTTATAATGAGAAAGCGATTCTTGTCCCCAAGCAGACTAAACACATCGACCAAAGAAATATCCTGTGTTTCTAGGGATTCCTTAATTTTTGATATTTGTGATGGTTCTAACATATTTAAGTATTTGCGTTAATGCTTAAATATTACTCCTACATATAACAATAGTCAAATCCACGCTTATGTGGATAACCTCCCTCCTGAATTCCCCAAAAGAAAACAGCGGAGCAAATGGAAAATTCCCTGTCTGCGTGCAACGCACAGGCAGGCTCCCCAAGTCACGGATATTTTCCTGCTGGAAAATTCCGCTACCTCGTCTCGCGCCGCCACGCTCCGACCTTGCGAAGCTCCAAGTATTCGCTTCTCACCCTCCTTTTCCGTTTGCGACATCCAAACTCAAAAACAAATCAGCCAAAGTTTTGGCAAATCATCTTCTTACAGAAGCTGTACACTTTTCGCTTTTTGAATACAAAACGCTCAAAGTCTTGCGAAAGTGCCCCACACTTTCTCACCCCAAAAAATAGTTTTGCCAAAACTTCGTCCGTATTTCGCCTCGCCACACTGCCCAGAAACTTCTTGGGCAGAACCCCGCAGAAAAATACTCTTTTCATTAGAAGAAAAAGAAATCGGGCGCGCGCAAATCCGAAAAGCAAGGAACTTTTTTCTTTTTGGGGTTGCCGAGTGAAATGAGGCAGTGGCGGAACGATACAAGTATACGATTTAGTTTCGCTTCACCACGCGCTCCGCGCGTGGCACATCATTTGTTTTGAAAATAGGTTCTAACTTTTTCAAACAAACACCACCAAATTTGATTTGCCGAAGAAGTTGCCTCGGGGCTTCGCCCCTCGGCATTGGTTTCCGCCAAGAAATTCCAGGGGGTTTTGAATTCCGCCAAAAGAATTCCCGCCGAAAGTCGGCGGTTCCCAAACGAAGTTTGGATTGCGCCAAAGGCGCAAGAGCCGATGAAGAGAGATTTTTAGAAATTGTCGGTGTAATGCAAAACCTTTTATCAATTTAATTCCCGAAGCTCATGATCAAATATTTTATATATTGTAGAAAATCAAGTGAAGATGAGGAACGCCAAGTTTTGAGTATTGAGGCACAACTTCATGAGCTTCGGGAATACGCCAAGCAAAATGGGTTATTCGTTGTTCGTGAGTATTATGAAAGTAAAACGGCGAAAGAACCCGGTCGTGAAGTATTTAACGAAATGCTTGGCGAAATTGAAAAAGGTTGTGCTTCGGGAATTTTAGCGTGGAATCCAGACCGTTTAGCAAGAAATAGTATTGATGGTGGCAAGGTCATCTATTTTGTGGATACGCTAAAAATTGTTGCGCTAAAATTCCCGACATTTTGGTTCGAAGCGACACCGCAAGGAAAATTTATGTTGAGTGTCGCTTTCGGACAAGCAAAATATTACACCGACAATTTAAGAGAAAACATTTTGCGTGGAATACGGCAAAAGATACGCCGTGGTGAATTATCAGCAAAAGCTCCAATCGGTTATTTTAACGAACCGAGACTTCGCACGATTGAACCTGACAAAAAGACATTTCGTAAAATAAAAGAAGTATTGGAGCTCTTTAGTACTGGCGAATATACACTTACGGCGATTCAACGCAAAATGTTTTCTGTCGGCTTGGTTGGCAAGGCGGGCAAACCTCTGCACCTCGCCAGTATTGAACATATTTTGAAAAATCCCTTTTACTACGGACACTTTCAATATCGTGGCGAGGTGCATCAAGGTTCGCATAAGCCAATGATTTCAAAGAAACTTTTTGACGAGATACAAAAGGCACTTGTTCAGAATGGCAAACCCCGCAAAAAGCGAGGACCAAAGAATTTTCAGTTTTTAGGTTTTGCTACTTGTGGGGTATGCGGATACGCTATAACCGCCGAGAGACACATCAAGAAAAGCGGTTTGCAGTTTATTTATTATCGTTGCACCCACAAGAGCAAAATTACTAAATGTTCTGAAAATAAATTTTTGCGGGAAGAAGAATTTGAACGACAAGTGCAGGAACTTTGTCAAAAGGTTTCTTTACCCGATGATTGGCGGGACAAATATCTCGGCAAGCTCGCCCTATGGGAAAAAGAGAACCGCCAATCATCGGGAGTTTTCGCTCAAAATCTGCGTGTTTCTATTTCTGACATCAAAGCTAAAATTGACCGCCTTATGGACGGCTACCTTGACGGCGGTTTTGAACTGTCGGAGTTTCAACAGAAAAAGAACGCTTTGATGTCGGAAAAGAAAACGCTTGAGGAAAAATTATCTGATTTTGAGCGAAAAGGAAATCATTGGCTCGAACTCGTGCGAAACTGGATTTTGCAAGCCAACCAAGCCGAAAATCTCTCTAAACAAGAAAATCCCTCACGGATGAGAGATTTTCTTGTTTCCATCGGCTCGAACCGCCGACTTTCGGCGGGAATGCTTTTGGCGGAATTCAAAACCCCCTGGAATTTCTTGGCGGAAACCAATGCCGAGGGGCGAAGCCCCGAGGCAACTTCTTCGGCAAATCAAATTTGGTGGACTCGACGAGAATCGAACTCGTGTCTCCGCAATGCGAATGCGGTGTATTACCACTATACTACGAGCCCTTAAATACAATCACAAAATACTACAATACCAGATTTCTTCAAGGTTTTGTAAGAAAAAAATCGGATCTTTTTTGATCTCGAATCATATAAAGACACAAATCAAATTTGAAGGAATGGGCGGCTAATTTCTTTTAATATCTGCAAAAATCATCTTAACTATTTCAGGAAATTTGGTGATGTTGAAATGCCCGCCCTTGCTCTTGTAAATCACAACATGGGCGTTTTTCAATTTCTGCTTGTACTTATCGGCATGAGAGGCGGGCACAACATCGTCGTCTTTTGCAAATAGTAAATGGAGATTTTTGCAGTTCTTCTCAATCAACGACAAATCACTACCGAGCGTGAAGCCACCGACCAAATCTTCGTCTGGTAATGTATTATCAAAAGGCGGACAAACCAAATATACCGACAAGGCCTTTTTGCGAAGTTTATTTTCAGAAAGATATTTTGCAAGGAAAACTCCACCCAAAGACGAACCTATCAAAATATATTTATTCTTGATAAGAGATAAATATCTCTCAAAAAATATCTTCCAATCTCTGTACTTCGCAAAATCCTGCAAGGGCATTCGTGGCGAAATTATCTCAAACCTTTTACCTAAACTTTTTTCTAAATAAACTCCTGTCCAAGAAATCTTTTTCTTTGTCGTTACTTTTTTGGTTTTCAGGTAGTGCAAATAATCCTTCTCATTTTTGAAGGTCATTCCTCCGTGGACTAATAGCACTTGGATTTTCTTTGTTGTTGCCATAATTACTTTTCTACGTCTTTATCTTTGCCAAACAAAGTTATGTTGAATAGTTTTGTCCAAAATGATGGCGCATCTTCAGAACGTCCGTCATCCATTATTTCGCTAGGATTTTTTGCTATTGTCGCGACTAAGACTTTATGTAGAGTAGCAATAATTTCTTTATCTGTTGCCGTTTTTCCTTGCGATTCTAATTCTCGCTTGTAGCCCTGATAAGATTTTGCCAACACTTCCTTGTGAGCATACTCTTGCTCCAATCTCTTATTTTGTCTGTATTGCTTAGAGCTAAAAGCTGCTAACCAAATAAGTGCAAAGAAAAAAGGAATTTTTGCTATCAATTTTGATGTGGCTTGTTCAACGCTAAGGATATTTTCAAAACTGAACTTTATACTGCCATCGTAACTTATCAGACCAGTTATAAACACACCAACTAGAGCAAAGATAAAAACAACAGCTCAAATTATAACTGGCCATTTGTAGCTGATTTTTTGGTCGTAATATGCTTGAGCAAGACCAGTGCTTGTTGCACCCGGCAACAAGGATTCAATTTTTTCAAATAGCTCCTTATATTTCTTCTCTTGGGTATTGAGAAAAGCATCTGCCTCTTTTTCTTTCTGGCTTATCCTTGTGCTAAGTCCGCCTGATCGTTTTCCCTGTGCGTCTTCCTCGCCAAAAATCTTGATAAAGAATTTATCTATGTCTTCTTTCTTTATCTCAACAGCACTTAGCTTTTCTGTAAGCCCTTCCCTTGTTTCTTCAATTTCTTCTTTCAGTGCTTTTATCTCGCCGTGAGCTTCTGCTGATTGGCTTTTGGTTGTTTCAATTTCTCCACGCCATTGTTCCGCGTTTGTTTTGTGTTGAGAAATTTGATCGAGAAAAACTTGACTCTCGTTGATTTTCGCTTCAACTTGTTTCGCTTTCGCGTCAATCTGCTCAAGAGCAGTTTGTAATTCTTTTAGTTTTTCTCGATTTGATGTTGCCATAAATTAGATGCCGAGAGCACTTATTTTCTCATCAATAAGAGCCGAGCCCTTCGATTCACGAGGAAATGAGCCGTCTTTATTGAAGAAAGTAATTTCGTGAGTTTGATGATTAGCTTTCTTTGGGAATAATTCTGCAATTTTCTCAATATCAGTAAATGGTGCTTTTTCTACTTCCGCTCCCTCAATTTCGGTAGTATGGGCACCCGAAGAGAGTGATCCAGTATTCGGTCTTTCCTTTATAAGTTCCCCCATTCTCGTAGCCGCTAACTGCCAATAAGTAGCGAGAGCTATTTCATGTTCAACAACAGACCCTTCATGGAACTTTTCAAGATGTTCTAACAATTCTTTCGTAGCGTCCCAGAGAGAGTCGTATTTCGTTGAACCCTCGGAGTAGTCAATTTTTGTTGACTCGCCAACCATAAGGAAAAACATTGATTTAAATAAATAATCTTTTCCATCTATGTTACTTTGTCGAGAAAATACCTCGATCCAACTATCATCAATTTTATCAATCAGATGAGGGTAATCTTTAAATTTTTCTTTTCTTGATTGCTCATGTTTAGCATCAAGTTTCTCGTTATAAATTGTATCTTTCTCGTTTTCTTTTTGACGATAAATTTTCCAGAGTATGAAGGCGATTATTGCGAGAAGTATGTAAATGAAAGTCATATTTTTATTTAATTAAATCATCAACACTCACATCAAGGGCTTTCGCAACTTTTTTGAGCGTGTCTAATGTCGGATTCTGGTTTTCGCCAGATTCCATTTTAATAAGTGTATTGTTGGCTACATCGGCTAATCGCGCCAGTTTCTCTTGCGAAAGCCCTTTGGCTTCACGTAGTTTCTTTATGTTGTTTGCTAAATTTTGGTTGTTTGACATATCTTTATTAAAAGATTAACATTATAGTGGAGTATCCATTTCCTTGTTGATATTATGATGTTACACCAAAATTTCAAACAAATCAATATTAAGAATTTTGTAGCCCGCCTAAATTTTGCCAAAAAAGAAAGCCGAAGCCCGCGCGGATTCCTCCCCAGACCCCTCCTCCGCGCGGGCGAGTCCGAATTCCGCACCCCGCCACCATTCCCCCAGAAAAATGAGGCGGGGTGCGGTCAGGAGTTCCGTTCAAAAAAGGTTCGAGCAAATGCTAAAATAACACCACCAAACGAAACATTGTCCCGAAGAACAAGGAGTGCAACGACTATGTTCTTCGCGGATCCCGTGGATAATGAGCAAGTTTTACACCAGCATTTTGGTGGACCCGAGGAGATTCGAACTCCTGACCTCCACATTGCAAATGTGGCGCTCTACCAACTAAGCTACGGGCCCACCAAAATGCTCGTATGTATTTATCAATGTACTCCTTGTCAACGGGATCTGGAAAAATATATTCGCTTAGCTCATTATTTTTCGGGACAAATGTGGCGCTCTACCAACTAAGCTAAGGGCCCCCTCACATGACTATAGTAAAGATTCTCGTGCTCTCTTCCGTAAATGGGTCATCGATCCAGCAAAATGTTTGAGCATATCTTCTCTGTGTCTTGCGTCAGCTTTGGCTTTATAAGCCTCGTAATAAACGAGCTGAAAAGGAGCTTTGTTTCTAGTAGAAACATTTTGCTTGTCGTTATGTTCAACCAAGCGCCTTTTCAGATCATTTGTGTATCCTATATACAAAGAACCGTCTTTTTCACTTTTTAACATGTATACATAATGCATGTCATGTGAGAGGCTAAGGACCCTTTAGAACCAGTCCTAGGCCTATAATATACTTCAAGTCTCTCTTTATATCAAAAATATTACCTGTTTTCTAGTATTTCAAAAATTCTAGAAGATCGCTTCTATTTTTCTACTTTGTTTGGAGATCTAATTTTCTTTAATCAGCCAAGAGTGTCAATTCATTGTTGCCGTTCATGTGGAGGAAGCCGCCTTTTACTAAGAATTCTTTGCGGCCGGTATTATCATCCAAATAAATACGAGCGTTTTCTGAGAGGATCGAAATCATCGGCTGGTGGTTGTCTAAAATTGTAATTTCACCTGAGGCGGTCTTAACATTAACCAGACTGGCCACACCGTCATACAATTCTCCCTTAAGATTTACTATTTTGGTTTTCATTCGGCTAATTTACCTTTTAGATAGAAAAAGTCTTCCGTTTTGTCATCGTATTTACCGGCCAAAATGTCGGCAAAATCATTTATAGTATCTTCGACTGTGACATATTTACCATCGCGACCTGTAAAGCCTGAAGCCACGAAAAATGGCTGAGACAGGAATTTCTGTACCTTTCTCGCTCGGTTAACCGTTAATTTATCTTCTTCGGAAAGTTCTTCCATACCGAGAATTGCAATAATGTCTTGCAGTTCCTTGTAGCGTTGTAAGATTTTCTGAACCGAACGGGCAACTTCATAATGTCTCTCGCCTACTATGCTTTGGGACAAGGCTGACGAGCTCGAAGCTAGCGGATCAACAGCAGGATAAATACCAATTTCGGTCAGAGCTCGTGAAAGAACAATAGTTGAGTCAAGATGAGCAAATGTAGCCGCCGGAGCCGGATCTGTGATATCGTCGGCCGGAACGTAAATCGCTTGAACAGATGTGATTGAGCCATTAGTTGTCGAAGTGATTCTTTCCTGGAGGGCACCCATCTCTGTAGCTAGCGTTGGTTGATAACCTACAGCTGAAGGTAATCTCCCCAAGAGAGTGGAAACTTCTGAGCCGGCCTGTGAGAATCGAAAAATATTATCTATAAAGAAAAGCATATCTTTCCCCTCTTCATCGCGGAAATATTCGGCCATGGTCAATGCTGACAAAGCGACACGCAAACGTGCTCCGGGAACCTCGTTCATCTGTCCGAAAACCAAAGCGGTTTTGTCGAGAACTCCGGATTCTTTCATTTCATTATAAAGATCATTTCCTTCTCTGGTACGTTCGCCTACTCCGGCAAATATGGAAGCTCCGCCAGACTCTTCGGCGACGTTTCTGATGAGCTCCATGAGAAGAACGGTTTTACCGACTCCCGCTCCGCCGAATAAGCCGACTTTTCCTCCTTTTACGAAAGGTGCTAGTAGGTCGATTACTTTTATACCTGTTTGAAAAACTTCTGTTTTAGTAGATTGTCTGGTGAGGTCGGGAGATTGCCTGTGTATAGGCCAACGTTTGCTGAATTCTTTGTGTCCCTTGCTTTGATCAAGAGGTTCACCGAAAACATTAAATATATTGCCGAGAACTTCTTTGCCGACGGGCACCGAAATTGCGCTCCCAGTGTCTCTAACTTCCGCTCCTCTGGAAAGTCCGTCGGTAGAATTGAGAGCAATCGCGCGGACTCGTCCCGGTTCAAGATGACGAGCAACTTCAAAAGTGATCTCTCCTGATTTAAGAGCGTTGCCAAGAGCCGGAATTCTATCTTCTGGAAATTCGGCGTCAATAACAGGACCCATTATTTGAACTATTTTTCCAATCATATTATTGCTGAACTTATTTCTATCATTTCTTTAGTAATAGCCGACTGACGAGCTTTGTTAAACTCCAACAAAAGCGAATCTTTTAAATCACTGGCATTCTCATGGGCATTTTTCATCGCGACCATTCTGGCAGAATGTTCCGAAGCGTTGGCTTCGAGGATAAGATGAAAAAGCTGCATATTAATTAAATGGGGCAAGATACTTTCAAGCACGGACTTTGGATCCGGTTCAAAAATATAATCTGTAAGCTTTTGCGGTGTATTTATAATTCTTTCACGCAATTCAGCAAAGCGACCGTGAGAAGGTATAATTTCTCTTACAGTTTCGCGAATCAGTTCGACATTAAGCGGAAGTATTTCCCTGGTGACTGTAAATTGGTTTAGGGTAGATTTAAAGTGAGTAGAAACAACGAGCACCCGATTCCATTTTCCATTTTTGTAGCCGTCGACAATTAATGAGGAAAGAGGTTGGATTTCAAACGGTTCTGCATAGTCACCAAAATCAGTAAATGTCTTTTCTATAGATAAGTTGGTTCGCGAAGCCCAGGATGAAAGCTTTTTTCCTACGAGGACAATCCGATATTTGTTCCGTTCTTTCTTGATGAGGTTTTCCGCAGTACGTAATACTTGGGAATTAAATGAACCAGCCAAGCCTCTGTCGGAAGCCACTAGAACAAGAAGAGTCTCTCCTTCTGTTCCCTTTTTAGAAAAAGTAGAATTGTCCAGTAAATCTCCCGGTGCGTGCTCTAATAAATCAGCCAGAGCGGAAAGCGCGGCGAAGGCATACGGGCGTGACGACAAAGCTAAACTCTGAGCTTTTCTCATTTTAGTCGCCGAAACGACTTCCATGGCCTTGGTTATAGTTCCGATATTTTTGACTGCCCCTAGTCGGCCTTTGATGTGCTGAATTGATTCCATTTTATTTTATAATGACTTGAATTTATCAATTGCTTCTTTGAGGATGGACTCGGTTTTCTCGTCTAATGTGCCGGATTCTTTTAGAGGTTTAATAAAATCTTCTTTGTGTCGTTTTTCCAAATATTCAATGAATTTTGTTTCGAAATCACGTACTTTATCTTTTGCGAGCCCATCCATATAACCTCCAATAGCTGCGTAGAGAATTGGTACGGTGTGATAGAAAGCTTTTGGTGCTCCGTCTGTTTGTTTCAAAACCTCGGTTAGGAGTTCACCTCTGGCAATACGTGCTCGTGTATCTTCATCTAAATCGCTCGCGAACTGAACGAAAGCCGCCAACTCTCTGAATTGAGCGAGTTCGAGACGCAGTTTGCCGGCTACTTTTTTCATGGCTTTAGTTTGTGCCGCTGATCCTACTCGAGAAACAGACAAGCCGACGTTTACTGCTGGACGTATTCCTTGATAAAACAGATTTGATTCCAGGTAAATTTGTCCGTCGGTAATCGAAATTACGTTGGTCGGGATGTAAGAGGAAACATCGCCAAGCTTTGTTTCTATAATAGGGAGAGCTGTAAGCGAACCGCTTCCATGGTTGCGATCGAGTTTGGCTGATCGTTCGAGCAAACGAGAATGCAAATAAAAAATATCGCCTGGGTAAGCTTCGCGTCCGGGAGATCGGCGGAGAAGAAGACTGAGCTCTCGGTAAGCATCGGCATGTTTAGACAAATCGTCGTATATAACTAGGGCGTCAGCACCCTTGTCCATAAAATATTCCCCTACTGCTGTGCCGGCAAAGGGCGCCAAATAAAGGAGCGGTGCTGGGGCTCCAGCAGGAGCAGAAACGATGATTGTATAATCCATTGCTCCAGCTTCACGTAATTTTCTTTCTATCTGAGCGATTTTAGACTGTTTTTGCCCAACAGAAACATATACACAAATGATAGGTTTCTTTTCATTTTTTTGATTGAGAATAGTGTCGAGCACGATCGCGGTTTTGCCGGTTTGTCGGTCGCCTATAATAAGCTCACGTTGGCCTCGGCCGATAGGGATCATTGAATCAACCGCTTTAATACCTGTATGCAAAGGTTCTTTTACCGATTCTCTTGAAACGACGTTCGGCGCGCTGCGTTCTAGCGTATAATTAGCGTCACTGACAATAGCACCTCGTCCGTCTATCGGTTCGCCGAGCGGTGAAATAACTCGTCCCAATAACGCATCTCCTACCGGTAGCGAAAGAACTTTTCCGGTTCCCTTTACTTTGTCCCCGACTCCAATGCTGCTTACTGAACCCAGAATTACCACACCAATAAATTCTTCTTCGAGGTTAAAAGCGATGGCCGGAATAATTGATTTGTCATTTTTCGTCTCGATTTCCAGGAGCTCTTGTGAGAGTGCGCCAGAGAGGCCCGATACACGTGCGATACCATCGGCACATTCCACTACCGTACCGATAGATTTGAACTTAGGGTCATCTTTAAATCCAGCAATTTCGCGTTTTAATTTTTCTATAATTTCGTAAGACATCAGTTTGAAAAAAGTTTATTGAGCTTGCCAGTAAAAGACAGATCCAACTCTTCTTCTTCGTCGCGGACAATTCTCACACCGGCGACAAGTTCAGGCGCCACATTGGTAACAAATCTGTCTTTGGCACCAAATTGGGATGAAATGCTTTCGAGTTCTTTAGCTTCGGATGTTCTGGCAAAACTGACTTGGTAGAAATGCCCCTTATTTTTTTTGACTATAAGTTTTTCAATTTCTTTTACTACTTTGTTCTTCTGGCTTCCATCGCCGTTTTTTTCCATCACTTCGAAAAGTCGTTTTGAATGTTCTTCGTTGGCGCCTAGTTCCATGAAAGCCTGGGCATAATTTTTGGCTGGGAATTTCATAATTTTAGGCCTTTGCTTCGTGGAGTACGCTTACTGCCTCATTTATTAATTTTTCGTCAACTAGCTTTGGATCGAGTTCCACTGTTTTGGCGACAACTTGTTTAACGAAGTTTCCTATCTCTCTGTCCACACTGGCCATCTTTTCTACGGCTCGTCTGTCTGCCAAGGCTTTGCCTTCTTCGATTATAGAGGCTGCTTTTTTCTCTCCTGTGGCTCGAATTTCTTCTGCCCGAAGAGAAGCTTCACTCTCAGCCTTTTTTATAACTGACAAAGATTTTTTTTCGGCTTCAATAAGTACGGCTCTCTCTTTTTCGCTGATTTGACCAAGGCGGTCATCTGCTTCTTTGGCATCAGCCAAGCCCTTTTCGATTTTTACTCGACGTTCATCTACAATTCGAGCTAGCGGCCTATAGACAAAATACCAAAGAACAACAAGTACGATAAGAAAGTTTGTTCCTTGAGCAAGTAGCGCCCCCCAGCTGATGCCTAGTTGTGAAAAAAGAAGAGACACGTTTCGGGGATTATTAAACGAACTTCAATATAAGCGCCACGACAAGGGCGTAGATAGCGATAGCTTCAGCAAAGGCAAGCGACAAAATCATCGCGGTTTGGATCTTTGAAGCCGCTTCGGGGTTACGTGCTATACTCTCGACTGCTCTTGAACCAATCCGACCGATTGACAAAGCTGGGCTGATGGTACCGATTGCGATTACAGTTGCGATAGCTATTAATTTCCAAGTTTCTGCATCCATATTTTTGAATGATTATTAAATAATTAAACTTATAATTTATACAATAAACGAACTAATGCTCTTGCGGGACGGTAGCCATGCTGACAAAAACAAGTGTAAGCATAGCGAAAATAAATCCCTGAATTACTCCAACAAAAACTTCGAGAAATAAAAATGGCAAGGGCACTATATATGGCAAGAGGAAGCCAATAATAAGTAGCAATACCTCACCAGCAAAAATATTTCCGAACAATCTAAATGAGAACGAGATTATTTTAACAAATTCGCTAATTAATTCAAGTATCCCCACAAAGAACATTATCGGATTTTTGAAATTGAAGAATTTTCCTAAGTGGTGCCTGAGACCGATTGCCGCGGCTCCCAAAATGTTTACGGAGAGTACCGAGATTATAGCGAGCGCAATAGTGAAATTAAGATCGGTAGTGGGCGCGCGGAAAAGAGGAGAATGGTCAAAAGTAATCGGCCCAAGCGGCATTAGCCCAAGCCAGTTAGAGATGACAACAAAGAGGAATATTGTCGCGATTAATGGGAAGTATTGGAGAGATTTTCTGCGGGAACCGAGAACAGAATCCATGAGAGTCATCAGTTCTTCAAAAATAAATTCGATAAATCCCTGCAGTCTGCCCGGAACGGTGGCTAATTTGGATCGAATAATGAGAGAGGCTAAAACTACAAGTATCATTGCCACCACGGCTAATACAAGAGAATTGGACACAGCAAAGTTTCCAATATGAAAAACTTCTTCGGCCTTGATAGATATTTCGTGCACGGCAAAATTATGCTAGCACGCGATATTTTGAGGGTCAAGGTAAAAAGTCACGGATATTTAGCAATTTTTATTTTCTGGCTATTGCTAGTGTAATAACGTGATCAATAAAATCAGTAAGTGAATAACCAGAGGCTTTTAGTGATTTAGGCAAAAGCGATTCAGGAGTCAAACCAGGCAAAGAATTGGTTTCCAAAAGATAAATTTCTCCGTCGTCTCTCACTATCATATCGGCTCTTGAATAATGTCTTAATCCCATGACGTCGTGAGCTTTAGCCGCTATGTCTTGAATTTGTTCGGTAATTGAATCAGAAAACTCGCCCGGGCATATTTCTTCGGTGGAGCCGTCATATTTGGATTCCAGGTCAAAAAAGCTTGATTTAGTAGGCCTTATTTCGATAGGAGGCAGAACTTGATAAGAATTATCGTTTAAACTTTCCATTACTCCGCAAGTGGCTTCTTTGCCTTTTATATATTCTTCTATTAAGACCGCCGGAGAATATTTGAAAGCTTTTTCCAACGCCTCTGTGAAATTTTCAAAATTCTCTACAATACTAACTCCCACTGAGGACCCGCAAGACATCGGCTTAACAACCAGAGGTTTTTTAAAATTACTGAAAATTTCAAAAACTTTAATGTAACTCTTTTCTTCTTTTTTGAGAACGCTTCCTTCAGGGATTTTAAGGCCGGCTTTTTTGAAGTATTCTCTGGCAAAAAATTTATTCATGGTCAAAGCCGAGGGTAAAGATGCGGAACCGGTGTATGGGACGTTAAAGCTTTCTAAAATTTTTTGAACTTTCCCGTCTTCACCGTATTCACCGTGCATGGCGTTAAAAGCGATATCAATTTGTTTCAAAATTTTTTCCGGCGGAGAAACTACGCCATTTAAGTGCCACTTGCCGTTTCTATCGATGTAAATATCAATAGGGTTGTATTTTCTCGGCAAATGCTCCAAAACAGTCGCACCTGTTTTTAAAGAAACTTCATATTCACTGGAAGGCCCGCCTCTGAGTACCCCTACTCTGGTTTTATGAACATTTTCTTCTTTAGAATTTCCAAAAAACGACATAGAAAGATTATAGCATCAAATTTATGTCGCCTGAAGACGATATTTGACAAATAGAGCATTAAAGATAATCTTATTTTAGAGTGTTTTTTGTTATGTTAACAGAAACTAAATAAACCCAAAAGGAGGGATACTATGACTGTTTTATCCAATCTTACCAATTCTGGAGTTCGGGAATTTTTAGGTCGGGTTGCCACTGTGGACGGGCTTAATCAGTGGGATCCGCAAGTCAGAGACGATGATTTCTTCGGCATGGTAGCTGGGGACGGAATGCTTGGTCTCGGCAATGCCTATGTCAAGGGCTATTGGGAATGTGAGGACCTCTTTGAGTTTTTCTGCCGAGCGATTCGTGGAGGGCTTCTGGAATTTATGGCCGATTCGCCGGTGATGAAAGCCTTGATGACGGCATATCGGACGACTAATCGTCAAAGCCAAACTCAAGCTAAGAAGAATGTTGTCGCTCACTACGACAGAGGAAACGACCTCTTCGAAGCTTTTTTGGGCAAAACAATGGCTTATACCTGTGCTGTTTGGGATAATCCTCTGGATTTGGAGGAAGGAGAAACACTTGACGAGGCGCAGGAGCGGAAACTTGATCGGATTTGCCAGAAACTTCACCTCGAGTCCGGCATGAGAGTTCTTGACATCGGATGCGGTTGGGGACCTTTCATGAGATATGTTGCCGGACACTTCGAAGTCGAAGTTGTCGGGATTACGCTATCTGCCGAACAAATTGCATACATAGAAAAAAGGAACGGAGGTTTCAAGCATTCCGGAAGTCTACCGATTAAAGCTGTTTTGGCTGATTTTCGGACATTTGACGCAGGCAAGTTTGATCGAGTGCTGTCCATCGGGATGTTTGAGCATGTCGGCAGGAAGAATCACGAAGAGTACTTTAAGGCGGTTGACAGATGTCTTGAGTCTGATGGTCTCTCTTTGATTCATTGCTTCGGCAAGAGTGATCCGCGCGTGCCCTTGATTGACCCTTGGACCGAAAAGCACATTTTCCCCGGCATGGAGCTCCCTACTGTGGTGGATATCACCACAGCGATGGAAGGTGCCTTCAATCTTCTCGACCTCGAGGAAATGGGGCAACATTATCCCAAGACCTTGCTGGCCTGGAGTGCAAATTTTGATTGTAATTGGGAACAAATTTCCCATTACGGGGAAGAGTTCCGGCGAATGTGGCGGTACTACCTCCTCTCCTGTGCGGC
>Ga0210057_1005696_pt1 | contig 15896 bp, 14 predicted proteins | sample CryGeyCG2114_010_2_FD_183968 | JGI IMG/M metagenome (GOLD analysis project Ga0210057, IMG submission 183968) | Groundwater microbial communities from aquifer - Crystal Geyser CG10_big_fil_rev_8/21/14_0.10 (SPAdes) (version 2) | ecosystem: Environmental > Aquatic > Deep subsurface > Groundwater ...
TAAAAGATGCTTTGGTGAAAGCGTCTGACAAGGCAAACAAGCCAGATATGCTTGAAGCTCCTTTTGTAATAAAGAGCAATGATGCATTTCACAAAATTTCAGAGAAAGTAAAAGAGGAGCTTGGCGAGCTGGATTCAAAAAGAATTTATCAGGAATGGGTAAGCTGGCTCAACAGGGAAATTAAGAAAAATAAGTTCAGCGAGGAATATGAATTCCAGCAGAGCCTTTAGAACCAATTGAAAATAAATAATATTTGAAAATAAGTTTAGAGGCATAGTTTAGAGGCATAGTTTAGAGGCATAGTTTAGAGGCATAGTTTAGAGGCATAGTTTAGAGGCATAGTTTAGAGGCATACTTAGAGATAATAAGGGTATAATATAAGGGCATAATAATTCATTTTCGCAAAAAAGAGGTGGCTTTTTTCAGATGAACGAACAGAAGGGAAAGAGGATAGATGCAATACTTGAAAAGTACAAGCAGAAACTTCAGAATGAATTAAGTGAAAATAATAAGGCAGTTCTTACTCCAGTAACCTCAAGAGAATACAATCAGTTTAAGGATGAAGTAATGCCAAAGCATCTTTCAATTTATGAGGGGCTCTGCAATTTTACTGAAAAAATAATAAAAATAAAGCCTGATAAGAAAAGAGAAGAAGATCTGAAGGATGCAATAACAATAACACATCTCAATATAACACCTGAAGGTGCAGCGAGTTTTGCTCTTGTATTCCCTCTTATCATAATCCTTGCCGGTGCTTTATTCAGCATTCTTTTCCTTGACTCATTTTTCTTTGCATTCTTTTTCATAGTAATAGGAGTTTCACTCATCTATATACTTGGACGGCTCCCCACATTTTTTGCGAATAACTGGAGGCTTCAGGCAAGCAACCAGATGGTTATCTCAATATTCTATGTTGTAACTTATATGAGGCATACATCAAATCTCGAGAATGCAATGAATTTTGCAGCAGAGCATCTTACAGGTCCGTTGGCATTGGATTTCAGAAAAATAATTTGGGATACTGAAACTCAAAAATACTCTTCTATTCAGGAGTCTCTGGATGCATATCTTGAAAGCTGGAGAAAATGGAATATTGAATACATTGAATCATTTCATCTTCTTGAATCATCCTTGTATGAAACTTCAGAGGATAGAAGGGTTACAATTCTTGAGAAAGGGCTTGAAGTAATGCTGGACGAAACCTATGAAAAGATGCTTCATTATGCCCAGAATTTGAAATCACCAATAACAATGCTTCACATGCTCGGAATTGTGCTTCCAATACTCGGACTTGTAATACTGCCTTTGCTTGTAAGTTTTGTTGATGGTGTAAGATGGTATCAACTTATGATGATTTATGACATTCTACTTCCTGCAGGAGTTTATTATCTCGGCAAGACAATCCTTTCAAACAGGCCTACAGGCTATGGAGATACAGATATTTCGCAGGAAAATCCAGCTTTGAAAAAATACAAGAATATCATAATTGATTTAGGAATTACTAAAATAAATATTTCTCCTTTTGTTGCAGCTGTGACAGTTTTTGTTGTTCTGCTTTTCATAGGCATGAGCCCTATAATAATCCACACACTCAATCCTTCATTTGATTTTGCACTTGGCCCAAACGATGCTTTTAGGATGATGGATTACAAAGCAGATGCAACAAATCCAGGAACTGAAATAGGTCCCTTTGGGCTTATTGCAGCAGTTCTCAGTCTTTTTGTTTCACTTGCATTTGCAATAGGCATTGGAATATACTTTAAATCAAAGTCAAAAAATGTTATTGAAATAAGAAAAAAGACAAAAGAACTTGAGGAGGAATTTGCATCAGCGCTTTTTCAGTTGGGGAACAGGCTTGCAGACGGCCTTCCTTCTGAGATTGCATTCAGCAAGGTTGCAGAGACAATGAAAACAACAAGGTCAGGAGAATTCTTTGAACTTGTTTCAACAAATATAAGAAAATTAGGGATGGATGTTGAGAGTGCAATATTCGATGATAAAGTCGGAGCCATAAATTATTTTCCTTCAAAACTAATCAGAAGCTCAATGAAAGTACTGGTGCAGTCCTCAAGGAAAGGGCCAAAGATAGCTGCTAAATCAATAATTAATGTTTCTGAATACATAAAGGAAATACACAGAGTAAATGAAAGATTGAATGATTTGATGTCAGAAACAATATCTTCAATGAAGACGCAGATTTCATTTCTTGCTCCAATGATCTCAGGAATTGTTATAGGAATAACTTCCATGGTTACAACAATACTTGGGAGTTTGGGGGAACAGATGCAGAGCATAAATGCAGGTTCTTCAGGAGGAGAAGGAGTATCATCAATATCAGGAATGTTTGGAAATGGCATCCCAACATTCTATTTTCAAATTATAGTTGGTATATATGTTGTAGAAATAATTTACATTCTCAGCTTTATGATAAACGGAATTGAAAATGGAAGCGACAAGCTGAATGAAGATTATACAATAGGCACCAATCTTATAAGGGCAGGATTGCTGTATGCAACAATTGCACTGGTGATAATGCTCATATTCAATGTGATTGCATCGCAGATAATGGGGCCGATTGGAACGATATAAACAATTCTCTTATTATAACATTTTTATTATAATACTATTCTATAATATTATTCGAAAACCTTTTTATGCGGATTATATGGCCTTATTCCATGGTATTTTCATATATGCTTGCACCGCTTGAGGGCAATACTGACAGTGCTTTCAGGGAGTTGTGCTTTAGGCATGGTGCAGACCTTACATTTACTGAGATGACAAGGCTTGCAGGTCTTGTCAGAAGAAACAAGAGCACAGAGCAGAAAATAGAAATTCTCAATGATATTGAAGTTCCAACACAGCTGCAGATTGCAGGAAACAAAGAAAGCGAATTGTCTGGTTTTCTAAAAAATTTTAAGCCAACCAAGGGATTCAGGGGGTTTAATTTCAATCTTGGATGTCCGAGCAAAAATGTCATCAAACAGGGTGTTGGCTGTGCAATGATAAAAAGAGTTTCCAAAGTAAAAAGAATGATAGAAATTGTAAAGGAATATGGCTATCCATGTTCAATAAAGATGCGCCTTGGACAGAATCCTGCGGAAAAGGAAAATAAAGTTTATTTGAATCTTATTATTAGAGCCGATGCTGATTTTTTTGTTGTGCATGTAAGGCATGGGAATGAGCATTATAAAAATAATCCTGATTATTCAGTTCTTCCTGCATGTGTTGCAACTGGAAAAGACATCATAGCAAACGGCGACATTGATTCTGTGGAAAAAGTCAATCTTGTAAAAGAAATAGGAGTTAAAGGAGTAATGATTGGAAGGGCAGCTATTTACAATCCTGCCATATTTGAAAGATTAAAAGGTATGAAGGAGACTCCTCTTGAAGTTCTGAAAAATGAATACGAAGAACTTGAAACTAAATATTTCACAGGCCATGAAAAATACAGAAGAAATATTCTAGAGAGATTTGGAAAACATACTTCTAATAATTCAGAAGTAAATGTAAGGGGATGAAATAAGATGGGACGACTGGGATTTGAACCCAGGACACCACGGTTTCAATCACTCGCGTTCTTGAATATTCGAGCGCGAATACTTCAGCCGTGTGCTCTCCCAAGCTGAGCTACCGTCCCAGAGCTAACCTCAGCTCACACGGGAGCCGGGGAGATGTCCTTCATTTCATTCGGGAATCTCCCGAACTGAGAAACATCTATTTATATTCCAAAGTATCTCTGAGCCATATAAAACCTTTTCGGAAAAATAATAAGAAAAAAGATTACTCTTCTTCGTCGTAGAGGTCGTCTATGTTCTCTTCTTCGACATTGTAGTCGTTGTCATCAGAAGAATTATCCTGCTCTGCAGGTGGTGCAGCTGTTTCCTGCTGCTTCACTTCAGGCGCAGAAGCTCCTTTTTCAAGAAGCTCGAGTTTGCCGAACTTTCCTGTTGAAAGCTGAGACTCTCCCTGCCATTCTCCTACATATCCATTTGATATGTGGATTTTGTCGCCGACATCAACCTTGTCAATATCATCGTTCCACAATGTCAAGGTCATTGAACCTGAATCATCCTGGACTTTTGAGGAAGCTACTCTTCCTTCCTTTCCAAACTTATTGAATGTCCTTGGCTCACTCTTCTCTGTAACCACAACTATAACATCAACCTTGCCCTGTCCGGGCTGTAAATCTTTTAGTGCCATAAGAATATGCAAAATTCCTTGTTTTATAAATATTTGCCAGATTTTGCCATAGAATTATTTTCCAATATCTTCATACCAGAGGCTTTTGTTGTCAGATATAAACTCAGACATCATATTTTTGCATTCATCAGAATCCAGATTAATTATTTTTGTGCCTCTTTTTTTGCCGTAAACTTCAGGACCTTTGAATGTCTTATTTTCTCCAATTACAACAACAGGAATTTTGTAAAGCAGAATTGTTCCAATACACATATCACATGGGGAAAGCGTGGAGTAAAGCGTACATCTCTTGTAATCTTTTTCAGAAAGCCTTCCTGCATTTTCAATGCAGTCTGTTTCAGCATGAAGGATTGCAGAATTTTTTTGGACTCTTCTGTTGCGACCCCTTCCAATTATTTTTCCATTTATTACAAGGACAGAACCAATGGGTATTCCTTTTTCTCTCAAACCTTTCTTTGCCTCTTTTATTGCTTCATGCATGAATTTTTTATGCTGTTTAAAGTTCATTCCAGCATAACATTCTGCGAGCTACAATATATATTTCTGATTTTCATATATCAAAGAAAAGGTTTAAATAAAACCACAACAATCTATTATCATATGGCAAGCAATTCAGCTTTTGGATTTTGGTACTGGTATTGATTTTCATAGACTGACCGCTTGCCCTGAATTCTGAAAATTTTTTTTGACGGCATGAAATTATGCTGAAGATTTCTTGGCAGGCATTCAAATAAATCCAAAATATGCAAGGAGGAAGATTGAAATGATAAACCAAAATAAAGAAATAAAACCATTGGAAATATCGATTGTAATAGTAAATAATGGAAAGGAAACAGAAGGAAAACCCACAATAATAGAAAACATAAAACTGCTTGATTCAATAGTGGGCCACACAGTTATAGCTGCAACACTAATGAATAATATGGCAGAAGCTGAAAACTTGCCTACACGATATTATGTTTCCCTTTCAAACGGCCAGACATTCCTGAACTCGAATAGAAACGGCTACGAAAAACAGAAAGGTGATTACCAATGAAATTTTACGAATTTTATTTAACCCTTAATTTCACAGCATCAAAAATATCTGAAGGATTTTGGCAGTAGTTCTATTTCTTTTAACATTTTGATAATTGGATTATTTTGCATTTGATAGCTTCAGCACTATCACACATTACAAAACACAACGGAGGAATGATTGAAATGGAACAAAAACAAATTATTGAAAATAAAATTAACCACAAAGGATTTTTCGGGCAGTTCGGAGGGCAGTTTATTCCCCCGATGCTCCAGAATTATCTGGATGAACTTGAAGTGGAATACAACAGTATCAAAGATACCCCTGAATTTTTGTCAGAGTTGAACGACCTTCTGAAAAATTATGTCGGAAGGCCAAGTCCACTGTATCATGCAAAGAAGCTGAGCAAGATTGTAGGATTTAAGGTTTATCTGAAAAGGGAAGACCTTAATCATACAGGCGCCCATAAAATCAACAATACACTTGGACAGGCGCTTCTTGCAAAGCACATGGGCAAGAAAGAGCTCATTGCAGAAACAGGAGCAGGACAGCATGGTGTGGCGGCAGCAACTGCAGCAGCACTCTTTGACATGAACTGCAAAATTTTCATGGGAGAGATAGATGCAGAAAAGCAGAAGATGAACGTTTACAGAATGCAGCTTCTTGGAGCAGAAGTTGTTATAGTAAAGACAGGAGGAAAAGTTTTGAAGGATGCAGTTGATGAAGCGCTTGGATATCTTATAGGGCATCCTGATGTGTTTTATCTTCTTGGAAGCGTTGTTGGTCCGCATCCTTACCCTACAATTGTCAGGGATTTCCAAAAGATAATCGGGAAAGAAGCAAAACAGCAGATACTTTCTTTGGAAAAAAGACTTCCTGATTATCTTGTTGCATGTGTTGGAGGGGGAAGCAATGCAATGGGGCTTTTCTACGAGTTTATTGGAGACAAGAAAGTCAAGCTGATTGGAGTGGAGCCTGCAGGAAAAGGAATCAGTACAGGAATGCATGCAGCAACATTGACTTTGGGAAGTCCTGGAGTGATTCACGGATTCAAGTGCTATCTTCTTCAGGAAAAGAATGGAAGTCCAAAAGAAGTTTATTCTATAGCGTCTGGTCTGGATTATCCTGGAGTCGGCCCTGAGATAAGCATGCTGAAGGAGACAAAAAGGCTGCAAAGCGGAACAGTTACTGACAAGGAAGCGCTTGAAGGATTTATGGCATTGAGCAGAGAAGAAGGAATTATTCCTGCATTGGAATCAAGCCATGCAATTGCATATCTTCTGAAAAATAAAAACAGATTCTCAAAAGAAGATGTTGTTGTAGTCAATCTCTCGGGAAGAGGAGACAAAGATGTTGAAACAGTAAGTGAAATAACAGGAGGAGGATTAAGATGAATCAAAATAACAATGAAAACAGCAATAGAAACAACAACGTTCAAACTGAGCAAAAGCAATTTTACATGGTAGAAGCATTTTTCCCTGGAAACAATTTTCAGGAAAAAATAGCCAGATATCTGAATGAAAGAAAAAAAGATTCAACGAAAATTGGAAGCAACGGCATCGATGAGCATTTCCTTATGAGAAATGGAGCAGAGATTTTTTTGCTAAGAAATTACCAAATCAATGAGGGAGTAAATATCAGGTTTTTTTCCCATTCAACTCCCAGCTATCACGAAAGGGGATTAAAAGCTCTTGAAAAAGCAGGAGAAATCAAGAAGCAGGAGGACATTGGAAGCCTAGAGGGTATGCTTAGCAAGATGGGGATGCTGAAAATTTATGGAATAATACACGACAACAAATATGCTTCCTTCAATCTTCCTTCAGGGACTTACAGTTGAGAAGAGGAGGCAACAATGACAAAACTTTTTTATATCCAAAACGAGGATTCAATAGCATGACCGATAAATTCAAAGTAACACCCTGGGAAGTCAGCGGAGACATAGACTACGAAAGGCTGATTAAGGAATTTGGAACTGAGCACATAGATGAAAAACTGCTTGCAAGAATAAAGAAGCATACAGGAGAACTTCATTATCTGCTCAGAAGAAAAACCTTTTTTTCTCACAGAGACATGAATTGGATTCTTGATGAATATGAAAAAGGAAACAAATTTTTTCTTTATACGGGAAGAGGACCTTCAGGAAACACACATCTTGGACACCTTATTCCCTGGATTTTTACCAAATGGCTTCAAGACAAATTCAATGTTCCCCTTTATTTTCAGATGACAGATGATGAAAAGTTTCTTTTCAAGCAGGACATGGAACTGGAAGAAACAAACAAATTGGCATATGAAAATGCACTTGATGTAATTGCACTCGGATTTGACCAGAAGAAAACATTCATTTTTTCAGATATTGATTATGCAAAAACATTGTATCCGCTTGCACTGAAAGTTGCGAAGAAGCTGAATTTTTCAACAACAAAAGCAGTGTTTGGATTCAAGAACGAATCAAATGTCGGGCAGATTTTCTTTACATCAATGCAGAGTGTTCCTGCATTTCTTCCATCAGTGCAGGCAGGAAAAAATATTCCCTGCTTAATCCCTCATGCAATTGACCAGGACCCTCATTTCAGGATTTCAAGAGACATTCTTCCAAGGCTTGGATATTATAAGCCTGCAGCAATTCACTGCAAATTTCTTCCAGGTTTGACAGTTGGCTCAAAAATGTCAGCTTCAAATGAAAATACCACAATCTACACAACAGATTCTCCTGACATAGTAAAGAAAAAGATAATGAAATATGCATTTTCAGGAGGGCAGCCCAGCATTGAAGAGCACAGAAAAAAAGGAGGAAATCCTGATATTGACGTGCCTTACCAATGGCTTACTTTCCTTGAAGAAGACGATAAAAAGCTTAAGCAAATCCATGATGATTATAAATCAGGCAAGATGCTTACAGGAGAAATAAAGCAGATTGCAGTTGACAAAATCAATGGCTTCCTTAAGGAGCATCAGAAAAAAAGAGAAGCTGCAAGAAAAGTGCTTGACAAATTTATACTGAAAGACTAGGCACAAAAAGCTGAGCAAAGGTAATATAACGGAAAACTATTTATAATAATAAATATAAAGTAAATACAGGATAATATAAGAGGTGCATCATGGCAATTCAAGTCGCTCCATTACCATCAAGTTTTATGGCAACAAGCATGGTAGGTTATCTCATATCTTTACTAATAGTCTATCCAAGATGGCCTGATTTTGGCTTTGCATTTGCACTTGTTTTTATGATGATGTTCGTTGCTTCTGTAATATCAATGACTTATGCTCCTGAAAAGGACCCTTTGATGGTTGGGCATCTTCACAAAAGATACAAGAAGAAATAATTTCTTATTATTTATTTCTGATATGTCTATTCTAATATATTTATATATATCATTTAGATAAATGATATAATATCTCTATTTATTTTTACTACTTTATGATACTAAAAATATAAAGACTTTTAAATCTGATTTTTGTTCTATATGCAATGCCTGACCAAGATAACAATGTGGGGAAACAGTACGAACACCTTAATCCGAAGCATCCAGCTGTGGAAAAGCTCTATCCAATCCTTGAACTACTGGAAGATTTTAATTTTAAGAGCCGCAACGTAATTATACATTCAGACATAAAAGCTCTTTCAGATAACAGCAATATTGCTTTTCTATATCACAGCAATCATGAGGGACATGCCGATTATGTTATACAACAAATTGAGTTGGAAAGGGCAGGAATAAAACTCCCTCTTGTTGGAGCAAGGGACAAACTGCATGACGACCTCCTGAAAAATAGGAGTTTAAAAAACAGGGCAGCGCTCCCTATCTATGAGCATCACTCTTACAACATTCCAAAAGGAGACGGAAGGGACATTCTCAATAAGATGATTGAGATTGAAAAACTGCTCCTCAACGAAGGAAGTTCAATTCTAAAATACCCGGGAGGGGGAATTTCAAAAAACGGAAGGCCAAGAGAATTTGGAAGACTTTCATATAAAGTTCCTGTTGATTATCTTCTTTCACTTATGGAAGAAGCAAAGGAAAATTCTAACATAATCGTCCCAAATGTTTACATAATCCCCAGCTCAATCAGCCAGGAAATAGTTCCTGATTTTGACTATTATGGGGATGAACATGCGTCTCCAAATCCGGATGACGGCAGATGGAAAGAAATTGGAAATCATTTTCTCAAAGGAGAAAAAGGAGATGTGAATCTAGCATTTAACAAGCCAATACTTGTAAATGCATACCTTGGCAAAGATATGGCACAAAAAGATATTGAAAATACACTCAAAGAAATTTCATGGAATAGTGCAATGTCATCTATTCCCTTACAGAGTACAGATATAGTTGCGCTTGCAACAGTTTATTCAATATTGGGTGAAAATGTTTTACTAGCATTTTCAGGTAATAAAGGAAAAACAGGAGAAATTCTCGTTTCTCTCCCAAAAGAAACAAATGGAAATTTTCGGGAGAATAAAAAAAATATTTACAGAAATCTTATTCAAGATACAATCTACGTTTCTAAAGAAGATATTTTAAACTCAATTGAAAAACTTGTTTATCTTGCTCATAAAGAAAAAGTTTTTCTTAGTGACGAAGCAAGAAATTATTCATCTGATGAAATGGCACAAAGAGTTTATTATCTCTTTTCAGGCAAAGAAAAAAATGCCTTTATTGAACCAAAAGAAGGAAAACATTATCTTACAAATAATTATGATTTAATCAGAGGAAATCTTTATGCTTTGCTGATGTATGCAAACAGGGCAATGTTTAAAATTAAGCATCATATGGAACATAAAAAGAACATAAAACTAACATAAAAAGAACGTAAAAATACGAGGGAATAATGTCATACAACAATCAGATAAAAATCGCAATACTTACTGCAGGAGCAGATGCACAAGGAGTATCCTCCAGATATCTAAATGAAGCAAGACTTCTTCCTGATACAGTTGTAAAAGAAGTTTCAATGTGGAATCACAAAAAAGAAGGGAAAATTGAGAAACTTGAAGCTCTACAAAAAAGAGAAGCATCCCTTGATGATTTCATTATAAACAAAGAAAAAAATATCAAAGATTCCGATGTTCACTTTGATTATAGCCAGGATTATGCAAGACAGCATATCCTATTTGAAGCACCACAAAATGAAACTGATTATGAATCTTCAATGGGAAGAGCTGTAGAGGGTGCAAAATATATTTATGTTTCTCCCCCCTCATCACATTTAAGGTCAGTTCTCCATACTTTATCTAAAGTTGTAAAAGAAGGGCAGATTGTTATTATCAGAAGCAAAGGTGCTGAATATAAAGAAACAAACAATTCAATCCTTATTTATACCCCCTATCAAATTGCAAAAGAAGAATTGGCTGGAAAAGGAACTCCAAAATTTATTGAAGGCGGGCTTAATTTTTCTTCCGAAATCATAAATAATGTTTTTCAATATTCCATGATTTCAACAGGAACAAAAAAAGGAGATAAAGATAATTTCAGGCAGAAATTAATCAATGAAACAAAAAATGATTTGAAAGCAAGAGGATATGTTATAAAAGATTCAAGATATCTCGTTACCCCTCAACTTTCATGGATATTCAAAAATATCGGTGCGATGGCTGCAGGAGTCACTTCAGGATACAACCTAAAATATGACGACCCAATAAATTACGATGCAGAAAGTGTCAGACTAAATCTTGTTCAGAGTTTTATGAGCAATCTTGTTCCAATTGTTTATGAAATGGGAGGTAACACCAACGCATGGAATTCAATTCCTGTTTCAGTAACTGATTTTCTTGGAACATCATTAAGTGAAAACAGCAGGAATTTCAGGGCAGGAAAGCTGAAATCACAGGGAAAAAGCCTTGAAGAAATAGCAGATGAAATCAAGATGACTATTGAGGGAATTCATCAGCTCAAGCAAATCAACAAAATTGTGGAAAAAAGACCTGATTTGGATCCTGCAGGAATAATTAAGTCAACTTATGATATTTTTTATAATGAGGCAAATATCGGCGAGATTATAAACAAAATTAGCAATCTGGATCAGGGAAATTACAGAAAGGGATTTTGGAGTTTAAGAACGATACAGACAAAAGGACCTTTTCAGGATTTGAGAGGAAAATCCGAGCCAATAAGAATAGATCTTCATTAATCATAATTCATTTATTGCAACTTATTTTCTAAATTATTCAGAATCCTAAATCTTTGCTTTCTCTTATTGCAGTCGGGCTTTCTCCACCGTGCCATGTAAATCTCGGCCTCATTCTCATGGGGTACATTCTTTCATTTACATCATCAAATATTATTGCTGAGCCTTTTACTCTTGGAAGATTATCAAGCTGTTCAATAAGACCTTCTCTCATATAACTCTGCATCAATGTTCCAAGTGCTTCTGTGTCAATCTTTGCAGTAATCCTGTGTGCAATGACAATATCTGCCTGAGTCATTACATCTGTATGTATCTTGCCTGGCTGCTGACTTGCAAGTATCAACGATATTCCCGGCTGTCTCCCCTCTCTGAGAATTGTTATCAACGGGAAACTTGCAACAGTAGTGCCAACATTAGGTAAAAATTCATGAGCTTCATCTATTACAAGCCATACAAGTGGCATCTGTGATTTCTCTTCCGGCTTTGAAAAATAACTTTCAGCTTTTTTCACATCTTCAAATTCTTCCTCTTTCCTGACTGTCATTCTCTGGACAAAAAGCTTTTGTGAAATAAGGCCTACAACAAGCGCCTTTATTTTCCATCCTGAAGCCATTGTTGCATAGCAGCTGACATCAATCACACTTACTTTTCCAGCCATTGCCATTTCTTTTATCCCTGTTCCTTTTTCATCAAAGACTCCCCAGTTTTCAACTGAAAGGAATCTGTTTTCAACCGCATCCTTTATTTCCTTTTCAGATTTTTCATCTTTTCTCACTGCATCTAATATATCATTCATTGAATAATCCCCTTTTTCCTCTGCAAGTTTTACAAGAACTCTTTCAATCAAGACACCCATTGGTTCTGTAAGTTTTATTTCAAAAGTAGTGCACCAATCATCAGCGCCAAGTTCGCTTGGCTTGATTGAAAATGGAAAATCTGTGGGGATGCCTTCTTCCTTATATTTTTTGTAATAACCTACCGGTGTGAAAATCTGGACATTTAATCCTTTTGGCCTTAATCCCCATTCATCAAGAAGGTCTTTCTCTTTTGCATTTGGGTATTTCATTGTCCAATAAACACCCATTGTGTCAAGCATTACAACACTGAGATTTTTTGCAACATCTTCCGGAAGATTTGATATTTCTTCTGCAATAATTCCCATTGTATATGATTTTCCTCCTCCTCTTTTTCCGCAGACAAATACAACGTGGCTTGATGAGACATCCATATAAATTTGATTTGAAAGCGAAGTTGTCTGCCCCATCTTTATGTAATGCTTTCCAAGAAATATTGCGCCTTTTGTTCCAAGCTTCAGCTTGTCGCTTTCACTTCTTCCGATTACTATCTCATACATAACTAAACTTTGTGCGGAATACTATAAATATCTTACCATGTATTTTCATTCATTTCTCTAAAATTCCGCAAAGTTTATTAAGGATTTATCATTTTAGAATAGTAAATTCACTATTTTGAAATTGTGGGGAGAGGGGATTCAAATGGCAGGAAAAAGGTCATCAAAAAAAAGAAAAAGTGCGGAACGCAATGACAAGGAATTTCTTTTGGGTCTTATAATTTTGTTTATCCTAGTTGCAATAGCAGTTGTATTTTTTAACAAGCCTACTGCAAAAAATGATATTGCAGCAACAGTCAATGGGGAAAATATATATTATGCAGATTTGAATGCTCAGTATGACAGGATTTCTCCTGATTTGAAGCAAACTTACTCAAAAGATGATCTTCTCATCCAGATGATAGACAGGACTCTCCTTTTACAGCAGGCAAAGAGAAGCAGCATAGAAGCAAGTGAAGAAAGAGTAAATGAAACACTTAACCAGATTGCATCACAGCTTCCTGAAAATACAAGCCTTGAAGAAGCGCTTTCACAAGAAGGCGTTACAATGGAAGAGCTTAGAAATGAAATAAAAGACCAGGTTACAATATCAATGTTCCTTGAAAAATATATTGTGAATGACATAAATGTTACACAGCAGGAAATAAATGACTATGCAAAGCAAACTTTTGGGGATGTTCAAATAAATAATGAAACAGAAATGCAGGTCAGCCAGTTCCTGCTTTTGCAGAAGCAGAGGAAAGTTTATGATGCATACATGAATACATCAAGAGAGGTTTCAGATATAAAAATTTACAAGGAAGGAGAAATGTACGATGATGGAGTTGCTGTTGAACCAATTGATTCTAATGAGTCAACCTCAACAACTCCAGTGGCAGAAGAGTCATCTACATCTATGACAGAAGAGGTTTCAGGTTCCGAGCAAAATATTTCAACGGAGCAGGAGCATATGGCAGGATGCCTGAACAGTAAAAGTGCAGTTCTTTACGGCACTGACAGCTGCGATTTCACAATAAAGCAAGCAACTTACCTTGGCGAATGGGCAGGGCAGATTAAGTTTGTAGAATGTGAAGATGCAAATGGCGCAATGATTCAGGAATGCAAGGATGCAGGAATAGAAGTTTATCCAACCTGGTCAATTGACGGCAAGCTCTACAAAGGAACGTACACATTAAAACAGCTGAAGCAGATAAGCGGATGCTGATTTTTATTTCTTCTCATTTTTATTATTTTATTTTTGTTAAATCCAATTTTAATATCAATAGAAATCAATAATAAAAATAAAAAAAATAATCTGGAGTTTTATTCCAGATCGCTCATTGTCATGCATTCAATCCTTGTTTCATTCGGCCTGATTTTGCTTTCCATGCCAATAAGGAAGTTTACATTCAGCCTTTCTGCAATCTGCACAAGAGGCCTGTCAATTGCTCCGTCAAACACTATTGCATAAACACCAGTGTTTAAGCTTTTCAGTGTTGCAGCAAGTTCTGTGAAAGGAACTTTTCCAAGAATGTTGAGCTTTTCATCAAGTATGTAAGCTCCTCTTGTTCCTATCAAATCTTCTGCCATTGCCTTAAGAGCTGTTTTGGCTTCCGGATTCATCTTCTGGCTGCTGCTTTTTTTTGCGTAGCTTGCTGAAGATGAAGAAGTGCTTCCCCTTACAGGTGGTCTGCTTCCAGTTGTTGTTGACCTTTTGTCAGCTCTATTATCCCTTGATGGAGCAGTTCTGTAATTTGGCCTGTCAACTGGACCAGTGCCATTATTGCTGTATTGCATTATTTTTGGCTGCTCTTTTGCAAGCTCCATCTTTATCTGCTCAACAGCAATTCTGCTTCTAAGGGCTTTGTGGATTTCCTTTTTGGTGATTTCCTCAACTTCCATTCCTTCAGGCGCTTTTGTCACATAATCAATCTCTGCAACTGAAACAAGCTCCTTCAGTATAAGGTCTCCACCTCTGTCGCCGTCTACAAATGCAGTTAATGTCTTTTTGCGGCTCAATTCTATCAATGTTTCAGGAACGCTTGTTCCATTTATTGCAATGACATTCTTGAATCCATGCTTCAAAAGGTTCATTACATCTGCCCTTCCTTCGCAGACAATAACTTCATCAGATTCTTCAATCCCCGGACCTGCTGGCAGCCTGTCCTTGCCGTATTCTGTGGCTTCCATAACCCTTACGGAATATGAAACCTCATCAGCAAGCTCCTGGCTGTCTGGCAGTGAATTGTCCATAAGATTCTTGAGAAGCTCTTTTGCTCTTTCAATGACAAACTTTCTCTTTGAGATTCTGACATCCTCAATTTTCTCGACCTTTATTTTTGCATTGCAAGGGCCGATTCTTTGGATTATTTCCAAGGCTGCAGCGACAATTGCTGTCTCTGCCTTATCAAGGCTTGATGGTATAACTATACTGCCTTGTGTTTTTCCTCCTCTAGTTTCAGAGTTGACCTCAATTCTTCCAATTCTCCCGCTTCTCTGCAGCTCCCTTAATTCAAGGTCTGCCCCAAGAAGGCCTTCTGTCTGTCCAAATATTGCGCCTATAATGTCAGGCTTGTCAACAATTCCTTCAATTTCTATTACTGATTGAACAATGTATTTTGCTGAAACAGGACTTATTTTTCCCATTTTTATTACCTCCATGTGTTTCTGTCGTCACTTTACTAAAAGAAGAAGTATCTATACTTAGTTTGACCATTCCCTTATAATTGAATTAAATGAATCGGTAAACATATGACACTCCTTTCAGAACAAGCTATCAGAATCGTTTTGTCTTAATTTTTTATATGCATTTAACTCAATTCATCCGTAAGTCAGTGAGTGTAATGAATGTGCTGTCTGATTAGCTTGTCCTAACCACTTAGTAAATTGTGATTATGATAATTTGTTGCCGCGTCACTAACTCCTGGGTTCATTGCTTGACTTAGTCGTATGCTCCCGCAAGTACTCTCGTGACGGGCTGTCCGGCGCAAGAGTGTCTCGATTTCACGGCATTTACATCGCGTAAAGCTCGCCGAGGACCCATTTGCACCATGCGTAATGTCGCTTGCTAAATAATAATCATTTAAAAAGCTTTGCTCAAAAAGGTATTTTCCCGACTAAGAAATATTTTAACATTCTTATTCTATTGACGACAAAATTATAAATTTTTAGATTTATATTTCACGATATTGTAAGTACTAACTAGTAGTAAATATTAGAAAC
>Ga0210057_1005697_pt1 | contig 15895 bp, 21 predicted proteins | sample CryGeyCG2114_010_2_FD_183968 | JGI IMG/M metagenome (GOLD analysis project Ga0210057, IMG submission 183968) | Groundwater microbial communities from aquifer - Crystal Geyser CG10_big_fil_rev_8/21/14_0.10 (SPAdes) (version 2) | ecosystem: Environmental > Aquatic > Deep subsurface > Groundwater ...
ATGGTTAAAGAAAAGATGGATTGTTGTAATAAGGATAATGGAGGATTCACAATGGATAATAAGAAGGCATTACTCTGGGCTGTGATAGTGGTATTATTGTTAGCGGTAATTTATGTTACTTTCTTTAATCCTGCAGGCATTAGTAGTGTTAGTAGCGCTGGTAGTTCTGCAGTTCAGGGAGTTCAGAGCAACGCTTATTCAGGCATGGTCGGAGGCTGTTAGTAAGTCATAATTGTTTTTTATTTTTTTTTTAATCAAAAAGTAGGTAAACAGAAAAATGAAAAAAGTTCATATATTTGGTATGGGAATGGTTTTAGTAGCTGTAATCCTGTTTCTTATCTTGTCTAGTGGAAACGCGAGTAGTTATGAATCAATAAATAATTTTGGTGGGGAGATAAGTATTTACAAGGATTCCAGTTGTGGATGTTGTGGTGTTTATGGAAACTATTTCCAGAATAAGGGAAATTCTGATACTAAGATTGTGAGTCTTGAAAATGCTAATAGTATTAAAGATAAGTATAATATCCCTAAAGATCTTAGGAGTTGCCATACTACTATAATCGGTGATTATTTTGTTGAGGGACATATTCCTTTAGAGGCTGTAGAGAGGTTACTTAATGATCATCCTGATATAGCAGGAATTGCTATGCCTGGTATGCCTGAAGGTAGTCCGGGTATGCCTGGTAATCAAATGGCGGATTTTGTTATTTATTCAGTAAATCATGATGGTAGTTCTGAGGAGTGGATGAGAATATGAGGATAGAAAAGCGGGTTATTTTGTTTTTATCGGTTCTTTTAGGAATCTTTATCATTCCTTCTGTTATGGCTCATTGTCCCCTTTGTACTATAGGGGCAGGAGCTGCTGCTGGTGCGGCTATTTGGTTGGGTGTTAGTAAGGTGGTTGTGGCTTTGTTCATTGGTGCCTTCGCTATGTCCATGGGGATGTGGTTTTCACGGTTGATTAAGAAAAAGTATATTCCTTTTCAGAAAACTCTGATTATAACGATTATATTTTTGACCACTGTTTTTCCTTTAATGCCTTTGTTTAGTGCTATTGGGCCCTTATACATTCCTTTCATTGGTGCTTATGGTGCTACCTACGCTCTTAATTATTCCCTTGGGAGCAGCCTCCTTGGAGGGGGTATAACTCTTATCTCTCCAGGATTAAATAAAAAGATTAAGGAGAAGACAAAGAGAGGTTTTCCATATCAGGGTATAGTATTAACTTTTTCTTTGTTATTGATCGCCTCCTTGGTCATCCAATTATCCTTATAAAACATGAAAATCAAAAACTTTATTAAAAAAATTGATGAGGCAAAAGAAAAGTCTAGCTTAGATATCTCTGCATGGGAAGATTTATCCATTGGTATTATGAACCTTGTTAGTTTAGAAGAGCATAGTTTTTTTAGTTATGTAAAAACTCATGATGAGAAATTTCTTAAGATTCTTGAGACTGTTAGGGAGCTTAGGAAGAAATTGTTGGCTTTAATCGTTAAGAAAGATGGTGATTCTGAGAAGTGGTGTATGAGTAAACATTTTCTTGCTTCAAGTATGAGGTTGTTTGAGGTTGGTAACAGGTTATTGCATGAAGGCAAGGAGAAGGAGGCCAAAGAGTTGTATAATGATGCCTCTGAATTATACGGGTTGTTTTGGGCGTTAAATATTGAATCAAAAGGAGAAATTAATATTGACGAGAAAAGCGAAGAATCAAAAGGCATATTTTCTTCTATAAAGAAATTATTGGAGTGTTGTAAGGAATGATTCAAAAAAGTAATAATTCTGTTCTTTATGGTGTTCTCGCTGGTGTTAGCATAATTATTTTCTTTTTATTGGTGGTGAGTATTTTTCAAGGATTCGCTTTTGCAATTCTTAATCTTCGTAGTTTGTGGTATTGGATTATTCTGTTATCTATAGGTTTTGGTGTTCAGGTAGGTTTGTATACTACTATTAGGCATACTGCTCTTGCTAATTCTTTAGTTAGTACTTCGGGTGTTATTAGTGGTGGTTCAATGATTGCTTGTTGCGCTCATTACATTGTTAATATCATCCCTGTTGTTGGTTTTGCTAGTTTTGCTTCATTTCTTACTAGGTATCAATCATGGTTTTTTGTTCTTGGAATAATTGCTAATATCATTGGTATTATTGTTATGATTAAACATTTAAGAATGATGAAAGGAGGTATTCGTTAATTATGGATAAGAAAAAGTTGTTGTTATACCTTGTGTTAGGTTTGGTTATAGTACTGTTGCTCTTACTCACATTATTCCCTGGGATGATTTATGCTCTTAATGATTCTGGTGTTCTTGGTAATTCTGTTGGTAATAGTGTTTCTGATAAGTGCACTCCCGCTCTGGGTTATTCCGTTGATTCCTGGAAGGAACATATGAGTCATCATCCTGATATCTATGAGGGGTGCTTATGAAATGAAAGGGGGTAATATATTATGGATACGATAGTTGTTGTGTTGCTAATAATTCTTATCGTACTTGTGGCGTTCTTTGGCTTTAGTTCTGTTGGTGGTAGTGCTAGTAAAACCACTTCAGGTTATGCTTCATACAATACACAAGCACAGTACGGTGGGGGTTGTAGTAGGTAACTTTTCTGATGGGGGCTCATAAATGTGTTAGTTGTAATCGAGAATTTGTTTCATCTGATAGTTTGACTCAGCATAATTCTTCTAAGCATAACTTAATTGTTAAGCCTAAGAGGTCTTATAGGAAATTACTTATTTTTTCTTTAGTCTTCTTAATATTCTTTTTTTCTGTAATGGTATTTTTTAGGGGTTCTAATAGTCCTGGTGTTCTTGATGGTTTTGCTACCTGTTTGAGTGGCAAGGGGGTTATTGTTTATGGTAATGATTTTTGTAGTTATACTAGTAAGCAATTAAATCTTTTTGGTAAGTCTAAGGGTTTACTTAATTATATCCGGTGTATTGATGATGAGGGATTATGTGATTCTAAGGGTATAAAGATTACTCCTACTTGGGAGATTGATGATAGGTTGTATAGTGGTGTTAAGGGTCTTGATGTAATCTCAGAACTTAGTGGTTGTATATTATAATCATCAGAAGCTCACTTTTTCTTTATAAAATCTTTTTTATTTTTATTTTGTAACTAGTTTCATACAAGGGCTTATAAAGTGTTTTGTTTATTGTTTTTCATGAAAAAATCTTTTGTGTGGTATTATGGCAGTTAAAGAATTCGTTAAGGAATTGAATGGTTCGAGGGTTGAGGGTGAATTAGTTAAGACTATCTTTTATTCTTTGGTTACTTCTTTTATTATTGTAGCATTATTATATTTCTTTAAGTTAAGGTTCATTAGTGATTTCTTTAGTTATTCTGGTCTTTACTTATTATTGGCTGTTCTTAGTTATTCTTTAATCATTCCTACTATTAGGCAGGTTAGGGCTTACAAGAATTTTGCTTGTATGTCTGGTATGATGATTGGTATGACTGTTGGTATGATTTCAGGATTCCTTGTGGGGTTCTTTGTTGGCGCTGTTAATGGTATGTTTGTTGGGGGAGTTTTTGGTATGTTTGTTGGTATGGTCCTTGGGGTGTGGCTTGGTACTTGTTGTGGTGTTATGGGGTTCATGGAAGGTATGATGGCTGGGCTCATGGGCGGTTGGATGGGTTCCATGACTGCTGTGATGTTATTGAATGATCATCTTGTTGCTGCTACTATCATAATCTTCTTAGTTTCAGCAGTGCTTTTGTTAGCTCTTAATTATATGGTCTTTCTTGAGGCTAAGGAGAGCCCTAGACAATTATTAGAGGACCATTTCATTACTATACTTGTTACTTTATTACTTACTTCAATAACTATTATCTTAATGGCTTATGCTCCTAGGGGGTTTGGGTTATGAGTAACTTCTATTTTGTCGTAGGTATTTCTTTATTATTAGTCGTTGGTGGATTATTTGTCTTTAATCAGGGTAGTCTTACTGGTAGCAGTATTAATTCTGTTGTTGCTCAGGGTGATGTTCAGATAGTAAAACTTTCTGTTAGTGGTGCTAATTATGTTCTTAATCCTTCGACTATTAATAAGGGTCCTGTGAGGTTGGTTGTTGATTCCTCAGTTTCTGGTTGTGCTCGTTCAATAGTTATTCCGTCATTTGGTGTTCGTAAATTAGTTTCTTCGAGTGATAATACTATTGAGTTTAACGCTGATGAGTCTGGCACTTTTAATATTGCTTGTTCTATGAATATGTATCGTGGTTCATTCACTGTTCTTGATAATTCCGGTAAGGTTTCTGGTTTTGTTGAGCCAGTTGATGATAGTCCTTCTTCTTGTGGTTCTAGTGGAGGTTGTGGTTGTGGTAGTTAAGAATTCTTATGATAACTCTTTAGTATTACTTGTGGGTTTAGTAATAGCCATATTATTAATTGCAGGTTCTCTAATGATGGGTTTTGGTTTCATGGGTGGTATGATGGGTTATGGTAGTTATGGGACTAATGTTTTTGCTTCTATTACTTGGTTGTTAGTGGTTGTTGTCATTATATCACTAGTTGCTTGGTTAATAAAACGGGATAATAAATAATGAAAAAAATAAAATTATTAATTGATGGGATGCATTGTGCTAGTTGTGCTTCAAACATTGAGAGGAGTGTTAGGAAGGTTCCGGGGGTTAAGGAAGTTTCTGTTAGTTTAATGCTCAAGAAGGGAACTGTTGAAGCTGAGGACTCTGTTACTCCTGAAGAGCTTAAGAAGGCAGTTCTTAGGGCTGGTTATAAGGCTTCAGTTGAATAATGATGGCTCATAAACATGACGCACCGGTGGTTGATAGTGAAATCCTTACTTGGTGGAGGAAGCTCTTTTGGTCTTGGCTTCTTACTATCCCTTTAATTATCTTAATGGTTCTTGAGAGGATTTTCTCTATTTCTCTAATTCCTATGGATTATTCTGTTGTTCTTTCTTTAGTTCTTGGTTTTCCTGTAATATTTATTTTTGGTTATGATACTATCAGGAGTGGTATTCGTGGATTATTTACTTTTTATTTTAATATGGATTCATTAATTGCTTTGGGTACTATTGTTGCTTATCTTACTGGTATTTTTTTCTTTACTGGTGTTGTTCAGGATTATTCTGCTGCTGCTGTCATGATTATGGCGTTCTTTACTACTGGTAAGTATGTTGAGTCTGTAGCTCGTGGTAGGGCTAGTCAGGAGATTAGGAAGCTCTTAGAACTTGGTGCTAAGAAAGCTACTGTTATTCGTGGTAAGAATGAGCTATTAGTTGATATTTCTGAGGTTCTTGTTGGTGATGTGTTAATGGTTCGTCCTGGTGAGAAGATTCCTACTGATGGTGTTGTTGTTAAGGGTGAGAGCAGTATTGATGAGTCAATGGTTACTGGTGAGTCTTTACCTGTTGATAAGTTTGTTGGTAGTTTGGTTATTGGTGCTACTATTAATCAGGATGGTGTTCTTTATATTAAGGCTTCAAAGGTTGGTAATGATACTTTCCTTGCTCATATCATTAATTTAGTTGAGGAAGCTCAGGGTTCTAAAGTTCCTATACAAAAACTTGCTGATAAGATTACTTCTGTTTTTGTTCCCGTAATCCTTGCTTTGTCATTATTAACTTTTTTTAATTGGTGGTTTTTTACTCATGATCTCAGTAGAGCATTGGGTGTTGGTGTTGCGGTATTAGTTATTGCTTGTCCTTGTGCTCTTGGTCTCGCTACTCCTACTGCTTTGATGGTCGGTTCTGGTATGGGTGCTAAGCGTGGTATTCTTATAAGGAAGGGTGAGGCTATTCAGACTATGAAGGAGATTAAGACCGTATTATTCGATAAGACTGGTACTATTACTAAGGGCATGCCTGAAGTCATGGAAGTATTCAGTGTTGCTCCTAAGAATTATTTGTTGAGTGTTTCTTCAAGTCTTGAGAATTTGTCAGAACATCCTCTGTCAAAGGCTATCGTTAATTACTCTAAGAATTCTGGTATTAAGTCCTTTCTCAAGGTTAAGAGTTTCAAGATTCTTAGGGGTCGTGGTCTTCAAGGTATCGTTGGTTCTAAGAATGTGGTTATTGGTAATTCTCGTATGATGTCTGAGTGTAAGATTGTTATTTCTAAGTTTACTGATAAGATTAAGGGGTTTGAGGATAAGGGTTTCACTACTATTCTTGTTTCTGAGAATAAGAAGGTTTTAGGGATTTTTGGTATTGCTGATTCTGTTAAGGATGATTCGATGGATGCTATTAAGAGGCTTAATGATTCTGGTTATAAGACTGTTATGATTACCGGTGATAATCGTAGAACTGCTCTTGCTATTGCTAAGCTTGTTGGTATTAAGGAAGTTATTTCTGATGTTCTCCCTGAGGATAAGGCTCGTATTGTTGAGGAGCTTCAGAAGGGTGGTATGGTATCCTTCATTGGTGATGGTATTAATGATGCTCCTGCGTTAAAGCAGAGTAATGTTGGTATTGCCATGGGTTCTGGTACTGATATTGCTATTGAGTCTGGTGATATAGTCCTTGCTAATAGTTCCTTGATGGGTGTTGTTCATGCTATTAACCTTTCTAAGGCTACTTTCAGAAAGATTAAGCAGAACTTGTTTTGGGCTTTCGCTTATAATGTCATTGCTATTCCCTTAGCAGTTGCTGGTGTTCTCCATCCGGTTATTGCTGAGATTGCAATGGCTCTTTCTAGCATTACTGTTGTTACTAATGCTAATCTTCTTAGAAGGAAGAAGATTTAATAATACCCTCAGCTCTCTGGTTAGGTGATATTTTATGTTATCAAAAATGATGCTTAAGAGCCATGAAATGCTTGATTCATTAATGGATAATTTTGAGTCTTCTGTTCGTAACAATGATGCTCTCTTGGTTAAGGTTAGTAAGTTTAATAATTTTAAGTGGGCGTTGATTAATCATCATTCTCTTGAGGAGAAGACTATCTTTTTCTCTAGTGATTTTAGTGATGGGCTTTCTGTAATGGCTGATAAACTAGTTGATGATCATAAAATCATTCTTTCATTATTAGATGATCTTGAGAGTACTCTTTCTAATGGTGATAGCCTTGATAAAATAATTAATGTACTGAAAGTTCTTCTTGAGCAGCACAGAAATTTTGAGGATTCTGAGTTTTATCCCTTGCTTGATGATACTCTTGATGATTCTCAAAAGGAATTATTAATTGGTAGGATTAAGTCTTTCTGATTTTTTTCTTTGGTAGATAAATGTTTTCACTTCTTAGTACTATTTTGTATGTAATCGTGCTTGTCGTGTAGTTTATGTTTGGATTCTTTATCTTTATGTGATTAAGTGTAGGGTTGGAAATCTTAACATCTTCAGTGTGTAGGTAAGAAATAATTATTTATTCTATTAATGATAAGTATTACTTATCGCTAATTTTTATTCTCTCTAATGCCCCAAGGTCTTGCCTTGGGGATAAAAGTTGAACAATATCTAATGTTAAGTTGAACATTACAATATCTGACACTAAAACAACGACTGGTTCTACTTAGATAATGTGATGATTAGTAAGTATCTTCTAGATGCCACGAGGTCTCGCCTCGTGGAGCTTCACTATAATGTCTTTGTTGGACGTTGAGCAAGAACTGGTTGTTTCTATCGTGATGATGGAAGACAAGGTGGGTACGAAGCCACTTATTGATTTCCCGTAACATTAATATACTCTTATGGTTTTATTTTTATGAAAATGGGTGTTAAACTTTGGGTTATTAAGGCTTCGGGTCAACGTGAACCTTTTGATGATCAGAAACTTGTTAAGACTCTAATGAGGGCTGGTGCTTCTAAGCCTTTTGCTCTCACTATTGTTTCTAAGGTTAAGGGTCGTGTTTATGATGGTGTTCGTACTAAGGAGATTCTTAAGATGGCCCTTAGTATTCTTCGTAATGATCGTGAGGTTAAGAATCCTGCAGTTGCTATGAAGTATAGTCTTAAGACTGCTATTATGAGCCTTGGTCCTTCAGGTTTTCCTTTTGAGAAATTCTTTGCTGAGGTTCTTAATAATTATGGTTATAAGACTCTTGTTGGTAAGTCTTATCCTGGTACTGAAGTAATGCAGGAGGTTGATGTTTCTGCTAATGATTCTTCTAATAAGCGTTTCATGGTTGAGTGTAAGTATCATAATCAGCATGGTATCTATACTGACTTAAAAGTTGCCATGTATACTCATGCTCGTTTTCTTGATCTTAAGAAGTTTTTTGATGTTTCTTGGCTTGCTACTAATACTAAGCTTACTAATGATGCTATTGATTATGCTCGTGGTGTTGGTATGAGGGTTACTACTTGGGGTTTTCCTAAGGGTGAGAGTCTTCAGGAACTGATTGAGAAGAAAGGTTTGTATCCTATTACTGTTATTTCTCGTGTTCGTGGTAGGATTAAGGATTCTCTTATTGATTCTGGTGTTGTTACTATTAAGCAACTTGTTAGTTTTGATCTTTCTCGTCTTAGTAAGGATTCTGGTATTCCTTTGAGGATTCTTGATAGGCTTCGTAAGGAAGCGAGTGTTCTTGTCAAGGAAGGTCTTAGTTAATTATTTGTTATCATAGAATTTGATTAATAATTCTTCTTCCTAATAACTTGGTTGTTTAAGTCTTAGTACTCCTAGAAATATCACATTAATTATTGCCACTACTAGTATTATTCCTATGCTCAATTCAGTAACGCTGAATCCTATACTTCCAGTACCGCTTACTCCTAGTAGTATTAGTAACAGCATGAATATCATCGGTGCGGTTATTACTATTGCTATGTAGATATTCATGAAGTTTTCTGCTGTTTGTGAGTATCTTTCTCTCTCAAGCCTATAGTCTAGTAGTAGTGTTTCTGAGCGTTTTTCTAAGAAGTCTGTTAGTTGTCCTCCAGTACTTATTGTTGTTGCTAATCCTTTAAGTAATTCTGAAAGTTTTTCGCTACTTGTAGTTTTTGATACGTTCCTCAATGCGTTTACTAGGTCATAACCGTAATAGTTTATTTGATTAATTATTTTCATTAATTCTTTACTAGAATTAGGGTATTCATCGCTTGATGCTACTATGCTGAATATCCTGCTTGGTTCTATTCCTGAACCTGCTACTGCTGACATGTGTAATGTTAGGAATGGTAGTTCTTGATCAATTCTATTCTTTATTGTTGCTAATTCTAATGATGGGTTAAGATAAAGAAATCCGTAAGTCATTAATGGTAGTAGTATTATTGTTGCTGTCATCATAAGAGTATTACCTATTGTTAATTCTATAACTCCTAAATTAATTCCTGTTATTGAAGCTAGTATCATTATTATCCCTGCGAGTATGCTTGTGAAGAACATTATTGATACGTAAGTGTTAATGATATATTTGCTATTACTCTTCCTCAGGCGAGTATTTAGTTTCATGAACTTTCCTTTACTTATCATTTTACTAGTGATATTTCTAAAGAAAGTGTTTGCTAGTGTTCCGTAAACGCTTGGTTTTTGGAAGCTCCATCCTCCTGAGACTTTCTTCTTAACTTTCTCTCTATTTCTTAATTTCTTTAGTAATTCATGACTTATTCTTACTTCTTTTGCGTATTCTTCCATGTCGGCCTTGTTTATTGTTACTCTCTCTGCTTTTGGTGTTGGGTGGTTTATTATTACTAATTTTTTTGATACTTCTTTTTCTTTATTGGGTAGTAACTTTGGTATTGGTTTGATATTTTCTAGTATTGTCGGTATTGCTTTATTGATTATTCTTAGTCTTATTGTTAGTGATTCGATAGTTCTATCGATTAGTACTCTGCTGTTATTTCCTTTTTTTGTTGTTTCTTCTAATACCTTCTTGTAATTGCTGAAGTATTCTAATTCTTTTATTAGTTCTGTTTGTCGATTGAGGTTTTCTTTAAGGTTTTCTAAAGCCATCTTCACTAATTTATTTGTTTTAGGATTCTGTCATTTATGGTTAGCATTTCTCTAACTACTTTTCTAAAATTATCTAGTTGTTTATCATTATATGCTTTTTCTAACTCTTGCGCTTCTTCTTTTAGTGTTTCTGTTAATTGTTTGATATCTTCTATATTCATTTTATAACTCCGTATTTTCTTAATACTGCTTCTGGGTTTTTATAATAATCAATTACTTCTCTTTGTACTTCTTCAAATTCTATTATTCCTCTTCTTAACATTTCATATAGTAGTCTTGCTCTCAGTTCTAATTCTTTTATCATTTGTTCGTAGGTTATTCCAAATCTCAATGATAGCTTTTCAAATGCTTTAATGTCTTTTTTGTAGAAGAAGGTGTCTCCTGCTGGGTTCCATAAGAATGGGGTGTTTGTTTTTGTGTTTCCTTGTGCGTCGACGCTTACTACTTCTACTATTTCTCTAAGTCTTCTTGTTTGTTTCTTATTGACTATTACATGTGTCATTATCGCTACTGCGTCGAGTGTTTCTAGTAGTGCTGGTGATAGGTCTATTGGTGGCGTGCTCAACCTTCTTACCACTCCCTGCACAGAGTCTGCGTGTATTGTGCTCATTGACGAGTGTCCTGATGCCATTCCTTGGAATAATACGTATGCTTCTTTTCCTCTAACTTCTCCTACTATTACGTAATCGGGGTTTTGTCTGAATGAGTTCTTCAGTAATGAGAACAAGTCTACTTCTCCAGTGTTTTGTCCTGTTGCTATTGGTGTTCTCGCAACGCTTGGTAACCAGTTATCTCTTGATAGTTGTATTTCTCTAGTGTCTTCTATTGATACTACTCTTGCTTCTGGTGGTATGAAGAATGCTATTGCGTTTAGCAGTGTTGTTTTTCCTGATGCTGTTCCTCCGCTTATTAGTATGTTTGCTTTGTATTCCATGAGCATCCAGAAGTATGCTAACATTTCTGGTGATAATGTGTGTAGTGATATTAGTTTTGTTGGGGTCCATGGTACCTTCGTGAATTTTCTTATTGTGTCAAATACGTTCATTGGTTTGTTTCCTGCTATAAAGAACGTGCATGGTTCTAATTCTAAATCATAAACTTCTTTGTTGTTACTAATTATCTCTACACTTTCTACTTTAACAAATTCTTGTTCTGTTTCTAAAAGCCACTTTATGTAGCCAAGTTCTTTTTTAACAGTTTCTTTATTCATATTCTTCTTAAATTCTTCAACTAGTTTTTCTGCGAAGGTTCTTGATAATGTCATATATCCGAATCTTCCAAAGCTTACATCACACTTTTTTAATAGTTCGCTCTTTACAAGTTTAAGCTTATTAATTATTGTAATAAATGGTGTTGCTGGTATTCTTCCATGCCTCCTAAATTCTCTTTCTTTTTTCTGTTTATTAATTAATTCTCTTAAATCATGGTTTTTTGTCTTATTTTCAAGTTTTATCATTTCTGAAAAGAGTTTGTAATGATATGATGGTATGTTCACTCTCCATTCTTTTGTGTTATTTCTTAAATATGAGTAGATGCCTAGTCTTGACAGTAAGTATGTTAGTCCTTCCGCAAGTTCTTTTGAGTAAGTTTTATAACTTAAACCACTTTTTGCCGTGCCATCTCCATCAAATAATCCTGCAATAAATGCTGATATCACCTTGTTGTCTGATTTGAATATCTTCTCAGGAATCTTTACTTTGTAGGATTTTTTCCCACTTGGTATTTCAAAAACTTTATTAAAAAAGAATGGTACAAATGCGTTGCTTAAGTATACTCTATTATCATCATAGTATGACTCGTATTTCCCAAATATCTTTAATAGTTTTTCTTTAACCTTATCTTTGAATCCTTCTTCGTAACAGGAGATATCCACAGAATTTTTTGATAAGTGACCGTCGCTGATTATTGCTCCTGCTATGTATGCTAAGTCTTCGTTAATTTCTTTAGGGACAGCTATTGTTTTACTCTTGCCTTTCTTCCCCCCTCCGTAAACATTTATTGATAATTCTCCTAAGTCTTCTTGACTTATCTTTCTTACTTTGCATATTTCGTCTAGTACCTGAAATGATATTGAACTCCCTCGACTTATAATTTCATAAAAATAGCTGTTTGAAACCCCGTATTTTTGTGATAAAGCCTGTCTAAAGTTTCCTCCATGATTATTCAAACTAATTTCTTCTGTTACGAGGTTTTTTATTTTTGGTGTACTGATAACACTTATTCTTCTTGAGTAAGAAAAGTCTTTAATCAGTTCATAGGTGCTTATTTTCTGTCTGTAACCATTTATTTTTATCCTCTTAGGTATTGGTATAATCATTCCTGGGGCAAGATCTTTCGCTTCTTTCATAATTAACGTTTCCTCTGCGACATGGAATTTATGGTCTAGAGTAACTTCTATTTCTCCACCATCGGAAAGTTTTACATTTGCCAGTTTTTCTGGTGCTCTTAGTTTTATTATAGATTTTATTACTGAGTCTTTTTGTTCTAAATTATCTTCATAGACTCCGCAACAATTCATATTTAGCGGTTTTACAATTTCATTTCCTTCTTCTATTTTTGAGCCAAAAGAGTTCTTAGCTTCTTCAAATAGTTCATCAATCTTTTTTATTCTTCCATCATTAAGTTGCACATACCCTTCTTTAAAGCAAAAAGTTGGTCCTTTGCTTGTGATGTCTTTTGTGTATGTTGCGTTTATTCTGCTTCCGTCTGGTAGGCTTGCGTCTAATAGTGGGTTTGCGTATGATATGTATCTTCCTCCTTTCTGTGCAAGTTTTTCTACGAAGCTTGCTAATTCTTCTACGTCTTTGTATACGATGTTTGTTCTTAGGTTTCTATAAACTCTATGTACTACGTATACTGGTGTTTCTACTCCGTTACATTCTACGTCTTCTATGAAGTAGTCTTTCATTATCGCTTCTATCTTGTTTAGTCCTACGAAGTCTCTGAATAAGTAATAGAACATCTTCTTGTATTGTTCCTTGTTAAGTTTTAGGTTTAGTTCTGTTATTAGTAACTTTGCTGTTTTGTTAGTGTATTCTATTAATGTTTTTGGGTCATTTTCTGTTACTGGGTTCACGTTTATTACGTCTCTCATTGCTTCTTCTAATTCTTTTAGTATTCTACTTTCGTTCTCGTCTAGTATTGGTTCTTCTATTTCGTATATTACTTCTCTTTGTTTCTTGTCCCAGTATATATGTGCGTATGCGAATGGTGGTATTAGTCCGTATCTTACGTCTAGCATTGTTTTATCATCAATGTTTGGTAGTGCTGGTATTGGTGGGTTTAGTTCTAATTCTATGTCATCTACGCTTATCATCTTTTTCCTCTTTTTTTTGGTTTTATAAACCAGTGTTTTATAATCTGCAATGATTATAAATGTTTCTTAATGAAAATTATTTAGAAATCTTACAATACTTTTATATCAATATTTGTTTTTCCGTTTCCGTCGTCTCCGTTATTGCTTATTATCATGTTGTAAGGGGTTGGTGATTCTTGTACTTCGTGAGTTTCTTCCATTCCGTTATATGTAATGTTTAGTTCATCATATCCTAGTGTTATTAATACGCTGCTTATTCCGTTATTTTCTTCGGTGTTTACTGTCATCCTTGTTCCTGGGATGCTTATTGTTCTTCCTAGTTCGCTATATTCATAATTACTTTCTCTTATTAGTATCATTAATTCATCGCCTGTACTATTAACTATCATTACTCCTTTCTTTAAGTTTAGTGTTATGGGTCTAGAATTTCCTGATACCCATCTTATTTCGTTAACTACAGAGTCTATCTTGTTGAATGTTTCTATATTCTTTTCTATGTTTGTTCTGTCTATAGAACTATTAATTTTTGGTTTTATGAATGCTAGTAGTATTCCTATGATTGCTAGTCCTATTAGCGTATAAATTACCGTTTCTATCCATACTTGTCCTTTATTATTCATTACTTTAAACCTCTCGTTAGGATTATTGTTTCACATCATTCCAACTAATCAAATACTAAAAAAATAAAAAATAAAAATTTTTTCTATGCTTTTAAGCTGAGCATACAGGAATACTCGTTGGGGCTCCGCCAGTACATACTTTGTCGTTTGGTAGTATCGCTGATACTTCAACGTTTGTGATGGCTTCTGTTCCGAAGTCTGAACTTACATCAAATACGTAAGTTGTTTGTTCGCCATCTGCTGGTATGTTCAAGGCACTCCCGTAAGACCCACCAAATTCTGAAATCTGGCTGTTACTTCCTCCACTGATAACGTCGTATCTCTTGCTCTTACTATCGCTTCCTAGGACTACTGCAAATCCGCTTACTCCTACGTTTTCACCAAAGCTTCTTCCTATTCTTATTCCTACTGCGCTTCCGGTGGCGTCGTAACAAGTGTATGGTCCTTGGACTACTTCTACTTTTCCGAGTACGCTTAAACAGTCCTTACTTTCTCCTAGTGTTCCCTTAATGAAGGGCACTAAGAACGCTGCTATTAAGGCTACTGCTGTTATTGCTACCAATATCAGAAGTACTGTCGTTACTATTCCTGAAACCCCTTTTTTGTTGTTCTTCATTGTTCTTTATCTCCTTTGTTATTTTTAAATGTTTCTAAATTTTGTTTATGTTCCTACGAACACGTTGTCTGTGCAGGTGTAGGCTTTTTTTGCTGATTCGGCTGTTCCTAATATCACTGGTATTATTTCATATTTTTGTGGACATTCACTTATTCCATAGTCATCAAGTTCTATTTCTCTCGATTCGCTTATTCCTACTCCTAAGTCTGTTGTTGGTTGCTTCACAGTTGTCTTTCCGTCGCTTATTATTCTTAGATTAATAGTATATACTGGTATGTTTCCTAGGTTCGTGAATGTTATTACTCCGTTATAGCATGATGTTCTGATATTTATTTCTGAGCATGCTTGGTCTGCTGGTAGTCCTTGTTTTTGTACGTTTTCTTTAATTACGCTCCTTCCCCACATAAATATTATTGCTATTATTACTACTACTATTCCTATTAGTAATACTGTTGCTATTACTGGGCTTACTCCCTTCTTTTTCATAAGATTATTTGTCTTCTTCATTTTATATACTTAACGTTGTTCTTAACATCCTTCAATATTTTGTGTTGTTTGTGTTTCTCCGCATAATAGGGTCTTTCCTTTGTATGTTTTGAATACTATTATTTGTATTTTCTTTATTGTTTCATATTCTTGGTATCCGAATTCTTGGTTGTAGTATTCTCCTGGTGCTCTTGGTTCAAGGTTTCCTGCGTCGTCCTTGAAGTATATTATTCCTGTATTGTCATAACTTCCTACTATCCTTAGTCCTTGGCTTGGTTCTTTTTCTGTTTCATTACTAGTTTTTATTACTATTCCTTCTACGTCGAATAGTCCTTTGTTCTGCATGGTAATATTTATTATTTTGTTTGAGTTATCGCATTTGTATTCTTTTATTATCATTGTTGTTTCATCAGGGCATTGTACTGTTTCTTTTGGTATGTAGCTTTTAATCCATGAGTATACTAGTACTGCTAGTGATAGTGCTATTACTATTAGTAATACGTATCCTACTACTTCGCTTAGTCCTTTCTTGTTTCTTCTTATTTTTCTCATCATTTGTTTGTTTCTACTACTCTTCCTCCTCTTTCTTCTTTTGTTATTACATAATAGAATTTTTGTCCTTGTGATAAGTTAAACTCTGTTGTTCTTCCTTCTGTGTCTCTTATCTTTATTGTTTCTCCAGGGTTCCCTTTTTTCTCTTTTGTTTTCTTTATGGTTTTCTCTTTAGTTCCTGTTTTATCTTCCCCTATCCCTAGGCTTACTTCTCCTGAGTCTTCTAAGGTATAGTTTTCTATAGTTATTTCTGTGCTATTTCCGTATATTAGTACCCATTCTGCTTGTCCTATTCTCGTCTTTGAGTAGTTTATGTATTTTTCTGTCCAGTCTTCTGCTAGTTTTGTTAAGTCTGTGTTGTTGTATACTCCGTAGTCTATTACTCTCGCGCTTTCTATGTTTAGTTCTTTTCCTAAGTCTCTTATTTCTTCTGTTCCTACTTCTTGTATTGCTGCTCC